>JAAUYD010087074.1_pt1 | contig 27161 bp, 26 predicted proteins | sample 7278101 | NCBI WGS metagenome assembly JAAUYD01 (sample SAMN14350128, study PRJNA611818) | marine sediment metagenome | isolation source: surface marine sediment (0.6m) | place: French Polynesia: Moorea | collected 2018-08
GGGCGTACTTGCCGGCATCCTGATTCTGTCTTACTACAGCGTCATTGCCGGGTGGACTTTGGCGTATGTCGTCAAGAGTGTGTCCGGCGCCTTCGCAGGCGCCAGTGCAGAAGCCGTCGGGGCCGAATTTGGCAATTTCGTTGGCGATTGGCGCCTGGTGGCCCTGACGCACACGATCTTCATGGGCCTGGCGATCTTCGTAGTCGCGCGAGGTGTCGAGCGCGGGCTTGAGCAGGCTGTGCGGTTTATGGTTCCGGCGCTGCTGATACTGATGCTCGTCCTCCTCGGGTACGCGATCAACTCGGGTTTCTTCGGCCAGGGCGTGGCGTTCATGTTTACGCCGGACTTCAGCAAGCTGACCTGGGGAAGCGTGCTTGCCGCATTGGGCCAGGCGTTCTTCACGTTGAGCATCGGCATGGGGGCCGTAATGGCCTATGGCGCTTACCTGCCCGAAGAGACCTCCATCACCGGCGCCTCGGCTGCTGTCGTTACCGCGGATACGTCAATCGCTATTCTTGCCGGCCTGGCCATCTTTCCGCTCGTGTTTGCCAATGGCCTGACGCCGGCAGACGGACCGGGCCTCGTATTCAATACCTTGCCGCTCGCATTCGGCCAGATGGCGGGTGGTGTGTTCTTCTCCACGGTGTTCTTCGTGCTGTTGTCATTCGCGGCATGGACGTCTGCAATAGGGCTCATGGAGCCGGCCGTCGCGTGGATCGTCGAGCACTTCAGCAAGACGCGAGCGCAGGCGACGGTAGCTGTCGGAACGCTGATCTGGGCGCTGGGTTTTGGCTCGGTGCTGTCGTTCAATGTTTTGGCGGACACCAAATTCCTGGCCGGTACGATTTTCGACAACGTTGATTATCTGACGAGCAATATCATGCTGCCGCTCGGCGGATTGTTGATCGTGATATTTGCGGGCTGGGTGATGTGCCGGAATTCGACGTCAGACGAACTTGGGACTTCCGGGAACCTGTTCAAGTCCTGGCGACTGTTGGCGCGCTTCGTCGCCCCGATCGGCATTCTGCTGGTCCTGATCAACGCGATCCGCTAACAACGTCGACGTCGCCGCGTCATGCGAAAAGTCAGTCGCAATGCGCTCGTGCCGTACTCTGCGGCGCAGATGTACGAGCTCATCAAGGACGTGGAGCGCTACCCGAAGTTCCTCCCATGGTGCAACGATGCCGAAGTGCATATCGATGGTGGCGATTTCATCGAGGCGTCGCTCGAACTGCACCGCGGCAAGATCAGCAAGAAGTTCAGGACGCGTAACGCGCTGGTGCCGAACGAGTCGCTCGGAATTGAGCTCGTCGGCGGTCCGTTTCGCCACATGTCGGGTGGCTGGACCTTTCAGCAGCTCGGCAATGAGGGGTGCAAAGTCGCGCTCGTCCTGGAATTCGAATTCGAGAGCAAAGCCACCGACGTGATTTTCGGGCGCTTCTTCGAGAACACCTGCAACTCGCTGGTCGATTCGTTCACGCGGCGTGCCGCAGAGATCTACGCTGCATGACGAAAGGGCAGATCCAGGTGGAGCTCGTGTTCGCCCTGCCGACGAGGCAGGTACTGCGCGAAATCTGGCTGCCGTCCGGATCGACTGTTGACGACGTCATAGCACGTGGGGATCTTGCCAGTGAGTTTCCCGAACAGGCGTTCGACGACATGCAGGCAGGTATCTGGGGGCACCCCGTCGGGCGCGATCATGTTGTCCGGGACGGCGATCGGGTTGAGCTGTACCGGCCGCTGGAAATGGACCCGAAGGAGGCGCGACGCCTAAAGGCTGGGATCTAGTTCCTGCTCTCTGCGGATTTCGGTGACTATGTCGTCCTCGAAGAACACCGAAACCCAGCGCTTGAAGCTCGCATCTGCACGCCCAACCTTCAGGTAATAGACGTAGTCCCAGCGGTCTCTGTGGAACGGATCGTCGATCATTGGGGTCCCAAGCAGGAAGCGGACCTGTTTGCGGGTCATGCCAACCTCGAGCTGCGCCAGGTCTTCCTCTTGCACGAGATTGCCCTGGGCGATCGATGCGCGATAAACGCAGCCGCTCGAGACGAGCAGCGCGAAAAGTGCGCAAAAAACCAGGATCCACTTACGGTTTGTCATAGAGTCAGACTGCTACCTGCGTCATAATAGGCGCGCATCATACCCTGAATGAGTTTGTACATGCAGCAACGAAAAGAACTTCGCAAAGCGGGCCTCAAGGTCACGCTGCCGCGCCTCAAGATCCTCGAGATCCTGGAGAATGCGAAGCTCAGGCACCTGAGTGCGGAAGACATCTATAAAGAGCTGCTGCAGTCCGGCGAGGATATCGGCCTGGCGACGGTCTACCGGGTGCTGACCCAGTTCGAGTCGGCCGGTCTCGTTACGCGCCACAATTTCGAGGGCGGGCACTCGGTCTTTGAGCTGGACGATGGTGATCATCACGATCACATGGTGTGCGTCGACACCGGCGACGTGATCGAGTTCGTCAGTGAGGATATCGAGCGCATCCAGCACGAAATCGCCGAGAAGCACGGCTTCGACCTGATCGACCACAGTCTCGTGTTGTACGTCAAGAACCGCGACGACGCGGAAAGCTAAGCGCGTTTCTGGCGGGCGCCGGCCAGCATTTCGGCCGCATGCTCGAGCGTCTTGCGCGTAATTTCAACGCCTCCGAGCATGCGGGCCAATTCCTCGATGCGTTCGTCTTTGCCCAGCCCGTAAACCTGTGTCCGGGTTGACTTGCCATCCGTCACTTTGCTGATACGGAAGTGCTGGTCCGCGAGGCTGGCCACCTGCGGCAGGTGAGTCACGCAGAGCACCTGGCGAGTTGCCCCAAGCTCCTGCAGCCGCCGGCCCACCATTTCGGCAACGCCACCACCAACACCGCTGTCGACTTCGTCAAAAACCATAGTGGGAATCGCGCTGCCGTCGCTTGCGATGACCTGGATTGCCAGGCTCATTCGAGACAGTTCACCGCCGGATGCTACTTTGGCCAGCGATTGCGGCGCCTGGCCCGGATTCGCGCTGATCAGAAATTCGACATCGTCGAGTCCCCAAGGCTTTGCCGCGTCAGCGTCCAGAGAATTGAGCGCCACTTCGAAGACCCCGCCCGGCATCCCGAGCCCATGCATCGCCTCGGTTACGGCTTTTGCAAAGCTTTTCGCAGCCCGTTGGCGAGCGGCCGATAATCTGCCGGCGTTTTCGAGGAATGCCGACCGGGCGACGGCGGCCTGTTCTTCCAGCTCGCGGCCGCGTTCCTCGGCATGGCTGAGCTCGTCGTGCTCGGTGCGTAGCTGCTCGGTCAGCTCCGGCAGTTGTTCGGGCTCAACCCGGTGCTTGCGAGAGATTGCCTGGATGGCGTCAAGACGCTCCTCGACCCAGTCCCTGCGAGCCGGATCCATGTCGATGCTCTCGCCATAGCGACGCAGGGTGTCGGCCGCTTCACTGACTTGGATTCCGGCGCTGCTGAGCATTTCGGCAACCGATGCCAGCGAGTCATCATATTCCGCGAGTTGCTCCATGCTGCGCAGGGCGTCCGCTATCAGGCTGTTTGCATTGCCCACATCGGCGTCATACAGAACGGCCAGCGCCGAGCCGACTCCTTCGGCGAGTTTGCCACTGTTTTGCAGCCGGGCGCGCTCAGTCGCAAGATCGCCGATTTCGCCATCCTGAAGGGCGAGCGTGTCGAGCTCATTGAGCTGGAAGGTCAGCAGGTCGAGGCGCGACGCTCGGTCCGACTCGGCGGACAACAGCGCCTCGACACGCTCGGCAAGCGTCTGCCACTCAATGTAGTGCGTGGCAACGCCGGCGCGATCGTCGAGCAGTCCGCCATAATGGTCGAGCAGGTTGCGTTGCACATCCTTGCGCCCGAGTGATTGGTGAAAATGCTGGCCATGAATATCCAGCAGCAGTTCGCCCAGTGCCTTGAGCTGAGAAACGGGGATGGCATTGCCATTGATGAAAGCCCTTGAGCGACCATCGGCATTGATGACGCGGCGAAGCAGGCAATCGCCGTCAAGATCCAGCGCCTGCTCCTCGAGCCAGTCGCTGACCGCGGGCAGGGCAGCAACGTCGAATTCAGCGGCGAACTCGGCGCGTTTCGCGCCATCACGGACCAGCTTCGCGCTGCCGCGTTCGCCAAGCACGAGCCCGAGGGCGTCGACGAGGATTGACTTGCCGGCGCCGGTTTCGCCAGTGAGAACTGTCATGCCATCGGCAAATTCCAGCTCTATCCGGTCGACGATCGCGAAATCGCGAATTTGCAGGTTCATCAACATCGTCAGGACTCGTTGGGCGTGCCGCGCTTACGGCTGTCGCGACCCCAGAAGAGCTTGGAGCGCAGAATGCTGTAGAAGTCGTGTCCCGGCGGATGCAGCAGGTTAATGCGTCGTTCCGCAGCTGCGACGGAAAGCGTATCGCTGGGGCCGAGTGTGCCGAGGTGTACGCCATCGACGGTGACCTCCGCGAGAGTCGCATCGCGCCGCAGCAATGCGATGTCGATGAGGCGATCTGCCGCAACAACGATAGGCCGATCCGTGAGCGTATGTGGGCAGATTGGAACGAGTGCGATCGCGTCTATCTGTGGCTCGAGAATCGGGCCGCCGCACGACAGCGCATAGGCGGTTGAGCCGGTCGGCGTCGCCACGATCAGACCGTCACCGGAATGCGTGTTGACGTACTGGCCGGCAATTCGGGTTGAAAAGTCGACCATGCCACCCGCGCCCTGACGCTGCAATACAACGTCGTTCAGGCCGTAGGCAACCTGTTCGTCGCCGCTTTCCGTCACGAGCATTGCCCTTAGCAACAGCCGCGAATCCTTGAGGTATTTGCCGGCGAGCACGAGTTCTACACTGGCGATCATCTCGTCGGGCGTAATGTCCGCGAGAAATCCGAGACGCCCGCGATTAATGCCGAGTATGGGCGTGCCGTATTCGCGCGCAAGTCGGCTCGCGTGCAGCATCGTGCCGTCCCCGCCGATCGCAATGGCGAGGTCTGCCTCGCTGCAGAGGTCCGATTCGGGGAGACGCGTGACGGGTAGATCCAGCGCGAGCGAGTCCGCGGCGCTCACCTCGAAACCGGCTTTAGTTAAATGTGTCGCCAACGCCAGCATCGGTTCGGCGACGCGAGAGTCGGTCTGGCGGCCAACCAGCGCAATATTTTGGAATTCGCTCTCCATGAGACGATTGTTGCAGACCCTTGACCGACCGCCAACCCGTTGCTAGCGTTTCTCGCGAATGTCGGCAGATGCAACAAAAACGTTTCCGAACGATCGCGGGCAGCACCTGTTGCGCGCGCTGATTCAGCGCTATATACGCGATGGCCAGCCTGTAGGCTCGCGAACGTTGTCGAAAGACTCGGGCCTCGACCTGAGCCCGGCGACAATTCGTAACGTCATGTCCGACCTTGAGGAAATGGGTCTCGTGTCCGCTCCGCACACGTCGGCCGGCCGAATTCCGACCCCGCAGGGCTACCGCATGTTCGTCGATACGTTGGTGCGCTACCGGCAGCCTGGCGACAACGATATTCGCAAGATCCGCCGCAAGCTCGGCGGCGAATATGACAGCCCGGGCGCACTCGTCACGACGGTTTCGAGCATGCTGTCGGACTTTACGAGCATGGCAGGCGTAGTCACGGTACCGCGCGCCCCCAAGATTTGCCTACGCCAGATCGAGTTTTTGCCGCTGTCCGAGAATCGGGTGCTCGTGATCCTCGTGATCAATGACACCGAAGTACAGAACCGCATTCTGCACACCGACAGGAACTACACACAGTCCGAGCTCGTGCATGCGCAGAACTTCATTAATGAGCACTATGCCGGCACCGACCTGCACACAGTGCGCGAGCGTCTGCTCCGGGACCTGGACAAGACGCGTGATTCAATGGACCAGGCAATGCGCGACATCATCTCGGTTGCGCACATGGCCATGGACAAGGCAGAACACCCGAACGAGGAGTATGTGCTCGCGGGCGAGACCAACCTCATGGACTTCGCCGAGCTGTCCGATATCGACAAACTGCGTCGACTATTCGATGCATTCTCACACAAGCGCCTGATCCTTGACCTGCTGGACCGGAGTATCAATGCGGACGGCGTGCGGATATTCATTGGCGAGGAGTCGGGCTACGGCATTCTGGATGACTGCAGTGTCGTGACCGCGCCATACCACCTCGACGACGATACGATTGGCGTTCTCGGTGTCATCGGTCCGACGCGAATGGCCTATGACCGCGTCGTGCCGATCGTTGATGTCACGGCACGGTTGCTTGAGACAGCGCTCGCGCAGGGTCACAGCAGCTAGCGCGCCCAAAAAAATTCCCGTTTTTGGCTTGATATTTTCGCGGCGGTCCCCACACTGCGCACATTCGTCTAGCGTTGGCCAGCGAGATGGCCGGTAAGGTATTGATTTGGAGCACGAAATGAACGCCGAACGCCCGGAAGAGGCTGTTGAAGAGGCACCCGAGGACGCGCAACCGTCTGCGCCTGAGGCACAGTCGGAACAGGCGCAGGCGGAAGAAGTCATCGACCCGGAGGTCGCCCTTGCCGAGGCCGAAGCGAAGGCCAGCGAGCATTGGGACCGCTACCTGCGCACGGCTGCCGAGCTCGAGAATGTCCGCAAGCGCGCGGCTCGAGATGTCGAGAACGCACACAAGTTTGCCTTGGAGCGCATTGGCAAGGCGCTGCTCGCCGTCCGCGACACATTAGAGATGGGCCTGGCAGCGGCCGATAGCGCGAGCGTCGAAAGCATGCTGGAGGGCAATAACGCGACGCTCAAGATGTTGGCATCCACAATGCAGCAATTCGGCATCGAGCAGGTGGATCCGGTTGGTGAGCCGTTCGATCCGGAGGTCCATGAAGCGATCAGCATGCAGCCCTCGGATGACGTAGAGCCGGGCAGCGTTGTGACGGTGGTGCAGAAGGGTTACACGCTGAACGGCAGGCTGCTCAGGCCGGCCATGGTCATCGTGGCCGCTGAATAGGATTTCGAGGTGCCAGTCACCTTATACCGGGTATAAGGTGACTGGCACCTAATTTACTGCGGACGGTTGAAAGGGCGTCATACGACCCCACGTATCAGCCAGTTTTAGATTATTCCAACGTTTTTTGGAGCGAAGAACATGGGTAAAGTGATCGGTATCGACCTGGGTACCACCAACTCCTGCGTAGCAGTGATGGAAGGTGATGCGCCCAAGGTTATCGAGAACTCGGAGGGCGATCGCACAACTCCGTCGATCGTCGCATTCACGAAGGACGACCAGGTCCTGGTTGGGCAGTCGGCCAAGCGCCAGGCTGTCACCAATCCGGACAACACACTGTTCGCGATCAAGCGACTGATTGGCCGTCGTTTCGAGGACGATGTCGTGCAGCGCGACATCAAGATGGTCCCGTACACGATTGCCAAAGCTGACAACGGCGATGCCTGGGTCGAGGCGAACGGCAAGAAGATGGCGCCGCCCGAGATTTCGGCGCGCGTTCTCATGAAGATGAAGAAGACGGCGGAAGACTACCTTGGCGAAGAGGTCAAGGAAGCGGTCGTGACCGTGCCCGCCTATTTCAACGACTCCCAGCGCCAGGCGACCAAGGACGCGGGCAAGATTGCGGGCCTCGACGTCAAGCGCATCATTAATGAGCCAACCGCGGCTGCCCTTGCCTATGGCATGGACAAGAAACGCGGTGACGCGAAGATCGCTGTCTTTGACCTCGGTGGCGGTACGTTCGACGTTTCGATCATCGAGATTGCAGAAGTCGATGGCGAGCATCAGTTCGAAGTACTGGCGACCAACGGTGACACGTTCCTCGGCGGCGAGGACTTCGATATGCGCGTCATCGAGTATCTGGCGACCGAATTCGAACGCGAGAGCGGCGTCGATATCACAAGCGACGCACTGGCTATGCAGCGCCTCAAGGAAGCTGCCGAGAAAGCCAAAATCGAGCTCAGCTCTCAGCAGCAGACCGAAGTTAACCTGCCGTACATCACGGCGGACGCTGCAGGTCCGAAGCATTTGAACATCAAGCTGACGCGCGCCAAGCTCGAGTCGCTGGTCGAAGCGCTGGTGGCGCGCACGATCGAACCGTGCCGAATTGCATTGAACGACGCTGGCCTCAAGGTCAATGAGATTGACGACGTGATTCTCGTCGGCGGCCAGACGCGTATGCCAAAGGTCCAGGAGGAAGTGCAGAACTTCTTCGGCAAAGAGCCGCGCCGGGATGTGAACCCCGACGAGGCCGTAGCACTTGGCGCCGCCATCCAGGGCGGTGTACTCGCTGGCGACGTCAAAGACGTGCTGTTGCTCGACGTCACGCCGCTGTCGCTCGGTATCGAGACGCTGGGTGGTGTCATGACCAAGCTGATCGACAAAAACACGACGATTCCTGCCAATGCCGAGCAGGTATTCTCGACAGCCGACGACAACCAGACGGCGGTAACGATCCACGTGCTGCAGGGTGAGCGGGAACGCTCAGCCGACAACAAGTCACTAGGCCGTTTCGATCTCGCGGATATCCCGCCTGCACCACGCGGTTTGCCGCAGATTGAGGTCACGTTCGACATTGACGCGAACGGCATTCTGAACGTGTCGGCAAAGGACAAGGCGACCGGCAAGAGTCAGAACATCGTCATCAAAGCTTCGTCCGGTCTGTCGGACGACGAGATCGACAAGATGGTTTCCGACGCTGAGAGCCATGCCGAGGAAGATCGCAAGTTCCGCGAACTCGTCGATGCTCGCAATCAGGCAGATGGCCTGATCCATGCGGCCGAGAAGACCCTCAGCGAGCTGGGCGAAAAAGCCTCTGCCGAAGAGCGTCTCACGGTCGAGAACGCGATCTCGGATCTGAAGACGGCCCTCGACGGTGACGACAAGGCTGCGATCGAGACCAAGACGGCGGCGCTGGGCGAAGTCTCGGGTTCGCTGGCGCAAAAGCTCTTCGCGGAGCAGGCTGCCGCACAGGGTGCTGAGAGTGAGACCGATGCCGGCGGATCGAACGATGACGGTGTTGTCGATGCCGAGTTCGAGGAAGTCGACAAGGACGACAAATAACGAGCCCGTCCTCGCGGCGGTCTCCTGATATTCGTGGGCGCTCTCCGGGGCGCCCGCGTCACGGGTAAACATGGCGAAACGCGACTACTACGAAGTTCTGGGTGTCTCGAAGTCGGCGACCGCTGACGAGATCAAGAAGGCGTATCGCCGTCTTGCCATGAAATTCCATCCGGACCGCAACAAGGACGGTGCGGAGGAGGCCGAAAAGAAGTTCAAGGAGGCCAAGGAAGCCTACGAGGTTCTCAAGGACGACGACAAGCGCGCCACGTACGATCGCTTCGGCCATGACGGCCTGAAAGCGGGTGCCGGCGGCGCCGGCGGTTTTGGCGCCGAGGGCTTCAGCGACATCTTCGGGGACGTTTTTGGCGATATCTTTGGTGGCGGTGCTCGGCGCGGCGCCGGCCCGCAGGTCTTCCGCGGTGCCGATCTTGGTTACGAGCTGAAACTCGACCTCGAAACGGCGGTTGCCGGCGACAACGTGACGATCGATGTGCCGACCCAGGTCAGTTGCGACGGTTGCGGCGGCAGCGGCGCGCGCAAAGGCTCGGAGCCGGTGCAGTGTTCGGCCTGTGGCGGTGCCGGCCAGGTTCGCATGCAACAGGGTTTCTTCTCGATCCAGCAGACGTGTCCGGCCTGCAAGGGTGCAGGCACGACGATTGCCGACCCATGCCTCGACTGCCACGGCCGCGGCCGGGTTCGAAAGACCCGCACGCTGGCCGTCAAGGTACCGGCAGGCGTCGACGATGGCGATCGCATTCGGCTGTCGGGTGAAGGCGAGGCTGGCCGAAACGGCGGGCCGCCCGGGGACCTGTACGTCGAGATACGCGTCAAGCCGCACCGGATCTTCGATCGTGAAGGTTCGAACCTGTCTTGCGAGGTCCCTGTCAGTTTTGCCACAGCCACGCTTGGCGGCGAGGTTGAGTTACCCACACTCGACGGCACAGTGTCCCTCAAGGTCCCAAGCGGCACGCAGTCCGGCAAAGTGTTCCGGCTGCGGGGCAAAGGCGTGACCACAGTACGCGATCCGCGCCAGGGTGACCTGTTCGCGGAGGTAGCTGTCGAGACGCCGGTCAACCTGACTCCCGAGCAGAAGGAACTTCTCGAACAGTTCGAGGCTTCGCTGCGCGAGGGAGGTGAGCGCCATAGCCCGCGTGCAGGCGGTTGGCTCGATACTGTGAAACGTTTTTTCGAGCGCATTAGTTCATGATGCGTGTTGCGATTGCCGGCGCCGGGCGCATGGGGCAATCGATCGCCTCGGTCCTCGAGGGTAATGACGACCTGGAACACGTGGGCACCTGGAGCAGGGGCGACGATCTCAATGCGCTCGTGGCCGGGGCCGATGTCCTGATCGATTTCAGCTTGCCCGGAGCAACGGACCAGATCCTGGACAGCGTGGAACGCTACGGCAGGGCACTGGTTTGCGGTGTCAGTGGCCTGTCGGACGACCAGGTGGCGCGCTTCGCAGAGGCTGCCAACCTGATTCCAGTCGTATACGACCGCAATATGAGTCTCGGAGTCGCCATTCTGGAACGATCGGTCCGCATGGCCGCCGCGTCGCTGGGGGCGGATGCGGAGGTTCGTATCTCCGAGGTGCATCACGTTCATAAGAAAGACGCTCCGTCGGGAACTGCGCTGCAGCTGGGCGAAGCGATAGCGTCAGTACGGGGCGAGGCGGGCACCGGATCTGTCGTTTTCGAGAGCGAGCGGCGCGGTGAGGTGCCGGGCGACCACGAAGTGGTCCTGGAAACGCCGACCGAGCGCCTGACATTCGCCCACAGCGTCACTACGCGACAGGTGTTCGCCGAAGGTGCGGTGCGTGCGGCCGCCTGGGTCGTCGGACAGTCACCGGGGCTCTATAAAATGCGCGATCTGCTATTCGAGCATTGATCGGGCAGGGCGGCTTCAGTACACTACGCCGGATCGCTAGGCGGTCAGCGAAAAGACATCGAGCGGAAGGCAAAGCCCTTCCGCTTTGTTGCATCTGCAAGCGCTCTTTTCCGCTGCATCCATCTCAAGTGATCGCGGTACGGATCAATTCTGAGGGTCGCTCTTGAGCACGCCTGCAATACTCGCACTCCAGGACGGGACCGTGTTCCACGGTACCTCGATCGGCGCCGAAGGGCAGACGATCGGCGAAGTCGTTTTCAATACAGCCATGACCGGTTACCAGGAGATCCTGACGGATCCATCCTACTGCCGCCAGATCGTGACGCTGACGTATCCACATATAGGTAACACGGGTACGAACAGCGACGATATGGAATCGTCACAGATTCATGCGTCAGGGCTGATCGTTCGCGATAGCACGATGCTGACGAGCAGCTGGCGCTCGGAGCGCACGTTCAGCGATTTTCTGAAGCAGGGAGACACGGTCGCTATCGCAGACATCGACACGCGCAAACTCACCCGTATCATCCGCGAAAAGGGTGCGCAGTCCGGCTGCATCATGACCGGCGACCAGCCTGTAGAGAAAGCCATCGAGCATGCCCGCAAGTTTCCCGGCATCGCAGGTATGGATCTGGCCAAGTTCGTAACGACGCCTGAGCCGTACCAATGGTGCTATGGCACCACGTTTGGCAAGCCGCAGCGCATCATGAGCCGGCGTATTGCGCCCTACCACGTCGTTGCGTACGACTTCGGAGTCAAGCGCAATATTCTGCGCCTGTTGTCCGATCTCGATTGCCGTCTGACCGTCGTGCCGGCGACAACGGGTGCCGAAGACGTGCTGTCGCTCACGCCAGACGGTGTATTCCTGTCGAACGGCCCTGGCGATCCTGAGCCCTGCGAGTACGCGGTCAACGCGATCAAGGAGTTTCTGGCAAAGGGTATTCCCGTGTTTGGCATCTGCCTGGGTCACCAGTTGCTGGCGCTTGCCGCTGGCGCGAAGACTGAGAAGATGAAGTTCGGCCATCACGGTGCCAACCACCCTGTGCAGGACCTTGCGACCGGCCAGGTATTGATTACGAGTCAGAACCACGGCTTCGCAGTCGATGAATCGACGCTCCCCGATAATGTCGAGGCGACGCACCGCTCACTCTTCGATGGCACGTTGCAAGGTATTGCGTTCACGGACCGACCCGCGTTCAGCTTCCAGGGCCATCCGGAAGCGAGCCCTGGCCCGCACGACCTTCTGCCACTGTTCGACCGGTTCATCCAGCACATGGATGCGCAGAAAAAGAGCGGTCTGAAAGCCATGCTTTCGTCCTGAGACTGACACAAGATGCCAAAACGCACTGATATCGAAAGCATCCTGATCATCGGCGCAGGCCCGATCGTGATCGGCCAGGCCTGTGAGTTTGACTACTCCGGGGCCCAGGCGTGCAAGGCGCTGCGAGAGGAAGGCTTCCGGGTCATTCTGGTCAACTCGAATCCCGCGACAATCATGACCGACCCGGACATGGCAGACGCGATATACATCGAGCCGATTCACTGGACAGCGGTCGCCAGCATTATCGAAAAGGAGCGTCCGGACGCGCTGCTACCGACCATGGGCGGCCAGACCGGTCTCAACTGTGCTCTCGATCTCGCACGCGAAGGCATACTTGAGAAGTTCGGCGTCGAGATGATCGCAGCATCACGCGAAGCCATCGACATGGCTGAGGACCGCGACCAGTTCCGGCAGGCTATGTCGGAAATCGGACTCGAGAGCCCTCGGGCTGACATCGCGCATTCGCTCGATGAAGCGCTCGAAAAACAAAAGCAGATCGGCTTTCCGACAATTATCCGCCCGTCATTCACGATGGGCGGTACCGGCGGCGGCATCGCGTACAACCGCGAGGAATTCGAACGCATCGTCGCGCACGGTCTTGAGATGTCCCCGACGACAGAGATTCTGCTCGAGGAGTCCGTGATCGGCTGGAAAGAGTTCGAGATGGAAGTCGTTCGCGATCGCAACGACAACTGCATCATTGTGTGTGCAATTGAGAACTTCGATCCGATGGGCGTGCATACCGGGGACTCGATTACCGTCGCGCCCGCGCAAACGCTGACCGACAAGGAATACCAGCGACTGCGCGATGCGTCGATTGATGTGCTACGCAAGATTGGCGTGGAAACGGGCGGCTCAAATGTCCAGTTCGCCATTTGTCCGGATACGGGGCGCGTTCTGATCATTGAAATGAATCCGCGCGTCTCGCGTTCGTCTGCATTGGCGTCAAAAGCGACCGGGTTCCCGATTGCCAAGGTCGCGGCAAAACTCGCGGTCGGCTACACGCTCGACGAACTGAAGAATGACATTACCGGCGGGCGTACGCCGGCGTCGTTCGAGCCGGCGATCGACTATGTTGTGACCAAGATTCCGCGATTCACGTTCGAGAAGTTCCCGGGTACCTCCGATCGCCTGACCACGCAAATGAAGTCAGTTGGTGAGGTCATGGCTATTGGTCGCAATTTCCAGGAATCGCTGCAGAAAGCGCTGCGTGGACTCGAAACGGGGATCACGGGCCTGAATGAGGTTTGCGGCCCGATTGCAAGCGATGTCGAGCGTGACGCGTTGCGCCAGGAGCTGCGCATACCGGGCTCGAACCGCATTCTCTATGTCGCAGATGCGCTTCGCCACGGCTATTCCTTCGAAGATGTCGCCGAGGTCAGCGGTATCGATCCCTGGTTTCTCGTGCAGATCGCGGATCTTGTCAATATCGAGAACGAGATGCGCGAGTATGGCCTGCATGGTTTGAATGCGGACATCATGCGTGCCGCGAAGCGCAAGGGTTTCTCCGATGCGAGGATTGCCGAGCTTGTTGGTGTGACCGACAAGGCAGTGCGCAAACGGCGCATTGAGATGGACGTACGGCCCGTCTACAAGCGCGTAGATACCTGTGCCGCCGAGTTCGCTACGACCACCGCCTACATGTACTCGAGTTACGACGAGGAATGCGAAGCGAACCCGACCGACCGGCCCAAGATCATGATTCTGGGCGGCGGCCCCAACCGCATTGGCCAGGGCATCGAATTCGACTATTGCTGTGTCCACGCCGCTTTGGCGCTGAAGGAATCCGGTTACGAGACCATCATGGTCAACTGCAACCCGGAGACCGTGTCCACTGACTACGACACGTCGGATCGCCTGTACTTCGAATCACTGACATTCGAAGACGTCATGGAAATCATCGACAAGGAACAGCCTAAGGGCGTCATCGTGCAGTACGGTGGCCAGACGCCGCTCAAGCTTGCGCGAGACCTCGAGGAGGCAGGCGCCCCGATCATTGGCACTTCGCCCGATTCCATCGACCTTGCCGAGGACCGCGAGCGGTTCCAGCAGCTCGTCGAGGGCCTGGGGCTGAAACAGCCGCCGAACCGGACGGCAAGCAGCAAGGAAGAGGCGCTGGCGCTGGCTTCCGAAGTGGGTTACCCGCTCGTCGTGCGGCCATCGTATGTGCTCGGCGGGCGCGCGATGGAGATCGTCCACGGCGATGACGATCTCGCAGCCTACATGGACGCCGCAATCAACGTATCCAACGATAGCCCGGTGCTGCTTGATCGGTTCCTCGATCTGGCAACCGAGGTCGACGTGGACTGCATTTCTGATGGCGAGCGCGTGCTGATTGGGGGCGTCATGGAGCACATCGAGCAGGCCGGCGTCCATTCCGGCGACTCGGGTTGTTCGCTGCCGCCATTCAGTCTGGGCGCCGATATCCAGAAGGTGCTCGAGGAACAGGTCGTAAAACTGGCCAAGGGCCTCAACGTTGTTGGCCTGATGAACACGCAGTTTGCAATCCAGGGGAACGTGGTTTACCTGCTCGAGGTCAACCCGCGCGCGTCCCGGACAGCGCCGTTTGTATCCAAGGCAATTGGCGTACCGTTGGCCAAGATCGCGGCCAAGGTGATGGTAGGCGAAACGCTGTCCAAGCAAGGCTACGTCGATCAGCGCGTACCCGAGTACTTTTCGGTCAAGGAAGCCGTATTCCCGTTCATTAAATTCCCGGGCGCCGACCCGATTCTTGGTCCGGAGATGAAGTCGACGGGTGAAGTCATGGGCGTAGGACGCTCGTTCGGCGAGGCTTATGCGAAGGCTCAGCTTGCCTCCGGCGTCACCCTGCCACGCCAGGGCGCCGCGTTGCTAAGTGTGCGCGAGCGTGACAAGGACGGTGCGATCGAGCTTGGTCGGCTGCTCGCAGACATGGGCTTTGAACTCGTCGCAACCCACGGCACCGCGCAGGTGCTCGCCAAAGCTGGTGTATCATGCCGGCGAGTAAACAAGGTACGTGAAGGGCGTCCGCATATTGTGGATATGATCAAGAATGGCGAGATTGACCTGATCGTGAACACCACCGAGGGCAAGCAGGCGATTAACGAGTCCGAATCGATACGTGCGGAAGCCGTGCGCAAGGCGGTTACGTACTACACGACTCTGGGGGCGGCTATCGCAACGTGTAATGCGATCGACCACCTCGACAACAGTGACGTAAATCGCCTGCAGGACCTGCATAACGAGGTTGTGGCATGAGCAAAGTGCCAATGACGGTACGTGGCCACGAGCTGCTGGAACAAGAGCTGAAGAAGCTGAAAAGCGAAGCTCGGCCGAACGTCGTCAAGGCGATCGCCGAGGCGCGCGCGCATGGCGACCTCAAGGAAAATGCCGAGTATCACGCGGCAAAGGAACAACAGGGCTTCATCGAGGCACGCATCAAGGATATCGAAGGCAAGCTTTCGCACAAGCAGGTCATCGATGCCTCGGCGGTGGATGCGCGCGGCAAGGTCATCTTCGGCTCGACCGTATTGATTCTCGACGAAGGTACGGACAGGGAGATCACCTACACCATCGTCGGCGAGGACGAGGCGGACATCAAAGCCGGCATGATCTCGTACACGTCACCCATCGCGCGCGCGCTGATCGGCAAGAACGAGGGTGATGCAATCGAGTTTCAGGCGCCGGACGGGATCAAGACCTACGACATCCTCGAAGTACGCTACGAGTAGTAGCAGTTACTTTGGCAGACGGATTCGCTTCTCGGGCTTCTTGTTCAGATTCGGACGGTACAGCAGGGCTACGTTCCCGATGCGCTGTATCAATGCCGCGCCGCTTGACTCACAGAGCTTCTCGATGATTTGGTCCCGGGCCTCACGGTCGCCGACGCGCACGCGCACCTTGATCAGTTCATGGTGTTCCAGCGTCGATTCGAATTCGGCCAGCAGCGACTCACTGAGGCCGGCGTCGCCAACCATGACCAGTGGTTTCAACTGGTGGCCGAGGCCGCGCAGGTATTTCTTCTGGGATTCAGATAACGTCATGGGCGCGAAGTGTAGTTCCGGAGTCCTGCAATGAGCAAACCTCGTCGTTCAGGCGGCAGTTGGCGGGACCGGCAGGAACGCGATCCATACGTGCAGCAGGCGCGGCGGGACGGCTGGCGGTCAAGAGCGGTCTACAAACTGGAGCAGATCGACCAGAAGGAGCGACTGCTCAAGCCTGATATGGTGGTTGTTGACCTGGGTTCTTCTCCCGGCAGCTGGAGCCAGTACGTCACAGAGACCCTCAAGGGTCGCGCGCGCATACTCGCAGTAGACCTGCTGCCGATGGACTCTCTGCCGGACGTCGACTTCATCCAGGGTGATTTTCGTGAGGACGAGGTATATAGCCAGCTGGCGGACGCGGTCGGCGAGCGCGGCGCAGACCTTGTAATGAGCGATATGGCCCCCAATATCACGGGAACGAGGGTCGTGGACCAGCCACGTTCGATGTATCTGGTCGAGCTGGCTCTGGATATGGCCCGCCAGGTATTGAAGCCTGGCGGCAGCTTTGTAACAAAGCTTTTCCAGGGTGAGGGTTTCGACGAATTCGTCAAGGATGCACGGAACTCTTTTGAGCGGGTCAGGGTCATGAAACCAAAGGCCTCGCGCGCCGGCAGCCGTGAGGTCTACTTGGTAGCGAGAAATTTCTCTTTGTAGTAGCTTAATTACGTGAATGATTTAACCAAAAACGTACTAGTCTTCATCGTCATCATCGTCGTGCTGCTCGCCGTGGTGCAGAACCTCTCCGGCGTCAGCGGGATGAACCCGACGGAACAAAAGTACTCTGAATTCTACGAGTCCCTCGAGTCGGGCCAGGTCAAAGTCGCCCTGATCGACAAGGAAAAGGACATTGTCCGTTACGGCAACACCGACACACCGCAGTACTTCACGCGGATTGCGGACAACGACTACACGGCGCTCGTCGGCGATCTCAAACGCAATAATGTGGAGTTCTCTGCGGCGGAAAAGCAGCAACAGAGCTTTTTTACGCAGCTGCTGATCTCGTCGTTTCCGATCCTGCTTCTCATCGGTGTCTGGATCTATTTCATGCGCCAGATGCAGGGCGGTGGCGGCGGCCGTGGCGCCATGTCGTTTGGCAAAAGCAAGGCGCGCCTGCTTGGTGAAGACCAGGTTGGTGTGACGTTCGCCGATGTGGCGGGTATCGACGAAGCCAAGGCAGAAGTGGCCGAGATCGTCGAGTTCCTCAAGGACCCGAGCAAGTTCCAGCGCCTGGGGGGCAAGATTCCCAAGGGTGTCCTGATGGTCGGCCCACCGGGTACCGGCAAGACCCTGCTGGCCAAAGCAATTGCCGGCGAAGCGAAGGTGCCGTTTTTCACGATTTCCGGTTCCGATTTCGTCGAGATGTTCGTCGGTGTAGGCGCCTCGCGCGTCCGCGACATGTTCGATCAGGCCAAGAAGCAGGCGCCGTGCATCATCTTTATCGACGAGCTCGACGCCGTCGGTCGTCACCGTGGTGCAGGCCTCGGCGGCGGTCACGACGAGCGCGAGCAAACGCTCAACCAGATGCTCGTTGAAATGGACGGGTTCGAAGGCTCCGAAGGCATCATTGTCATCGCGGCGACGAACCGCCCCGATGTCCTCGATCCCGCGCTGTTGCGTCCAGGCCGCTTCGATCGTCAGGTCGTTGTGCCGCTGCCGGACGTCCGCGGCCGTGAGCTGATCCTCAAGGTCCACATGCGCAAGGTCCCACTGGGAGACGACGTACGGCCGAGTGTCATCGCACGCGGCACGCCCGGATTCTCCGGCGCCGATCTGGCCAACCTCGTAAACGAGGCGGCCTTGTTCGCGGCCCGCGCAAACAAACGTGTCGTGAGCATGGACGAGTTCGAGAAGGCCAAGGACAAGATCATGATGGGCGCGGAACGGCGCTCGATGGTCATGAGCGAGGAAGAGAAGCTCAACACGGCCTATCACGAAGCCGGCCACGCGATCGTGGGCTATCTCGTGCCCGAGCACGATCCCGTCTACAAGGTGACGATCATTCCTCGTGGCAGGGCGCTCGGCGTCACGATGTATCTACCGGAGGAAGACCGCTACAGCATGTCGCGGCAGCGACTCGAAAGCAGTATTTCGAGCTTGTTCGGTGGCCGCATCGCCGAGGAAATGATTAATGGCGTCGAAGGCGTGACTACGGGCGCTTCCAATGACATCGAGCGAGCGACTGATATTGCTCGCAACATGGTGACCAAGTGGGGTCTTTCGGACCGGCTTGGCCCGCTCACCTACAGCGAGGACGACGGCGAAGTATTCCTTGGACGGTCGGTGACGCAGCACAAGCAGGTGTCCGACGACACCGCGCACGCCATCGACGAAGAGGTTCGCCGGATCATCGACAGCAACTACGAGCGTGCCAAGAGTCTTCTCGACGACAACGTCGACAAGCTGCACGCAATGGCCAAGGCGCTGGTCAAGTACGAGACCATTGGCGAAGAACAGATCAAAGACATCATGGAAGGACGCGAATGCCGACCGCCCGAAGATTGGGATGACACGGCCGACTCCGGCAAGCCGGATGACGGTTCGGCAACAGCGGAATCCGATGTGCCTGGTTCAATCGGCGGTCCTGCCAGCGAGCATTAGAAAGACGCCAGAATTCCAATGCTGAATCTCGGTTCACTGAGCGTGCCCATGCCTGCGGTTATGGGCATTCTCAACGTGACGCCCGACTCCTTTTCTGACGGCGGTCAGTTCAACAAATACGATACTGCGTTGCGCCAGGCGCTTCAGCTTGCACGTGACGGCGCGTCGATCATCGACATCGGCGGTGAGTCCACCCGCCCGGGTGCGGCGATGGTAGGCGAGCAGGAAGAGCTCGATCGAGTGATTCCGGTCATCGAAGCCATCCGTGCCGAGGTTGACGTGCCAATCTCGATCGACACCAGCAAAGCCGGCGTCATGTATGCGGCGGTGGCAGCCGGTGCGGCAATGATCAATGATGTAAATGCATTGCAGGGCGAGGGCGCTGTGCAGGCCGTGGCCGAGCTTGGCACTGCGGTTTGCCTGATGCATATGCAGGGCGAGCCGCGAACGATGCAGCTCGATCCGAGCTACGACGACGTTGTAGCCGATGTTGCGAAGTTTCTCGACGCACGAGTAGCAGTATGCGTAGACGCCGGAATCGCGGCAGATTGCATCGTTGTCGATCCTGGCTTCGGGTTTGGAAAGACGCGCGAACATAATGTCGAGCTGCTCGCAAATCTGCGACAATTGCGGGTACGAGGCCGTCCGATACTCGTCGGCATATCGCGGAAGTCCACGCTCGGTGAATTAACCGGCCGCGATGTGGACCAGCGTCTGCCAGCCAGTATTGCGGCGGCGGCTATTGCCGTGATGAACGGAGCGGCGATCGTGCGGGCCCATGACGTGTCGGCAACTGTCGATGCGCTCGAGGTCGCGCACGTCGTCATGGAAGCGAGCAGAGACCAATGAGCAAGAATTTCTTCGGCACGGACGGGGTTCGGGGCACGGTTGGCAACGAGCCGATGACGGCAGATTTCGCAATGCGGTTGTCCAGCGCTGCGGCGCAGGTTCTTGTTCCGCGGGGCGGTACCGTTGTCATCGGCAAGGACACCAGGCTGTCAGGCTACATGTTCGAATCTGCACTCGAGGCGGGATTCGTGGCAGCCGGCGCCGATGTGTTGTTGCTGGGCCCGCTGCCGACGCCGGGCATCGCCCGCCTGACACAGGAATTCGACGCGGATCTCGGTGTGGTTATTAGCGCCTCGCACAATGCGTTCTTCGACAACGGCATCAAGTTTTTCGATCGTTCCGGGTCCAAGCTGTCCGATGACATTGAGCACCAGATCGAGGAACACCTGAAGAACCCGGCGATCACGCTGGAGTCGCGGCTCCTTGGCAAGGCGAAGCGTATTGACACGGCACGGATCCGGTACCAGGAATTCTGTGCATCGAGTATGCCCGCAGGTGTGAATCTCGAAGGCCTCAAGATCGTATTCGACGGCGCCAACGGTGCCGGCTACAAGGTGGGTCCGCGAACGCTGGCCGATCTCGGCGCAGAGGTTATTCCGATTGGCTGTTCGCCGAACGGTCGAAACATCAATGACGGCTGTGGATCGACGGAGCCCGACCTGGTCCAGGTCACCGTGCCCGTCGTAAAGGCCGATGTCGGGGTGGTGCTGGACGGCGATGGCGATCGGGTCGTCATGGTGGACGAAAAAGGTGCGCTGGTGGACGGTGACCAGCTCCTGTATGTCCTGGCAACGGCTCGTAAGAACGACGGCGGTCTCGAGGGGCCGGTAGTGGGTACTGTCATGAGCAATCTCGGGCTCGAGCATGCCCTGCGTGACCGGAATATCGAGTTTCGACGCGCCGCCGTCGGCGATCGCTATGTTCTCGAAACGCTCCGCGAGACCGGTGGCGTCATTGGCGGCGAGACCTCGGGCCACATGATTGTGCTCGACAAAGCTACGACCGGAGACGGCCTGATTTGCGCCCTGCAGATTCTCGCCATCATGAAACAGACCGGTCAGCCGCTGTCGGCCCTCGTTGCCGGGATGCCGAAGTACCCGCAGACCATGGTCAACGTGCGCACGGAGCAACGCATGGATCCCGGTAAGTCGCCGGAAATCCAGGACGCGGTGGCCGCCGCAGAGGGCGAATTGGCGGACTCGGGCCGGGTTGTATTGCGAGCTTCCGGTACCGAACCCGTGATCCGCGTCATGGTCGAAGGAGAGGACAAGGCGCAGGTCGTTTCGCTCGCGAAAAAGCTCGCGTCAGTGGTGGAACAGGCGGCGACCTGAAGGCCAATAATCCGTTGATTTGCGGGGCTTGCCCCGGTATCCTTGCGCGCCTTTCGGACCTCCGGGAACACAAAAATGCGAGAAATACTCGTTGCAGGCAACTGGAAAATGAACGGCAGCAGCGCGGCCAACGCCGAGCTGGTGTCAGGTATTGTTGCCGGCATTCCGGAGGGGGGCGGCTTCAGTCTGCTGGTGTGTCCCCCGTTTCCCTACGTGGCCGCGATTGTCGAGGCGACAGCCGGTTCGGCGGTTAGCGTCGGTGCTCAGAACGTCTCGGAGCATGAAAAAGGCGCGTTCACGGGCGAAGTGGCGCCAGGCATGCTCAAGGATATCGGTTGCGAGTACGTCATCGTCGGCCACTCGGAACGACGTGCACTGTATGGCGAGTCGAGTGGCCAGGTAGCGGCGAAATTCGTCGCGGCGCAGGCCGCAGGGCTCACGCCAATCTTGTGTGTCGGCGAAACACTCGAGGAGCGACAAGCAGGCACAACAGAGGCAGTCGTCGACGAACAGCTCGATGCGGTGCTCGACGCCGCAGGAGTTGAGGCTTTCGGCGCTGCTGTGATTGCCTACGAGCCGGTTTGGGCCATTGGCACCGGCATGACGGCAACGCCTGAGCAGGCGCAGGACGTACATCGGCATATTCGCGCCCGGCTCGAAGCCAGGGACGAAGGCATTGCCGAGGGCGTCCGGATACTGTACGGCGGCAGCATGAAAGGCGAAAATGCGCCCGGCCTGCTCGGCCAGCCGGATATCGACGGCGGCCTGATCGGAGGCGCTTCACTGAAGGCCGCGGACTTTCTCGCGATCGCCGCGGCGGCGGCAGCGAACTAATACGGAATTGAACCCATGACCACTATTGAAAAGGCAGCATGGATAGCACACACCCTGATCGCTCTGCTGATCATCGTGCTCGTACTGCTGCAGCGCGGCAAAGGCGCGGATGCCGGTGCGGCATTCGGGGCTGGCGCGTCAGGCACGGTTTTCGGGGCGAGAGGCTCGAGCAGCTTCTTCTCGCGTGCCACGGCTGTCTGCGCGACACTGTTCTTCGTCTCGAGTCTGGCACTGGCCTACCTGAGCAGTCAGACGATCTCAGCCCCAACGAGCCTGCTCGAGGATGCGCCGGTCCTGGAGACCGAGGAGGCGGCCGTCCCGGAGCTCAGCGAGGACACACCGGTTTCTGACCTGCCGGCTCTCGAACCGGCAGACGATCCGGTCGACCTGCCCGAACTTGAGGAAGAACCCGCTCCCGAACAGGAGTAAAATACGCCATAACACGCTCTGGTGGTGGAATTGGTAGACACGCTGTCTTGAGGGGGCAGTGGCGCGAGCCGTGCGAGTTCGAGTCTCGCCCAGAGCACCAAATACGATCCCGGCCTGCAGGCATCCGCCTCCAGGCCGGTTTTCTTATGCCCTGTGGAAATTTCGTGGTGCGGTGGCCCCGACAGGGCCAAAATGGGGTATGTCCGCGGGGGTAGACACTGATACAATCGCGCGCTGATTCGGGCGCGAAATCCTGCGCCGCAGAAGCAGGTCATCATGCTACAAGAATACGTACCGATTCTTATTTTCCTCGGCGTCGCCGCCGGTCTTGGCGTCGTTCTGCTGGCGCTTGGATTCCTGATCGGCCGAGGCCAGAAAGACGAAGAGAAACTGTCGCCGTATGAATGCGGCTTCGAGGCATTCGACGACTCGCGCATGAAGTTTGACGTGCGCTACTACCTGGTCGCAATCCTGTTCATTATTTTCGACCTCGAAATCGCGTTTCTTTTCCCGTGGGCCGTATCGCTTGATGCGGTGGGCAAGTTCGGGCTGCTGTCGATGGCCCTGTTCCTGGCGATTCTCGTCGTCGGCTTTATTTATGAGTGGAAGAAGGGAGCGCTCGAGTGGGATTAGCGGAACCCAAGGCCGCGGCTGAGGCCCCCGAGGGCGCGGCCGGAGCAGGCGATAGCCTGCAAAAGAAAGGCTTCGTCGTCACCAAAGTTGACGCCGTGATGAACTGGGCACGCACAGGTTCTCTGTGGCCGATGACGTTCGGCCTGGCCTGCTGCGCCGTCGAAATGATGCAGGCCGGAGCGGCCCGCTATGACCTGGACCGCTTCGGCATCATCTTTCGTCCGAGCCCGCGCCAGTCCGACTGCATGATTGTCGCCGGTACGCTCACCAACAAAATGGCCGCGCCGCTTCGCAAGGTTTATGACCAGATGCCGGAACCGCGGTGGGTCGTGTCGATGGGTTCCTGCGCCAATGGCGGCGGCTATTACCACTATTCCTATTCCGTGGTTCGCGGCTGCGATCGCATTGTGCCTGTCGACGTCTACGTCCCGGGCTGCCCGCCGACGGCTGAGGCTCTGATCTACGGGCTAATCCAGCTACAAAACAAGATCCGTCGCACGAGCACCATTGCCAGATAAGAAGAAGCATGAGCGAACGTAACGAGACACTAGCTGCTCGCATCAACGAGCGCTTCGGCGAGAAAGTCCGACGCGTGTCGTCCACCTGCGGTGAGCTGACTTACGAGCTCGATAAGCACGACCTCATATCGGTTGCGACGGGATTGCGCAACGAAGGCGACTTCGGCTTCGAGATGCTGATGGACGTCTGCGGCGTCGACTACCTTAGTTTTGGCACCGACGAGTGGATGACCAACGAAGCCACCGGTTCGGGATTCAGTCGAGGGGTAGAGCGGGGACCGGTCATTCTGGATGAGGCGGACGAGTTCGACGCGCAACGATTCGCCGTCGTCTACCATCTGCTGTCGCTGCAGCACAATATGCGATTGCGGCTGCGGGTATTTACGGGCACGAGCAATCCGCCGATTGTGAAATCGGTTGTCGATATCTGGAACGGCGCAAACTGGTTCGAGCGTGAGGTGTTTGATCTGTACGGGATTTTGTTCGAGGGCCATCCGGATCTGCGCCGCATCCTGACCGACTACGGCTTCATTGGCCACCCGTTCCGCAAGGACTTCCCGCTGTCCGGCAATGTCGAAGTGCACTACGACGAAGACGAGGGGCGCGTGGTTTATCGCCCGGTCAGCATCGAGCCGCGCACGCTCGTGCCTCGGGTAATCCGCGATGACAATCGCTATTCGGCCGACCTCAAGGACGCGAACGATGGCTGAAATCCAGAGCTATACGATGAACTTCGGGCCGCAGCACCCCGCGGCGCACGGAGTACTCCGCCTCGTGCTCGAAATCGAGGGCGAGACCATCCAGAAAGCCGATCCTCATGTCGGTTTGCTGCACCGCGCGACCGAAAAGCTGGCCGAGTCCAAACCGTTCAATCAAAGCATTGGCTATATGGACCGGCTCGACTACGTGTCAATGATGAGCAACGAGCACGCGTACGTCATGGCGATCGAGAAGTTACTGGGCGTCCAGGTACCCGAACGTGCTCAGTACATCCGCGTCATGTTTGACGAGATTACCCGCATCCTCAACCACCTCATGTGGCTGGGCGCGCATGGACTCGATATTGGCGCCATGACGATGTTCCTGTATTGCTTCCGTGAGCGTGAGGATCTCATGGACTGCTACGAGGCAGTCTCGGGTACGCGCATGCACGCGACGTATTACCGCCCTGGCGGCGTGTACCGGGACCTGCCCGACACCATGCCGAAGTACCAGGAGTCGAAGTTCCGCAGCAAGAAGGAACTCGATCAGATGAATGCGATCCGCGAGGGATCGGTGCTCGACTTCATTGAGGCATTTACCGATCGCTTCCCCGGGTGCGTCGACGAGTACGAAACGTTGCTCACGGACAATCGCATCTGGAAACAGCGCACGGTCAATATCGGTGTTGTATCGCCGGAGCGTGCGATGCAGCTCGGTTTCTCCGGGCCGATGCTGCGCGGCTCTGGTGTCGAGTGGGATCTTCGCAAGAAACAGCCCTACGAAGTCTACGACCGTGTTGACTTCGACATTCCGATTGGCCGTAACGGTGATTGCTACGACCGCTATCTCGTGCGCGTCGAGGAAATGCGCCAGTCCAATCGCATCATCAAACAGTGCGTCGACTGGCTGCGGGACAATCCGGGTCCGGTCATCGCGGACGACCACAAGGTGACCCCGCCGACGCGCGTTGAGATGAAAGACGATATGGAATCGCTGATTCATCACTTCAAGCTGTTTACCGAGGGCTACTGTGTGCCTGAAGGTGAAGCTTATGCCGCAGTTGAGCATCCAAAGGGCGAGTTTGGCATCTATATCGTGTCCGACGGTGCAAACAAGCCGTATCGCGTCAAAATCCGCGCGCCCGGTTTCGCGCATCTTTCGGCAATGTCGGAGATGGTGGAAGGACACATGCTGGCGGACGTCGTCGCCGTTATTGGTACGCAGGACATCGTATTTGGCGAGGTCGATCGATGAGTTACGAACTCTCCGCACACGTCAAAGACGAAATCGACGTCTGGAAAAAGCGCTTCCCGGAAGATCGTCAGCGGTCGGCAGTCATCCGTGCGCTGCACCTCGTGCAGCACGAGAACAAGGGGTTTCTGACGGCGGAGCAAATGAACGCAGTTGCCGACTTTCTCGACCTGCCCACTATCCAGGTATACGAGGTCGCGACCTTCTACTCGATGTTCCAGACGCAGCCTTGCGGCCGCAACGAAGTCTCTATCTGCACCAACATCTCGTGCATGCTGCGCGGCGCCGAGGAGATTGTCGAGCACGTCGAGAGCAAGCTCGGCATCAAGCTGGGCGAAAGCACCGAGGATGGCCGCATATACCTGAAGCGTGAGGAAGAGTGCATTGCAGCCTGCTGCGGGGCGCCCGCGATGCAGGTGAATCACAAATATTACGAGAATCTGACGACGGATAACGTCGACGAAATCCTGGATGGGCTCGAGTGATGGCGTACGAAGAGAACCTCGTTTGCTTCAACACGTTCGGCTCGGAGGAGTCGTGGACGCTTGCGACCTACGAGAAGCACGGTGGCTACGAGGCGTGGCGCAAAATCCTTGCCGGCGAGATGACGCCGGAGGAGGTCATCGAGGAAGTTAAAGCCTCGGGCCTGCGTGGCCGCGGTGGTGCCGGCTTCCCGACCGGGCTCAAGTGGAGCTTCATGCCGAAGGGCTACGACGGGCAGAAGTATCTAGTGGTCAACTCCGATGAGTCGGAGCCGGGAACCTGTCACGATCGCGAGATCCTGCGCTACAACCCGCATAGTCTCGTTGAGGGCATGGCCATCGCGTCATATGCGATGGGCGCAACCGTTGCCTACAACTACATGCGCGGCGAGTTCATGGATGAGCCATTTCCGCGTTTCGAAGCCGCCGTCAAAGAGGCCTACGACGCGGGCCTGCTCGGCAAGAATGCCCAGGGCAGCGGTATCGACATCGATATTCTCGGATTTATTGGCGCCGGCGCCTATATCTGCGGCGAGGAAACGGCCCTGCTCGAGTCTCTCGAAGGCAAGCAGGGAAGACCGCGCTTCAAGCCGCCGTTCCCAGCCAACTACGGCTTGTATGGCAAGCCGACGACGATCAACAACACGCAGAGTATTGCGAGTGTGCCGTCGATCATCCGCAATGGCGCGGCCTGGTTTGCGGCGCTTGGCCCGGAAGGTTCCGGAGGCACGGCGCAGTTCTCAGTGTCAGGCCATGTCGAAAAGCCGGGCAACTACGAATTACCTATGGGTATCCCGTTCAAAACGCTGCTCGAGGATTTCGCCGGCGGTGTGTGGAAAGGACGCCGGCTCAAAGCGGTCATCCCGGGTGGCTCATCGTGCAAGGTCTTACCCGCCGACGTGATTATGGACTGCACGATGGACTACAACGCGCTGCAACAGGCGGGCTCGTCGTTCGGTACCGGCGCCGTCATCGTGATGGACGACCGGACGTGCATGGTCCAGGTACTGCGGCGAATCTCCCGTTTCTACATGGCGGAGTCCTGTGGGCAGTGCACGCCGTGCCGTGAGGGCACCGGCTGGCTGTATCGCATGCTCACGCGCATCGTCGAAGGGCGCGGTGAAGAGGCGGATCTCCAGAAGCTGGTCGACGTGGCCAACAAGATTGAAGGACACACAATCTGTGCGCTGGGGGATGCTGCGGCATGGCCCGTACAGAGCTTCCTGAATCACTACTACGATGAATTCGAATACATGGTTCGCAACAACGGGCGCAGCATCGTTGAC
>JAAUYD010135990.1_pt1 | contig 27157 bp, 22 predicted proteins | sample 7278101 | NCBI WGS metagenome assembly JAAUYD01 (sample SAMN14350128, study PRJNA611818) | marine sediment metagenome | isolation source: surface marine sediment (0.6m) | place: French Polynesia: Moorea | collected 2018-08
AATCCCAAAGACCTTGTGTTCGCGGAGCGTGCCCGTTAGGGCTTATGCGTCGTTTCACTTCGTTCCACTCGCAATGACATACTATGGGTATGCCCCCGGACATGATATCAAATATATAGGAATCATATTTGATTTTTGAAAAACACGTAGGGTGCTGTATAGCCCTCCGGGCATGGCGGGAGCTAGAGCGAAATATTCAAACCGGATTCCTATATAACAATCCTAAATCATTTGTGAAAAGATCCCCGACTTTTCTGTAAAAGTCGGGGATCTGAGCCTCTGCATTTTTACAAATCAAATAGGATTTGTAGTTTATAGTTTCACTTCGTTCCACCCAACCTACCAATGTTCTTAACACAAACCGTATTGCCTTATAAGTGAAACAATCCAAGTAGAAATATTAAGTAATGGAGAGAATATCATCCAATGAGTGACCTAGATTATCAGCAGCTCAATGAAACAGACTTGAGGAATTACGTCAAATCCCATCCCCAAGATGAAGATGCATTTCAATATTACCTTGCAATTATGAGAGCAAAACCTAACAGAGTCGTTGTCAGCACAGGAGAACAATTAGAGGCTGAAATCAAAAAGAGACTGGAAAAAGAAAAGTCCACTGAGTAATTACAACCTCAAAACAGCAATTAAGGACTCAAAAAATACAAGTGGTCACCTGGTAAAGAACATAACTCATCCGGCGTACCTGTCTGCTTCACCTGACCATCTGACAATAATACAACCCAGTCAGCGCGATTATTTACCCGGGGACGATGACTAATTAAGATGGTAGTCTTACCCAAACGATGGTGTAATAATTGATTCAAAAATTCATTTTCACTTGCCGGGTCTAGTCCTGCTGTGGACTCATCTAAAATCAAAATGGGTGGATCATTAATAATAGCACGAGCGATCGCTAATCTTTGCTTTTGTCCCCCGGAAAGATTAGCCCCAAATTCCCCCAAAACTGTTTGATACTGTTCTGGTAGTCTGGCGATAAATTCATCGGCTTGGGTAATTTGGCAAGTTTCTATCATCTCTTCTAAGGTGACATCATACCCCAAGTTAAAGTTTTCCATAATCGAACGGCTCCAAAAGTGTGCTTCTTGGGGTACGAGAACTATTTGTTGACGCAAACAATCTAGGGGTATTTGGGAATGCTCATCATTTCCCAAGTATATAGTTCCATGGTCCACAGGATACAAACCAGCAATTAATTTCCCTAGGGTACTTTTACCACAACCAGATCTACCTACCAAGGCTGTTACCTTACCCCCAGGAATGGTGAGGGAAAAATCTTGCAGTAAGTTCTTTCTCCCAGGATAATGAAAGCTTAATTCCTCGCAGACAATATTAGTATGGTGGCTAATAATATAATTTTCGTCCGATTGTTGCTGCTGATTTTCCGGGGGAAATGTTAATACCTCCCGTAGTCGAGATAAAGCTGTTTTAGTACTCGCAAATTCATCCACAAAATCAATCACAATATCTAGTAAAATAACTATATTGCGATTCAAACTGACAAAGGCAAGTAATTGACCAATGGTTAATTCCTGGCTAAACACTAAACCACTACCAATCCACAGCAAAACAACCCCACCAATATCAGAAACTAAACCAGAGAATTGCTTGTTAATAATTTCAATGTGAATAGTGGTTAATGCTAGTTTTGTGATTTTGGTGAATCGATGTTGTAACTCTTGCCAAAAATAAGGTGCAGCAGTAATTGTCTTCATTGTTAATGCACCTTTGAATGTCTCTACCAGCACCCCCTGGGTTTCAGCTTCTAGAACCATCAGCTCCTGGGTTTTTTGTTGGAGTTTAGGAATAAAAACCACTGTAGATAGAGTCATTAATCCAGCCAGCAAGATGGCAAAGATAGTTAATTTCCAGCTATAAAATAACATTAGTAACAAACAAATCAGTGCAATCAAAAATCTAACGGGGAGATTAATAATTGCTTGGGAAATTAACTTATTAATTTCTTCAATATCTGTTAAACGGCTGACAATTTCCCCACTCTGCCGTGATTCATAATAACTTAGGGGTAAGTGTAAAATTTGTCGCCCAAACTCCAACATCAAATTGAGCTGAAAGTGTTGAGCAAAATGAGCAATGAGAATATTTTCTACCAATCCTAACCCACGGTTAAAAATGTACATTGCCACTACTGCTAATACTATCCCACTGAGAAAATCTTTATCTCCCCTGACTAAGACATCATCGGTGAGAATTTGCAGGAAAAAGGGATAGCTTAAAGACAGGATACCAATCACAAAAGCACATAACAAACCCTCGAACAATATACCTTGATAGTTTAAGATATATTGCCAAAACCTATGCCCATAATTCCAACTACTATCAGAGTGATTTGATTGAGTAAAAAATCGCTGTTCGTCTGGTTTTAGTAATAATAAAACTCCATCTTCCCAACTATCAATTAAATCCTGGTAAGAAATATACCTAATACCTACAGCAGGATCGCCAATAATATATTTTTTGCCACGTTTCCCATATAAAATTACCCAGTGATAGCCTTGCCAATGGATAATAGCTGGTAGTAGTTTATCAGTCAAACGAGGAATCGCATCAGGTGCTACTTTACCAGATTCAGTATTAAAACCTAAAGCCTCTGTTCCTTGTCTTAAGTCAAGTAATGTAGTACCTTTTTTCCCTGTATTAATGGCCTCTCGAATGTGATTAATGGCAAAATTACGTCCATAATATTTAGCAATAGAAGCAACACAAGCAGCTCCACAGTCTTCCTCACTAGACTGTTTCACTAATTTATATTTCATTGTCTGTGAAAATCCTCTTGGACAGCAAAACTGATTGATGAAGTGATACCGTTTTAATATGAAGTTACATATAATAAATTGTCATTGCGTTCACGGAGTGTTCCCTCTTAGGGAAGGAGGAACGACGTATAGCCCTTCGGGCATTCAAGAAACGCGCAGCGTGTCGCTTTGCGACTCAGCAATCTCATAACCTTCAGAATTAACGAGTTGATGAGATTGCCACGCTCCACTTCGTTGCGCTCGCAATGACAAACAATAAATAACTCTATGTAACTTCATATAAAATTGGTATGAGATGAAATCTTCAAAAATAGGGCTATTAACACTGATAAATTATCAATGTTAAAAACCCTAGGTCTAATTCATCAATTAAAATGAGTTAGTGGCTATACAATCTATCAATTACTAATACTTAAATTGATAATTTATCAAGTTATCAATTTAGTCTTACCATTAGTAATAAGGATAGTAATGATGTCCATAATGTTCATGATGTTCATGATATCCATAATGTCCACGATATTTGGGATGACCATAATATCCATGATAACCACCACCTACGATGGTGGATTCTTCTTCTGTGGATAATTTTTTCAAAATGTTTTCTTCAGTTTGACGCTTAATCATTCTTTGCTCCTTTATTCAGAATATATAGTTTGTTTGCCAACTTCATTATTTACAAATAAACTATATATTTATTACATAACTTTTTGATTTAATTATCAACCGTAAATCAGAAAATAAAGTGTTTTATTAATGACTTTAATTTTACAAAAAATTAGACTTATCTCTATTTCTAATTAGTATTAAAAGATATTTTTTACATGGATTAAATTGATATTTAATTATCATTGAAAAATATATTTTATCGCAAAAAAAATTGCTCAAGTATGAATTAAAAAAATAGGGCTGTTAACACAGATAATTTATCAATGTTAACAGCCCTATATCTAATTCAAAAAATTGTAATTAGTTAGTGGTTATACAATTAAGCAGCCACCAATAAGTAACTGGGTCAAATTAAATATAAAACCTCACCCCCAACCCCTCCCTTTATTAAGGAGAAGGGTGCTTTCTTTCATGTCAAGCAGAGTGAGGTTAAATCTTATATTTAATTGCGTCTACCCACTTAATGAAATTGATAATTTATGCAGTTATCAATTCAGTATTCTCATTAATAACCATAGCCACCACGATAGCCGCCACGATAGCCACGGCGATAACCACAGCCATATCTACGACGATATCTACGACCAAAACCACCTACAATTTTAGATTCTTCTTCTGTAGATAATTTTGTCAAAAGGTTTTCTTCAGTCTGACGCTTAACCATTTTTCTGCTCCTTTATGAGGGATATATAGCTTGTTTAGAAATTCCATCTTTTACAAGCTGACTATGCATTCATTACATATTTTTCCCGCTTAATTATCAACCGTAAATCATTAAAATAGATGTTTTTTATACGACATAGTTTACTTGTTTACATATTATTTTAATGTCATATATAGGTGTTTATCTTGTTTGTTAATATCCCCTGATATTATTAATTTGACATCCATAATCTAGTATTAAGTCCAATTAAAATAATATAGCTCGTCAATCATTATTGATGCTGGATAATTGATTATTTAGCTGCATCAGCCATGTCTAAGAACTATAATAACCATATTTAATCAGACATCCAGAGTTTTTCCCTGACTGGGATAATGCTGGCTATGATATTTGATATCTATAGCATAATTGAAAATTTTACTTCTATTTTTACCAAATAAAATTAGGACATAAGAATAGCTGTGATTGAATTTACTTAGTAATTAAATCATGATTTTTCATATTCAAATAGATTCAATATCACCTCAAATTTAGTATTGTCACCTAAATATTTTTAGTAAACAATTCAAAATATATAATAAGTGAAGTGTACATCATTTTTTTTGATTATGAATGTGTACCATTGACTATATATTTACAATTGATGCAATGAAGTGGTTGTAATTGCAAATGCTAGTTAAAAATATCCATCAAGAATTATTACCTAAAGTCGATAATTGGGCGCAATTAGGAGGATTAATTTTGCTTGGGGTAGGAGGTATTACCGTTTTACTTGCTGCCACAATTAAATACCCCCGAGCTATCAAAGCAGCAGCAATTATTCGTCCTGTTGGGGAAGTGAGAATTGTTGAAGCTGCAACTTCAGGAATAATTAGCAATATTCTGGTGCAGGAAAATCAAAAAGTTGTGCGAGGAGAGGAAATTGCTACTATTGAAAATTCCCAATTACACCGTCAAAAAAGGCAAATCCTTCTCAATATTCAGCAGCAGAAATTACAACTTACTCAGTTAAATTCTCAACAGAAAGCACTTAATAGCCAAATAGCTGCTGAAATCAATGGAATGGAGGGAGCAATCGCATCTGCACAAGCCCAATTAAGTCGCACCCAACGGGAACACAAAGACAAACAGCTGATTACCCAAACTGAAATTCAAGAAGCCTCCGCAAATTGGGAATTAGCCAAAGAAGAGGTGAAGCGATACCAACAATTAAGCAAGAGTGGGGCTGTTTCCTCCCTACAACTCAAAGAAAAAGAAAAAGCCTTCAAAGCTGCTCAAGCTAGATTACAACGTGCCAAAATAGGTATTAATCCTCACACAGCCAATTTAGCCATTGCTCAACAAAATATTATTCAAAAACGTTCTCAAGGGGAATCAACTTTAGCCAGCTTAAAAAAAGAACGGGAAAGCCTACAGCAGCGATTGATAGAAATGGAAAATAAAATCAGCAGCCACCAACAGCAGCTACAACAGGTGGAACAAGACTTACAAAAAACTATTATTCGCGCTCCCCAAAGAGGGACTATCCTCAAACTACAACTGAGAAATCCCGGACAAGTAGTTAATTCCGGAGTCGCAATTGCTCAAATTGCTCCCCAAGATGTAGCTTTAGTTGTCAAAGCAAAAATCCCGGTAGCTGACATTCGTAAAGTGCAAGTCTGTCAAGCCCATCAGGTCAAAAATTGTCGGGTTGGTAAAGTACAAATGCGTATATCTGCTTATCCTTACACAGATTATGGAATTCTCAAAGGAGCCGTCAGAGCAATTACGCCAGACACAATTGCACCATCAAAAGATGATCGTAATCCAGTTACAGGCTCCTATTATGAGGTGACTATTGAACCAGAAAAACCCTATCTCCAAAAGCGTAATCGGCGTTACCCACTGCAAGCAGGGATGGAAGCCAAAGCAGAAATTTTTGCAAAAAAAGAAACCGTGTTAATGCTCATCCTCAGAAAAACAAGGTTAATCACTAATTTGTAAACCAAATTATAGACTTCTTCTCTCTTTCTCTTCCTTTGCGTCCTTTGCGCCTTTGTGGTTTATTCCTCATGATAATGCAAAGTAATAATTAACACATAGTTAAAATACAGATTACCTGGGTAATATTTTTGCTTTTCCGGGTAAAATCTGTCTCGGAGATATGGTTAATTTTGCTACTCGTGTCAATTCCTGCAAAAACTTCCCCCATGTGGGCAATTATATCGCTGTTAACCAACGGCTTACTACTATTAGCAGTCATCCTGTTACTTTGGCGACAACAAGGATGGACAGGTTTTTTGGGGAATAATCGTATTAACCCTAGTGCTGAAACAGAAACTGTCACACCCCAACTAGGCCCTCGCCACCAGCTAAATTACCAGCAGTGGCTAGGTATTTTAGATCAAGAAGCCAAAGCGGTGGTGCAAAAACCTCCTGAAAATTTAACAGTGCTGGCTGGAGATTCCCTGAGTTTATGGTTTCCTAGTGAATTGTTACCAGTAAACAACCATTGGCTGAACCAGGGAGTTTCCGGTGAATCCAGTGCAGGATTATTAAAAAGATTAAAAATATTGGACAAAACCCAACCAAAAACAATTTTTGTCATGATTGGGATTAATGACTTAATGCGGGGAATTAAAGCAGAAACCGTTCTAGAAAACCATCGCCAAATCATGGTTTACCTACGCAAAACCCATCCCAAAGCAACAATCGTGGTTCAATCTATTTTGCCCCATGCGGGAAAAGATGCAACCTGGGAAGGGAAAGAAAAACTATTAAGGATTCCCAATAATCGTATTCGTAAATTAAATCAACAACTGCAAGCGATCGCTACCAAGGAAGAGGTAGAATATTTAGATCTATATTCCCTATTTGCCAACAAACAAGGAAATATGCGCCTTGAACTCACCACTGATGGCTTACATTTAAGTTCCCAAGGCTACCTGGTTTGGGGTTCTGCTTTGCAGTTGTATAGTCAAATCAAACTTTAAATACACTTATCAGCTGTCTAATATAATCAAATCTATTGCTTATTACTCCCCCACTCCGTCACTCTGGGCGGGGAAACCCTGCCCCTACTCCTTCCCTCTTTCCCTCCTTCCCTCTTTCCCTCCCTCACTCCTCCACATCATGGCCAATGCAAGGGACAATACAAAAGAAGAAACTTTAAGAAACAAATTGCATGGACACTAAGGCTTTTAAAAGATCCCTCCACCATTCAGAAAATTATCATCGCAAAGGGTTTGGCCATCAAACAGAAGTTGCAACCCAATTAGAATCGGAATATCAAAGTGATTTAATTCAGCAAATTCGGGATAATAACTACACCCTCACCCGTGGTAACGTTACCATTCGCCTAGCACAGTCATTTGGCTTTTGTTGGGGAGTAGAGCGGGCTGTGGCCATGGCTTACGAAACTCGCAAGCACTTCCCCACACAAAGGATTTGGATTACCAATGAAATTATTCATAATCCTTCGGTTAACCAACGTCTGCGGGAAATGGAGGTGGAGTTTATTCAAGTACGGGATGGAAATAAAGATTTTTCTGTAGTTAAATCTGGAGATGTGGTTATTCTTCCGGCTTTTGGTGCTAGTGTCCAAGAAATGCAATTACTAAATGATAAGGGCTGTACCATTGTCGATACTACCTGTCCTTGGGTTTCTAAGGTTTGGAACACCGTAGAAAAGCATAAAAAACGGGAATATACCTCAATTATTCACGGTAAATATAAGCATGAAGAAACCGTTGCTACCAGTTCTTTTGCAGGGAAGTATTTAATTGTCCTGAATTTAAAAGAAGCGGAATATGTGACTAATTATATTGTAAATGGTGGTGACAAAGGGGAATTTTTAGCTAAATTCAGTCAAGCTTGTTCCACTGGTTTCGATCCCGATGTGGATTTAGTTAGGGTTGGTATTGCTAATCAAACTACCATGCTCAAGAGTGAAACTGAACAAATTGGTAAGTTATTTGAGCGTACCATGATGCACAAATATGGTCCGGCTAATTTAAATGACCATTTTCAAAGCTTCAATACTATTTGTGATGCTACCCAAGAACGACAAGATGCCATGTTTGAATTGGTGGATCAACAATTAGATTTAATGTTAGTAATTGGTGGTTTTAATTCTTCTAATACTTCCCATTTACAAGAGATTGGGGAAGAATATAAAATACCTTCTTATCACATTGATTGCGTGGATAGAATAAAATCAGCAACTCACATTGAACATCGGCAATTAGATGGTAGCTTAACTATTACAGAAAACTGGCTCCCAGATCATCAGGTGACTGTGGGAGTTACGTCTGGTGCTTCCACTCCTGATATAGTAGTGGAAGATATTATTGAGCGATTGTTTGCATTTAAAGCGACAACAGCAGCAGTTTAATAATTGCTGATTTTTGCGTTGGTTAGATCCCCGACTTCTCTAAGGAAGTCGGGGATCTAGTGATCGCTCATTGTACGCAGAATATTTTTAACCCCACATTCCGCAGGTTCATATACATGCTTTCAAAGCTTCAATATCGGCACCCACGATTTTCTCTAAATTCCTGGTAATCTTTTCAATATTCCAGTTCCACCAGGCAAGTTCTAGCAAAGTCTGAACTACTTCATCCCGAAAGCGTTGTCGTATGAAGCTGGCTGGATTACCTCCTACAATTGTGTAGGGTTGGATATTTTTAGTAACTACAGATTTGGCAGCAATAACGGCTCCATCACCGATTTTGACTCCCGGCATGATAACTGCTGCATATCCAATCCAAACATCATTACCAATTACAGTATCTCCCTTGAAAGGATACTCCTCAGGTTGAGGAGCCACCCTTTCCCAACCCTCGCCAAAAATTTCAAAAGGATAGCTAGAAAACCCAGACATCTTGTGATTTGCGCCATTCATGATAAACTTGACACCTCTTGATAAGGCACAGAACTTACCAATAATTAGCTTGTCGCCAACAAACGGAAAGTGATAAAGTACATTTCGCTCAAAGTTTTCCGAGTCTTCTGGGTCATCATAATAGGTGTAATCTCCAATGATAATATTTGGATTGGAAACGGTATTTTTAATGAAACAAACTTGGGGAAATCCTTCCATTGGATGAGGATTATTGGGGTCGGGATATTGCATACAAGGTAAAAATAACTGTACTGCATTTAGACAATATTGTTGATTTTATTTGCTGGTTAGATTAATTTATGGATTGACGTATCACAACATCTCCATCAGCCCTAAATGGACCATGAACTTCTCTTGGAGGGCGACTTGTATAATATCCTGTTTTCTTAAATGATAAGTATTTATACTCATAAAAACATCATACAAGGCATACTACAAACCGAAGTGCGGAATGTGGGTTAACATCAAATATCACATCAAATAAATAATGAAAATCAGAGACGGCACAATTAAGTTAAATCAATTTTTAAAGTTGATGGGTATAGTCCCGACGGGGGGACAAGCCAAGTTAATGATTCAAGGTGGTGAGGTGCAAGTTAATGGGATGCTGGAAACCCGGCGAGGACGGCGATTGCTACCAGGGGATAAAGTCACAGTAGAAGGGAAAACCTTTGAAGTCGATTTAGATTAAGGATTGAAGATATAGCAATGGACATATTGGTTAGGACATTACTGTTCGACTCAAAGACTGTCAACTGTCAACTGTCAACTGTCAACCGTCAACATCTCTATCTGGTTGTCAGATATTAGGTGTTATGGCGACGTAAGGCTTTTTCCTGTTTGAGAGTTAATATAGCCGTCATGATTGCCACTGCTGCACCCACATAAAACACAGCAATTCCCCCGTATTTCCATACAACTCCGAGGAAAACAGGTGAGAGAAATTGCCCCAAATAACTAACACCATTACCAATTGCCAACATGCTAGAACGTATTTCTGGTTGATTTAACTGAGCCAGAGCATTATAAAGATTCGGCATGACAATGCCAAAGCCCATACCAAACACTACAGCAGTTGTGAAAATTAAATAAATTGCTTCTAGATGGGGAATAGTAATTAATGTCATTGCCATTAAAACAAATCCGAGGGAAATTGCTTGAGCCACTCCCAAGTTTTTGGCTAAACGACTAGCACCTAGGGCAGAGATGATTGCTGCTCCTATTGCCCGGGAGGCTAAAATCATGCCGTTGAGAGCTGTATCGGCTCCAATGGCAGCTTTGAAATGGGATGGAGCATAAATAATTACGATGTAAAAAATGGCAGATGTTAAACTTAGGGCTAAAAGTACGGTGAGATTACTGGGTGTTTGTATTGTTTGCAGTAGCTTTTCTCTCTGTTTAGGTAGCACCTGAGAGGATTTCTGACGACGGGGTTCTTCATGTAAAAATAACATGGCAAAGAATGCTACTGGTAAAGCCGCAGCGTATAAACAGAATGCATATTGCCAATGGACAGAACCAACCCAGCCACCTAAAAGGGGGAAGAAAATACCCACAATGGCAAATATACTCGAAGCATATCCTAGTATGCGCCCCCGCTCATCCCCCTCATACATGTTCCCGATGATGCCAATACTGGCAGCCGCAATGCCACCACTAGCTGCTCCCAATAATGCTCGGGTGAGCAGTAAGGGTAGAAAACTGGGCATGAATGCACCGGCAACACCAAACAGAGCATAAAATATGAGAGATGGGATGAGTATCTTTAATTTGCCAATTCGGTCAGCTAATATGCCCAAAATAGGAGCAAACATGGCGATTGTTAAGCAATGCATACTCACCAACATCCCAGCCCATCGAGGATCTATATGCAGTTGTTCCACGACTTCGGGAAATACGGGAGAAACTATACTTCCCGTAATGGAAGTCAAACATCCCCCTGCTATTAATACCAATAATTTGGGCATCTGCTTGCGAGATGCAGTACTTACATGAAACATAGATAAATATCAAAAATTGATAAGGATAGTTAATTTTTCTTAATGTTTGCCAGATTATAGTCACAATACCAGTACTAATGGCTTTTGTACAAAGAATATAAGGCTTACATACATTGGGGATAGTCCGGCAATTAGCTAGGAATTGGCAATCTGTAGAGACGAACCTAAACCAAGGTACGGGTAAAAATACTATCGGTATGTCTCTACAGTTAATCATTTTTTACTTGACAGACTAATAACTGGAAATAGTTCCAATTTCTTAGTTTTTATTGAATCAGACGAACTAATACCGTTTCACTTTAAAATTCTTGCATCTCTAGTTTTTGATGATAATAAAGAATCTGAAACTGTAACCTGTAACCTGTAACCTGTACCCTACCCTGCTGTTGCTAAGGAAGGTAAAAAATTGACAATTCCGGGGAAGGTAATAATTAACATCAGCACCAGTAACTGTAAAAGAATAAACGGAATGACACCGCGATAGATATCACCAGTAGTCACTTCTGGAGGTGCCACACCACGGAGGTAAAATAGGGCAAAACCAAAGGGTGGTGTGAGGAAGGATGTTTGCAAATTTGCCCCTAATATGACTCCATACCAAATCATGTCAATTCCGAGTTGTTTGGCCACTGGAGCAAACAGGGGTATAACTATGAAGGCAATTTCAAAAAAATCAATAAAGAATCCCAGAACCAGTACCACTGCCATACTGACAGCTAAAAAGCCGATTTGGCCTCCAGGAAGATTAGAAAGAAAATCGGACATAAATTGATCGCCATTCAGTCCCCGAAAAACTAAACTAAAGGCGGTGGAACCCAAGAGGATGAAAATTACCATGGTGGTGATTCGCAATGTCGCATCACACACCTGGTGTAGGGTTTGTTTGCGGAGTTCCCCATTAGCTGCTGCAAGGGCGATAGCTCCTACGCAACCCACTGCTCCGGCTTCTGTTGGGGTGGCAATGCCAAAAAATATACTGCCTAAAACTAGTAAAATTAGCAGTAAAGGCGGTAACATCACCACCGATACCCGCTTCCACAAGGCTTTACCACTAATATTTCGCACCTCCCCGGGTAAAGCTGGGGCGATATCTGGCTTTAAATAAGAGACAATTAATACATGGATGGCAAATACACTGGCCATCATTAACCCAGGAAGTAAGGAACCAATAAATAGATCCCCCACTGAAATTCCCAATTGATCTGCTAGCACTACCAGTACTACACTGGGGGGAATAATTTGCCCTAGGGTGCCCGAAGCTGCAATTACGCCAGTGGCTAGTTGTTTGTTATAGCCATAGCGCAACATAATGGGTAGGGAAATTAAACCCATCGCGACTACCGTTGCAGCGACTACCCCAGTGGTTGCAGCCAATAAGGCACCGACTATGACTACAGCCAGAGCCAGTCCGCCACGCAAGCGCCCAAGCAAAATCCCCATAGTTTCTAACAGTCTCTCTGCTATCCCTGTCTTTTCCAGCATGGCTCCCATAAAGATAAAGTAGGGAATAGCTAGTAGAGTTATGTTATTCATAATACCAAAAATTCTTTCTGGCATTAAGCTGGCTAAACCAACATCAAATATTGCTTGATCTGGATTTAATTCTTGGAGGAATATGCCAATTAATCCAAAGAGAATGGATACACCACCAAGGGAAAAGGCTACTGAGTAACCAAAAGATAACAGTATTAAGGCTCCCAGAAACATGGCTGGACCGAGCCAATCATAACTCAGTATCATGTTGTGCCTCCTGGGGTACTGTTGTGTCGGTGAGAATGGCTAAATTTTTAATTATCTCCGAAATTCCTTGGAAAATCAGGAGAAGAAAGGCGATGGGAATTAGGGTTTTGATGGGGTAACGGGGTAAACCTCCAGGATCGGGAGATACTTCTTGATCTATCCAAGAGTAAATGACGGTATCCCAAGAAAAAATAATTACTAGTATGCAAAACGGAATTAAAAATAATGCAGTTCCTAAAAGGTTAATTAATGCCTTTTTTTTAGGGGAATATTGGTTATAAAAAATATCGACGCGCACATGTTCGTCGTGTTGGAGGACATAAGCCGCCCCTAGGAAAAAAACTAAATCGAACATATACCATTGGGCTTCTAGGTAGGCGTTCGAGCTGAGTTCCCTACCTGTAATCCGCCCCAGATATCGACCGATAACGTTCCATACGCCAACAATTATCATTACTAGTACTAGCCAACTGGCAAGTTTGCCTATGCGTTCATTGCAGGCATCAATCAATCTAGATATTGCTAAAAGTTTCTCCAATGCCTTGATTACCTTACGAGCATTCGTAAGTGTAGTTTACAGCCCAAGGGGGTCGTTCAATTTTGAATTTTGTATACTGATTTTTATTTCGCGCATTAGACGCGAAGCGGCTTTCCGAAGGATAGACGCAAAGGCGCAAAGGTGTGAAGAATAAATATTACAGCTTGGCTCAAAATTTTTGGGTTTAATTCAATTATCCAAGTTTGTATTCATGCCAATCGGCTACGGGTAAATAGCCAATTTGATGGTAAATTTTGTTAGAAGTGGGATTGGCTAAGTTGGTGAACAAACAACAAAATTGACTGCCGTCCGTAAGTAATCTTTGGGTTAGTTCTGCAACGGAGGTGGTGGCATAACCCCGTTGACGATACTCTGGTGGGGTATATACAGGACCAATGCGCTTGCTGTTTGGTGTTGAACCCGCACAGAATACCATACTAACTGGTACTTCATCTTCCCAAATGTAAGCTGCGTTTTGCTGGAGATGATAATCGACTATTTTTTCGATGTTTTCTGGTGTACCACCCATATTAGTCATAGCTTCAGTATCAAATGCTTTGTACCATTTGATTAACAAGTCGCGATCGCTATTTCTCCCTACTGCCCTACGTAAATACCCTTTGCTTCTAGGTACATTTTGTACGGTGTGCAGCTGATGAATCCGCATCTGCATCACCAATTGAGAGGCTTGGTCAGTCAATTTGTGCCAAATTTGAGCAAATGTAGAGGCTTCTTGTGCCAAACTGGAAAATCCTGGTAATTCTACCTGGTGTGAGTATAAATCTTCAGCTATCAATTCCAATGCATCAATGTCTGCTATTTTAGATAACACTAATTTATAGGGTGGTGTTCGCATTGCTATGGCTACCACCTTGCCTGCGGATTCTACTACAGTTAAATAAGGTTGGCAATTATACCTTTGGGGGTGTTGAACCAAAGTTTGTGCGATCGCTAATGGCAGGCAATTGTGAGGTTCATTAATCAGCAAATAATCTTTTGCGAAGTCGTAAAATTGATTGGGTTGTGCAAATTTTAGAAGTTTCATTTTTTCGAGCTAGTGCTTCATCGCATTAATTATGTGGGGCAACAGATCCCCGACTTCTTTGAGAAGTCGGGGATCTAAACACCGCGAGGGGATTGGTTAGACCCACAACTCTTCAAAACTAATGAAAATGACCACTAGAGTAGTAATCACATTTATCTACAAATGACTGACTCTAATTTCCACTAAACTCCCGCAATATCTTGATGGGTTCTCACCAATCGATAGATGAGAAATGCCAAATACACTCCCATATAAGATGTCAGCGCACCCCACAGCAAATACTCACTTTGCCCAATCATGACTAACAATATCATCGGTAAAAACCCGACAACGAACCCTATCACAGCTCCATTCCTGACTGTTGTTCCATCCTTAATGCCAATGAAGTAGCTCTCCATCATAAACACTGCGGCTGTTAAGCTGAGTAATGGTACCAACCAAACTGTGTACTGCTCCATTGCTTGGGATACCTCTGGGTGGTTGGTCAACAATTTAAATATGGTATCTGGGAATAGTACTGCTCCTAGGGCTAATGTGAGGGCGATGGGTACAGCAGTTACCAGTGCAACTCGTAACACGGGCAAAATCTGATTGGTGCGCCCCTGGCCTTTAAAATTGCCAATTAGGGTTTGGGATGTCATGCCTACTCCCTGGACTGTAAACTGGCTGAGTAGGGCAATTTGTAACAGTAATCCATTTTCTGCCAATAATTCTGCTCCAAAGGATGCGCTCAAGTTGGAAAAAATGGCATAAGCTGAAATTAACGTCAAAAACCGGATTAAAATATTGCTCTTGAGCACTACTGCTGACATCAAACCCTGACGATTGATTGCTTGTTTCCAGGCTATTCCTAAGGATTGCCATTGTATGCTCAGTGCCATAGCGACTAGTCCCACTAGTAATGCCAAGTATTGACTCAATGCCGTCGCCAACCCTGCTCCCATGCTCTCCCATCCCCATTTTAAAATCATCAGATAATCGAGCAACACATTGGTACCATTGCCAATCAATGACATCAGCAGCACAATCCCGTTCATTTCACGACCGAGGAACCAACCTACCAGGACGAAATTGAGCAATACTGCGGGTGCCCCCCAAATTCGACCATGGAAATATTCTAGTCCTGATGTTTCCACTTCTAGGGGTCCTGAGAGGATTGTAAACCCGAGTTGATGGATGGGATATTGAAATAATAAAATCACCCCAGCTATGATCAGGGCAATTAGGCCGCAACGTAATATTGCCACCAATACACCTACAGGATCATCTTTCCCCATGGCATGGGCTGTGAGTGTATTTGTACTATTTCGTAAAAATTTTAAAGTTCGATAGAGATAATCAAATAAAAGGCCCCCTAAAATTACTCCAGCTAGGTGATTGATATTGTCTAAATGACCTAGGAAGGCTGCATCAAATAAACCTGCTAAGGGTACCATCATGTTAGCCAATATTGCCACTGAGGCTAACCGATAAAAGCGGGCTAAAAAACCACGGTATTTAGTTTGCAAGAAAAGCGACATAACAAATTTGTGTGGATAATCTTTCCCCATAACCCATGTAAGCCCTGAAAGATGGGGAGTTAAGGGAACTCCAGGAAATAAATTATCCCACAAGAACGGTTGACAGTTGACAGTTGACAGTTAGGAGTTAAGAGTTAAGAGTTAAGAGTTAAGAGTTAAGAGTTATAGAGTTAAGAGTTAGGAGTTTTAATTGCTTTACTCCTCACCTCCTCATCTCCCACACTCCCCCTGCTTTCCTGCTTTCTTCAACCTCCACCAATACCCAAACTTCCAGCTAAGGAGGGAGTCAGGGGTAACAAAGTGGCAATCATCAAGAATAAAGCTAACAGCCCCAAAGCAGCTCGTGCATCATCAGGTTCGTTAATTTCGTTTAAGCTTGGGCGTTCTGCACCACGTTGTAAAAACACAATCACGATCGCCCAATACATTGCCAAGGGATTTCCCAAGCTAACTAGTACCAGTAATAGGATTGTAGCAAAGGTTGTTCTCCCAGCGATTTTCCGCCCGTAAATAGATTGGACAATGCGACCACCATCCAGTTGTCCTGCTGGCATTAAATTAATCGCAGACAGCACTAAACCTAACCAACCAATTACTACTAGGGGATGTACATCTACCAAGGATGATTGTAAAGCGGAACCGAGAACTACCCTTGCCAAGCTGCCGACTAAAATGGAACCTTGGAAAAATTGATTTGGTAATTGGAATAAACTACCAGGATGGGACAATAGTAAACCTATCACCAGCATGGCTAAGGATAAAATCCCTCCAGCTGCTGGACCAGCTAGGGCAATATCGAATAATACTTTCCGGTTCGGTAATAAGGATTCAAACCGCGTAATAGCCCCAAAGGAACCAATTTGTACAGCGGGTAAAAAATAAGGGAAACTGAGGCGAACTTGGTGACGACGGGCAAGTAACCAATGACCAGCTTCATGGGTGAGTAAAATTAGTAACACACCAGTGGCAATGGGTAGAGTCTCCATGAATCGCCCTGGGTTGGCAAACAAATCAAAATTCAACAAAATCCCCGACGTTTCCATACAGGTGGCGATGGTTGCGAGAAATAAGATGGCTGCAAATACTTTTTGACCAACAGTCATCACGGGTGGATCGTTTTTACTCGGAAGAACAATCGCCACAGGTTTTCCCTGTGGATTCTCGACTAAAAACAGGCGATATTTTTCACCTAAACGTTCTTTTAAACTTGCACTCAGGCGATTATGTGTTGTTTCTGGTTCTCCTCGCAAGTTACCGTTAAATATTGCCCCTTCCTGGTAAGCGATAGTTTCTGTGACAAAAAATGTATCAATGCCAAAAATACCTTTGATACTAGTTAAATCTTCACTAGGAATTGCAATAGATTTTGTTTGCAGCTGTGCAGATGGTTCTGATGATTGGACTTTCTCATCCGGTTTCTCTTCTGGGGGAGATTCCGCAGCCAACTTTTGGGCTGCCCGTTGTCGGAGAATAGTGTCTTGCCCAACTGCCCTTAATTGCTTACCTAAATAGATATAAATACCGGCAGAAATCACCAATAAAAATAAGACACCCGCTATATTAATATAAATTCCGGCGGCGAATAAGCCAAAAAACAGTAGCCAGGGAGTCATCAGCACTACTGATTGTAACCAGGCTAAAATTCCTAATTTTCCATAGGGTTTGGCTCGATAGAAGCCCCAACCCAAAATTCCCACAGCGACTAGTAAGATAGTCGCAACCAAAGGAGTTTCTGACGCAGTAAACATTTCCCAACCCTTCGCTTTGAAACACCAAGTCTAAATTTGCCGGGTGTTAAGGACTATTTATAATTTATAACGATGTTTGTAACCATAGGGTGGGCATTACCGATCTTGCGAGAATCTCCAGTTATTGCTGGTTTTCAACTATTCCAGCTGATTCTCTGGTGAATACGGGTAAAGCCCTCATGATTATGTTAAAGCTTTTGTGGTTAGTTTGTTATTTGATTGAATATTAATGTCAATAAAATGCCGGATTTTTTCCCATTACCTTAATTGCGATCGCAATAATTTTGAAGGAGTCAGGAGGAGGGAATTTTGCTTTAGTTAAGTTACGGGGGGATTATGCTGTACCTGGCTTCAATGATAAACTTGAGGCATAGTAGCTAGCTTCAAACATGAGGTGAGAATGAGCACTGAGTTTACCCAGGTATTCGAGTTAGCCCTCTCAGAAAAATTACAACTTCTTGAGGATTTGTGGGATAGTATTGCCTCTACTCCCGAACAGATTCCCGTACTTGACTGGCAAAAGGAAGAACTTGCTCGCCGAAAAATAGCTTATTTAAAAAATCCTAGTTCTGGTAGTTCATGGGAAGCCTCTAAACAACGTATTCGCACTCAGGGTCATGATATTTAGAGATTTGATCATCTTACCAGAAGCCGAGCAGGATGCAGCAGAGGCTTACGCTTGGTACGAGCAACAAGAATCTGGGTTGGGTGAAGAGTTTCTGCGTTGTGTCGATGCTTGTATCCAATCTATTAGGCGAAATCCGCAAATATACAGGATTATTCATGAAAGTTACCGAAGAGCTGTATTGCGACGTTTCCCTTACGTAATTTTTTATGAGTTTGTAGATGAAACTATCATTATTTACTCAGTTTTTCACTGTTCTCAAGATCCAAATAAATGGCGGAGTAGATTGTCATGAGAATAGGTCGCTAGGAAGAAGCATTTGAGGGAAATTTACTTGGACACCCAACTTCTCTGGGGCTGGAACTAGGGATAATATTACCATCATCGCCTCCGATGGTAACTTGAGTAATTCCCAAACCTTTAACATTAACATCACCGACAGCAACGGCGGCAGTACCGTATAAATACTGGCAATTCCTATTAATAATGTAGCCCCACTAGAAAATTATCTCGCAGCTATATTATTGAGTATTGATTGGGAAAAATAATACTCAGATATTGAGGTTTTTGCTGTTGTCGGGATTTTACTAAAACCATTGACACAAAGTGGCTCAATGGAAGCCACTTTTTATTTGTGAGTCAGTTACATATAAAAAAGTACTCATTTTATTTAAGTAATTTTACGTACTTACTACCTTATGGAATTAAAAAAACGCTGGTTATTCAGCGATCGCAGTTTTGTTCAACAAATATTGCAATGGATCAATCTCCGAGAGGAGGAGAGTAAAAGAACTCTTTTGTTGTTTATGGCTTATACTGCCATCTGCGTAGGATTACGGTGGGCGGAGCGAAGCACGGAGGCACAACTTGTTTATCAATCTGGTGTTGATTACTTGCCTCGATTTTACATTGCCAGTGCGATAATTGGTTCTGGATTAGTTTTTTTTTACTCTTGGCTGCAAAGGATTTTCCCATTGCGATCATTAATTGTGGCTTTGGTACCGATGATGGTGGTGCCATTGTTCATATTACCAGGAATAATGCAAGTACCTGATCATCAGGAGATTGCTTTATTCATGCTGCGGCTGTGGCTAGATGCTATTTATGTTGTTAATGAACTCAATACTTCCATAGCAGCTAACCAGTTATTTGATATTAGGCAAATTAAACGCACTTATCCTTTAGTTAGTAGCGGTTTTCTGATTGCTCAAGTTTTTAGTGGTTTTAGTTTATACTGGCTACTTGATATTCTCAGTTTAAATCATATAATTTTTGTGACTGGTTTGCTGATTGTATTTGGAGGAGGTATTTTACTGTATTTAAGTAATATCTATCCCCAGGCTTTTCCCAATGCACGTCAGCAAAAGCTTAAGGTTAACGGGAAGCAATTTTCTCGCCAACGTCATATTTCCCAACCTATTAAACGGTATGTATGGTTGCTAATCGGTTTGATTGCTTTATTACAAGTAATTGGAATGTTAATTGAGTTCCAATACTTTGGCCAAGTTGAATCGAAATTTCAGGGGAATGGAGGGGCACAAATTGCTAAGTTTTTAGGAGTATTAGATGGCATTGTTGGTCTATTTGCCTTGGTAACCCAGTGGTTTCTTTCCAGCCGGGCAGTGGAGTATTTGGGAGCATTTTTCACTATTAGTATTTTACCCGCAGGAATGGTTCTTCTGCCGGGATTAATTTTTGTTTTAGGCTTGTTATTTGGTGTACAAAATTTATTTTTTGGGTTAGTTTTTTTTCAGTTTTTTGATGACTTATTTCGCTACACTTTTATTGCTAATAATAATACTTTATTGTTCCATCCTCTCCCAGATAAAGTTCGTAGTTATCTACAAACTTTGTCGGAAGGTGTGGCTGGTGGGTTAGGGGCTTTTGTCGCTAGTACAATTATTTTAACTAGTCCTTGGTTGGTAAATAATATATTCCCTGATATATCAAAAAATTGGATATTGGTGATTGAAACTGCTGGGATTGGCAGCATCTGTTTTATATTAGTCTGGTTTGTGCGATCGCGGTATGTAGAATTGCTGGTGTTAAGTGCGGGTAAGGGACATCTGAGTACTACTGATGTAGATATCAAGGCGTTGAAACAGGCTGTAATTAAGAGTTTATTAGAAAAAGGTAATGATGCAGATAAGCATTCTTGTATTGAACTTTTATCTCAAATCGATGTCCAAGAAGCAAAAGAGGTTTTAGCACCACTATTAATTAATTTACCTCCAGCTTTACAGCAACAAAGCTTAGAAGTAATGTTAACTGGAGGTGTAGATCCTATATATTTATCATCAGTCCGTGGTTTGTTAGAACAACCCCAAGGATATGTGGTTCCCGAAGTTTTTGCTTTAGCCTTACGTTATGTATGGTTAGCTGAAGAAAATTCTAATTTGTCACAATTAACAGAGTATTTACACCAGGAACAACACTCCCTAATTCGGGGAACGGCTGCCACATTATTGTTACGTCAAGGTAATGCCAAGCAAAGGGTGGCTGCAACTAAAACTTTAGGACAATTACTCACCCATGAACAAGAAAAAGTCAGAGTGAACGCAGTCAAAATTCTCAACGAAACGGCATACTTACAAACATTGCGGATTCACATTCCCAATTTGCTACAAGATGAATCCTTAAGGGTGCGTTGTGCTGTATTAGAAATGATTGCCAAAACTCGTTTAGAGGAGTACTATCACGCATTAATATCTGGACTATGTTATAAATCAACCCGCACTCAAGCAATGAAATCCATAGTGACTCTGGAAAATGAAACCTTACCCATGCTTTTGGAGCTAGGGACTAATATTTATCAGCCAGAAATTGCGCGGATGTATGCTTGGCGAACCATTGGTCAAATTTCCACCCCAGAGGTAATTAATAGTTTATGGTTACATTTAGAACAATCCTGTGGTAAAAGTAGAAACTATATTTTACGTGCTTTGCTCAAACGATATCAGCAAGAAGGAACCCTTGGTTTAGCTAATCGATGGCATCAAAGTCGGGTGGAGCAGTTAATTGAGGAGGAATTGCACTTTCTAGGAGAAATTTATGCTGCTTACACGGATTTGAAATACCAAGAAATATGGGAGACAAATACATCGGAGATGTTTGCTGTTTGTCAGTTATTATTGAAGGCATTACTGGAATTAGAAATAGATGTTAAAGAACGATTATTACTGTTACTGAAGTTAATATATACTCAAGAAAAAATTCAAGCTGCAACTTTCCATTTGCGCTCCGAGTCTAAAGCTGAGATTGCCCAGGGGTTAGAAATATTAGAACATACTGTGCATAATTTAAAATATAAGCCGTTATTATTAAGTATTTTCGATCGCTTACCCCTAGAGGAAAAACTAAAACATATAAATCAGGAAAATATCGTAGAATATGAGCAAATGGTGGTTAGCGATCGCATTCGTAGTCTGTCAACCCATAGTCGTTGCCTTTCTGACTGGTGTTTAGCCTGCTGTTTTCACTTGTCTAAGGTGGCTAAAATCAAATTGAGTGTTCCAATTATTTTGGAGAGTTTACGCCATCCCACAGGCTTTGTAAGAGAAGCCGCCCTTGCTTACGTCGCCATAGCTAGTCAAAATGTCCTTAACAAAATTCTGCCACAAATGAAAAAAGACCGCGATCCATTAGTTGCTGCAATGGTTCAGCAGTTAATGGATTCATCTCAAAGTAATTGTGAGAAAGTTCATAATTTATAATTCATCATGCTCACTAGCGTAGATCGTTTATTACTGGTTCGTAGGGTGCCAATTTTCCAAGAATTGCGAGATGATTTCTTGGTACGATTAGCTGCTGTGATGGATGAACAGTTCTTTCCCGCCAACCGCACAATTTTTAAACAAGGACAGGAGGGGCGATCTTTATTTATTGTGGTTTCTGGTACAGTTAAGGTTCACATTGGGAATAAACAATTGGCTGTGTTTCCAGCGGGGGAGTCCTTTGGAGAAATGGCTGTTTTTGATGCCCAACCCCGCTCGGCATCTGCCACTACTATAGAGGCTTGTGATTGTTTAGAATTGACCCAGGAACAACTTTATGATGCCATTGAGGAAAATCCGGAAATTGCAGTGAATATTATCCGTGTTCTTTCTCGCAGGATTCGTGAGCTGAATGATAAGTTAAATGCCATGTCTACACGTAATTGAGTTAAGAGTTAAGAGTTAAGAGTTAAGAGTTAAGAGTTAAGAGTTAAGAGTTAAGAGTTAAGAGTTAAGAGTTAGGAGTTGACAGTTGACAGTTGACAGTTGACAGATAGGGGTTAAGAGTTAAGTTATCAACTATCCGTGTCATCAGTGTCATCCATTTAATCAGTGATCAGTAATTGTTGGGTTATTAAGTTTATTACTTTGAACATATTTAATAGTTTTTGTAACTGATTCCACCTCAACTTCCGCACCTTTCCTAATCACAAATTCACTTGCTCCCACTTCTGTATCCAGACTTCCCCAATCATAGGTGTAGCCTAACCGTGTCCAAGGATAACCATTCTCACCATAGGAAGTAAATATTTTCTTAAATATCCAGTAACGATGGGTTAGCTGAACCTGTTGTGGAAAGCTCAATTCACACCTAGTATCATTAATTTCTGGATCGGGACAGGGGCGAAATAAATCTACAGGATTAACCCACATCTGGGCAAATTTAGTTTTGCCATTATGGGCGGGTAAGCCTAGGTATTGTTCTAATCTCAAGGTCAAACTTTTCCGGCTGAGATTAAGTTTAGCTGCAAATTTTTGCAATTCGGGAACAGTAGTCACCCACACTTCCTGTGTTAGGGGCATTTTTTCACCTACTTTATCATCATAACCATCCCAGGAAGTCCAAGTTACTACTAATATCTGGGGTTTCCCTTCTACTGTTCGCCACCTGAGATTAGGGTTATCTAAAGTAATTGGTAAAAGTGTATTGCTAATTTCATCTTCTTGTGCATTACTGGCATCCTTGACTGCTAGTTTATAAGCACGGGACAGTTGTATTTCAAATAGTTTGCGCCAGTCTGAATTGCGAGAAGCTAATAACTGTTTTGTTGGTAAATTTAAGGCTAAAGTTATGCCTATCCCTAATAAAGTGATAAATTTTCGTTTCATGGTTTTGCGGAGTAGAAGGTTTTCTTTTGGGTAGGTTTTTAATAATTTGTTTGGGGTTGCTGAATTGAACTATGAATTTATTATTGCTATCTAACAAAAGCCCCCTAAATCCCCATCTATAAAAAAGCAAAGCATCTGCTTATTCCCCCAGTATTGGGGGTTGGGGGGGCTATTCATATTTTTAATCAGCAACGCCATTTGTTTGGAGTTATATAAAATACTTAAATGTTTGCAACAAATAAAGCATTGTACCTTTGTTTCAGTACAATTAACTATAAACCGTAACAGTCATGCACATTAGCATTGCAGACGACCTCAAAAGACGGTTCCATGCTGCTTGCGCGTAAAAATATGGGTTTATCTCGTCAACAGCGTAAAAAATTACAAGATGCTTTACTTGATGCTTTTCCTGAGAAAGTTTCACTGGAGCAAATGTTAGTGTTTGGGTTAGATAAAAATCTAGATGAAATCGCTGGAGGGAGCAACCTACAGGAAATTGTATTTAATTTAATCAAAAAAGCAGAAGCTGAGAACTGGATTCAAGACTTAGTTCGCGCTGCACGGAAGTCAAATCCAGGTAATGAAAATTTAAGGAATATTGCTGAAGAATTATTGAGTGGTTCTGGGGGAATACCTTTTACACAACAGCAGAAGAACCGCAGGGATTTATTAGAGGAAGTTGATTTTGAGGTGACATCACGGCTAGAAAGTTCTCTACATAATGCTGTGTGGATTAATTTGAGAAAGGAATCCCAACCTCAACAAGTAAAACGACCTTGGGATGCAGAAATAAAAATTGGTTCAAAGCCTGCTGAATCTCTCCCCAATAGTACTACAGCCTTGGAAGTTTTCGACAGGCAAGATATAGCTGGTAGGTTGTTAATTTTGGGTAATCCGGGAGCGGGTAAGACAACCACTATGCTGGATTTAGCACAATCTTTGGTCACACGAGCTAAAGAACAGGTAGATTACCCCATCCCAGTATTGTTAAATCTTTCTTCCTGGAAAGATGAAAACCAGAAATTTCTTGAGTGGTTGTTAATTGAACTCAAATCAAAATATGGCGTTCCGAAACAAGTTGGAGAAAATTGGTTACAAAATCGACAACTTTTACCTTTACTAGATGGCTTAGATGAGGTCAAACTAATACTCCAAGAATCCTGTATTAATTCTATTAACGAATTCTTGCAAGAATCTAGACCTCACCATGTAGTTGTTTGTAGTCGGATTGAAGAGTATAGTAATCTTGATACTCAACTTGCTCTCAATGGAGCAATTTATTTACAACCTTTAATTAATAACCAAATTGATGATTATCTAAATGAACTTAATTGTACAGGATTAAAGCAAGCCATCAATAATGATTCAAACTTACTAGAGTTAGTTAGAACACCTTTATTACTTAGCATTAGTATTTTAGCTTTTCAAAAAATATCTATTGAGAGTTGGCAGCAGTTATCATCTACTACAGACCGAATTAAGCATTTACTGGATGCCTATGTAATACGAATGCTGAATCGGGATATTAACAGTAAGGCATACGGTAATAAAAAATTACCTAATAATAAACAAACACGGTTATGGCTTGTTTGGTTAGCCAAACAGTTGCAAAGAGAATCGAAAACTGAATTTTTGCTTGAAGAAATGCAGCCATATTGGTTAGTTAAAAAATCGGAAATACAAAGTTATAAACATAAAGCTGGTCTGATTTTTTTGCTGATTCTTTTGCTGATTTCTTTGCTGGTAGGTGGGCTAATGGAACTGACTTTGAGGATGATTGGGCTGATTGGGCTGACTTCAGGGCTGATTTCAGGGCTGGTTTTGGGGCTGGCTGGGCTGACTTCAGGGCTGGGAATTGGGCTGATTTTTGGGATATTTTTTGGGTTGGGAACTGGGCTGAATTCTGGGATGTTTTTTGAATTGGTAAGTGGGCTGGTTTGGGAGCAAAAATCTGTGCTGTATATAGAACTAAACGAAAAAATTGTTTTCTTAAAATTAAATAATAAAAAAATATTTAGTTTCCTAAAAAAAGGGCTGATTTTTGGGCTGTTAAATGGGCTGCTTTTGAGTTCGAGTTTTGGGTCGATTTCTTGGCTGGGAATTGGGCTGGGAATTGGGCTGATTTGGGGACTGATTTTTGGGCTGATCAGTGTACAACCTGAACTAGATATAAAAACTAAAAAAATACCTAATCAAGGTATTTGGAAAACTGCGAATTCAGGGCTGAATTTTGGGCTGATTTTTGGGCTGTTTGTTGGGCTGACTGGGCTGACTTCAGGGCTGATTTGGGGGCTGATTAGTGTTGCGGGAAAGACCAGCATTAAACACTTCTGTCTACGTCTCACCCTTTACCAAAACAGCTACATACCTTGGAATTATGCCCGATTTCTCAACTATTGCACTGAACGCTTATTCCTACAACGTGTGGGTGGACGCTACCGTTTCATTCACAAAATGGTGCAAGAACACTTCGCCAACATGGAGTTGAATACAGATTAAAAATATAGTTCCTACTACCAAAATTAACCCCACTCTAATTATATAAATAAAAATATGAATTTATCCGGTCAACAACGCAAACAATTAACACAAGCTTTACTCGATGCTTTTCCTGACAAGTCATCACTAGAACAAATGTTATTGTTTGAATTAGATAAAAGCCTAGACACAATTGCAGGGGGTAGTAATTTACAAAATATTGTATTTAATTTAATCAAAACATCAAAATCTGAGAATTGGATTGAAGACTTAATTAACGCTGCACGTAACTCAAACCCTGGAAATTCTAAGTTAAAAACTATCGCTGAAGAATTATTAACAAATAATCCAAAAGAACCATTATCTGCTCCTTCCCCTAACAATCCCACGGAACAAAGTACTCAACCACAAAAAATCCTCATTTTGACTGCAATCCCCCACGGTTTGCGCTTGGATAAGGAAATACAAGAAATTGAAGATGCTATCCGCAGAGCAACCAGACGGGATTTATTTGATATTAGAACAAGAACTGCTGTCCGTCCTCAAGATATTCGCAGAGCCATCCAGGAAGAAAAACCCCAAATTGTCCATTTCTGCGGACATGGCTTGGAAGATGGTAGTTTACTATTGGAAGATGATGGGAGAAACAATAAACCAGTCACACCCCAGGGGTTAGCAATACTGTTTAAACAGCACAGTAATTATGTCAAATGTGTGTTATTTAATGCTTGTCATTCAGTGAAAACCGCAGAGGCTATCAGTCAGCATATTAGTTATGTAATTGGCATGAATCGGGAAATTGGGGATCAAGCTGCGATCGCATTTGCTCAGGGGTTTTATGATGGTTTGGGGTATGAATCAGCAGATAATCAAGATGTGTTTGCAAAAGCTTTTGATGAAGGTTTAGTTGCAATTGCAATGGAAGATTTTTCCCAAGAGTCTATACCTGTTTTAAAAACAATCACAAAATAGCGAGGCCTAGATCCCCGACTTTTTGAAAAAGTCGGGGATCTAACGAGGCACTTTATGCTCAAATCGATGAACAGTAAACTTATTACTTATTACTTATTAGTTATTATTTATTACTAATGACTGCACAATTACCAATCGCAACAGAAGTTACCCCCATAGTGTTAAAATTTCATCCCGTTATTACCATGACGGATGAGCAATTATTTGACTTTTGTCAGCTGAATAAGGATTTCCGCATCGAACGCAAAGCCAATGGAGAAATTGTGATTATGTCCCCCACGGGTTCGGAAACTGAAGAACGCAATTTTGATTTAATCGGACAATTATGGTTTTGGACTAAGCAAGATGGTACTGGTGTAGGGTTTGGATCTAGTGGTGG
>JAAUYD010209616.1_pt1 | contig 27152 bp, 21 predicted proteins | sample 7278101 | NCBI WGS metagenome assembly JAAUYD01 (sample SAMN14350128, study PRJNA611818) | marine sediment metagenome | isolation source: surface marine sediment (0.6m) | place: French Polynesia: Moorea | collected 2018-08
CAAGCACGGGATTATTACCAACAAGCCCTGGAAATCAAAATCGAATATGGGGACAAATATTCCTCTGCTAAGACTTACCACAACTTGGGAATAGTTGCTAAGGAGTTGCGAGAATACCAGCAAGCACGGGATTATTACCAAAAAGCCCTGGAAATCTTTATCGAATATGGGGACAAATATTCCTCTGCTAGCACTTACTATCAACTTGGTAAAGTGGCCGAAGAATTAGGGGAGTTGGAATCAGCGAAAACAAATTACCTGCAAGCTTTGGTAATTACCGTTGAATTTAATGACGAGCATGGTTTAGGTATTTCGCTGCGTAATCTTGCCCGTTTTTATCAAGCTACCCAGGATGAGGATTTATTGATAGAGGCGGCAAAGGTACTGGGAATGGAAGTAGACGAGTTGAAGGCAGCGATAATTAATACTGGGGAATGAGAAAAAGCAGGAGAGTGAAAGAATGATATCATGCCAGCTAAAAACTCCTTATTCCCTCTGCGTCTCTGCGCCTCTGCGTGAGCTTTAATAATAACTGTTCAAGCGGACATAATATAAATGAGGGAAAGAGGGAAATAATTAAACTATCAACTACCCTCCTGGTGGCAAAGTCTTCTCCTCACCAGGTTCCGTATACTTACAATAAACATTCAGCCCAATTTTAAGAATGTAGAGAACAACAATAGTAGCGATCGCAGGATCTAGAGGAATTGCGGTTAAAGCTACTAGTGATGTAATAGTTGTGGATAATAATACAGCATTTTCTGGACTTTTTGTATATTCGCTCAGACGAGAGCGGAATCCTTCATCACCGCAAAGTTCATCGCGCAAAGCATCCAGAGTAATTTTCCAGATACTTTTCTTTTCCTCCATTAAAATTCGCCCATTTTTCTCTATCCACAGCTCCTCAAAGGATGTTTCGAGATTACCATTATGCCGTTGTACAGCATCAATACCTTTATCTGCTGGTTGATATTCCTTGAGTAAATCACGTACCGAGCTAATTTCGTCTTGGGTTAGTTGTGCATTCATAACTTTTAATGTTGGATTTCGTTCCTCAATCCCACCTACTATTTTTTTTCATTAATTTTGCAAGGTTAAAGGAGTGGGAACCGGAAAGCTCCCTATTTCTAAGTCTTGTCATTACCAACATTTATTATCTCCTAAATTCCTATGCCACCGACGGTTATAAACCGTCGTCTCAAAGCGAAAGTCCTCTAAAAGAGGACGAACATGAAAATTTTAGTCCGTTTGAACTGATAACTTGCACCAATTTCGTGGCTCAGGCATCCCTGCCTGAAAATTCCACAGCCAAGATGGCTGTGCCACAACCTCTCAAAACTAATGAAAAAGACTACTACACTATTTTAGGATTTCCAACTTAACTGAACCGTATTGCCTTAAATCCTTAATTTTAGTACTAAGTTTTTATTTATCCTTACCAGTTTTAAAATTAGGTAATTCCACGGATGCCAAAGACTTTCTTCCCTTTGGTGGACGTTCGGGATATATCACCGGCGAAGGAGAATCTTGTTTATCTGCATACTCATCCCATAAATTATCAGATTTAGCAGTCTCTATGACCTCAAAAGGTGAAACTTGGGGTACATCAGACCAATAATCTTCTGTTTGTACATCCGCATCCGTTGCTGTTTCTGCTATGGTTTCCACAATTGGTGCGATGGATATATCACCATCTGCTATGGTTTCCACAATTGGGACAATGGGTTCATCTGTACCCTGGTTATCTACAACTGATGTAGCACCACTTTCCCACTCAGACTCCCTGGGGAAGGGTGAATGATTCTCATTATTATCTGCCAGATGATTTGACTCAGATTGAGCAAGCAATTCTAATGAAGTGGATAGGTTTTGATTTCCTAACAAATCTTGGATGGCACGATCTAATTTTTCATCCCACGGATGACCTAGTGTAGATATATCATACGTTGCTGCATCCGCTGCTGCATCCGTTGCTGTATCCGCTGCTGTATCCGTTGTTGCCACAACATTCGATTCATCATCTTCCGTAGACGATTCCTGCTGTGATGGGGTAGTGCTGCTCCCAGGTAATGTGGGATCAAATTCCCAGTTTGAAACTTGTGTAGCCCCAGTCTCTGTTTCTATAGTAGCTTCGATGTCATCAGATGATAACAAACATAATTCCTCCCAAGTTTGATTCAAATTATCTGTACCAGATTCTGAATCTGCTGACCAAGGTTGAATGGGATTTTTATGGGAAAATACTGAACTAGCTACTTGGGAGAATTTACTATTATTATCAGGCTCATAGTATTTACCACCAACATCTTCTAGAAAATCCCCTGTTGGTACGGGCGCATCTAAACATTTTTCCAAAGCAGCTTTAAATTGTAACGTTTGACGCTGCTGTCGCATTAATCTTGTACGTAATTCCCGACAAACATTTTCCGATTGCAGTAAGCGGTGAGATTGCTCGTCATAATTTGTTTGAATTATTGCACATTCCCTTTCCAACTGAGCCAGGCGTTGTTGACTTAGTTCTAAATGTGCCTTGTAACTTTCTGCTAGGCTCTCCTGGCGTTGGGCGGTTTGTACCGCACTGTCTAATTCCGCAAACAGATTTTTAATCTGCTCTTGGGCTGCACTTAACTCTTGGGTTTGTTGGTTGAGCATGGACTCTGAAACACTAGAGCGTTTGTTTTGCAATTGCAAAGCCTCTTGTGTTTCGGCCAAAACCTGTTTTAGTTCCTCCACCTGATGATATAAATCATCATTATCAGCCCGTAAATCTTTATTTAAGTCCAGAAGTTTTTGGAATTCGGCATCAATTAGTGCTTGTTTTTCACTATCGGGTTCAGCAACCCAGTCTGATTCAGGTTGATTTGTATCTATATTTATTGTTGATGGTTGATTATCTACTGGCTCAACTACTGGCTCAACTGCTGGTGGTAATTGGGGTATTTCCATATTCTGATGGGGTATAACAGAATAAAAGGGACAAGTCACCTGTTCTTCTGACTGTAGGGAATTAGGATTATTCAAGGACTCGTTCGCAGCCTTGTTATTTGGGTTTTCAGCTTCATTCATCACTCTTCACCCACCAGCTTACAATTGAACAACAGCAACTACAGTGAAATTGCTCACATAGGTTGTCTTATTAAATTCTACTTTACCAAAAAAACTGGGTTTAAAGCCTAATCCAAAAAGGGCAACTTTACTGATATATTTTTGATACATGATTTTTACTTATGTACTAAGTGTCTGAGAAATTGTGCAATATCCGCTTTTCCCAATAAAAGTCATGCAATTTTGAAAAGCAGATCATCCCTTATCCGTTGTTTGTTTCAAACTGATGATGTTATAGCACTTGTGAGTTGTAGTTAGGGGTAATTTTGAGGATATTTATTTTTTGTTAATTACATTGTCAGGACTTTGTTGGGTGGGGCTATCGCTCTAAAGGAGAACTCAATGAAAATTTTAGTCAGTTTGAACTGACTTATGCTATGAGACTGGGGTTTTCAATCCCAGGTGAGATAAAGGTTGTAACGATTTGATGGTGCTCAAGATGTTGGTAATGACAAGCCCTAAAGGATACTGTTGGCCAATTGGGGGTAACGCCCCTCGCGATAACCATAATCCCGCCATCACCATAGAATGGTGCGGCTAATTGAACTAAGCCTGCCCAGAGAAGGCTCAAAACATTGATTTTACCTAGTCCACGCTACGTGTAGCTGCACCATTCGGTGGGTGTCGGCGAGGCAAGAAAACAGTTCCCCCTAATGGTGCATGGTGCTCCATTGGAGGTTCTCAAATAGCGCGTAACAAGTAAAACTACATATTATTACTTAAGCTAATACCCTGATATAGTTTTTATAATAAGATATATTTTTTACATATATTTTCCCTAGTATATCTAGGAAGTCCTTAGTTAGATTGAAGCCATGACATCGAGAATTAGCCATGGAACAACGAAAACTGGGACATTTTGCGTTTCTAACAACTATTGGTAGCTGTATTTTTGCAAGTTTAAGTGTGGTAACATTTGTTCACTTTGGAACACAGCAGATGTCAGATGCAGCTAGTACCATGGAAACTGCATCTTCAGTCAGTATATCTCCACAGCCAGGTAATAATAATCAAAAACCTACCACCCAATCAGTAGTCATCCAAGCAGTTGGGGATGTGATTCCCGGCACCAACTACCCTGATTATAGGTTACCAAAAAATAGCGATCGCTTGATCCCTAAATCAATTAGAACCTATTTTAAAAAGGCAGATGTTGTCTTTGGTAACTTGGAAAGTAGTCTCACCAATTACCGTTATAGCAGTAAGGATGTTACTAAAGGACAAATTTTTGCTTTTCGTTCTCCTCCTCAATATAATAATTTGTTGGCGGAGGTAGGGTTTAATGTATTTAATATTGCTAATAACCATGCATTAGATTTTGGCAATATTGGCCTACAGGATACTCAAAATAATTTAAAATCCGTTGGGATTCAAGTTATAGGTAATAAAGAAAAAATTATTTTTCTTGAAAAAAATCAAATGAAAATTGGGATGATTGGTTTTGCTCCCTATGATTTTTATAATTCTATCCAGGATATCAAAAAAGCTCAATTTCTCATCAAAAAAGCTCGAAAAAAAGCTGATATTGTTGTAATTTCCATGCACGCTGGTGCAGAAGGAAACGATGCCCTACATACTAGGAATAAAACAGAATTTTTCTATGGAGAAAATCGGGGTAATTCTGTTTTATTTGCCCGAAAAATGATTGATGCTGGTGCGGATTTAGTACTTGGCCATGGTCCCCATGTACCAAGAGCCATAGAAATGTATAAAGGGAAATTAATTGCCTATTCTTTAGGTAATTTTTTAGGATATCGTACCTTATCGACTGTAGGAAAGAAAGGTTACTCAATGATTTTACAAACTGAATTAAACTCCCGTGGTAATTTAAAATCAGCAAAAATTATCCCTTTGATGATGAATAAACAAGGAATTCCCTATGTAGATAAAAATTATCGCACTGTTAAACTTGTACAGTATCTGACTAAAAAAGATTTTCCTCATACTCCAATTAAAATTAATCAAAATGGAGAAATTTTAGGACTTCAGTAAGAATGAAATTGTCAATTATATTTGTATTTTTGTGAATATCAGATTATATTTTATTAAAAAAATTAAATTTTAGGCGTTGCTAATTAAAAATATGGATAGCCCCCCAACCCCCAATTATGGGGGAGAAATATATTTAAAAGTCCCAATACACCGGGGGAATAAGCAGATGCTTTGCTTTGTTATAGATGAGAATTTAGGGGGCTTTTGTTAGATAGCAATAATAAATTCATAGTTCAATTAGGCAACGCCAAATTTTAAATAATTTTATTTCTGAGGTAAAAACTGACGTAAAATTTCTCCAGGCTTACGATCCCAAGTATCGATATGTTCGTAGATTAAGTTGTCTTGGTTGATTTTATAAGTCGAGTAGCCATTGAACAATATCTTTGCTTTCCAAGGAAGACGCAAAACTCCCCTGACTGTCCATTTAGCTAAAATTATGTTCTCTGCTGACTGTTCTGCTTCATGTAAATCAAAAAACAACTGGGTAAAAAACAATTTCCCATGAAATCGCAAAGTCCAGAAAATAATCCGATAGTTGAATTTATATTTGAATTTACTGATTGGATCTTGAAAATAGATATCCTGACTATAAATATTGTAGTCAATATCTTTCTCAAATAATGTCGGTAAATCTTGCTTGAGTGTAGTGATAATTTGTTGTACTGGTGTTTGATGTTCCATATATTTGTTACTACTAATCCACCTATGAAAACTTAAACAATTTTCTGCCCCATCTCCATAAACGTTGCCAGATAGAGATTGATTGTGATTGAATCACTATACCCTGAGAAAGTTCTGTCAAAGAAGGAAAACTTGCTGGGGAATTATAAATATTTTTTTTCAAAACCTCAGCCAAGGCATTATCATTTGCTCGTAAACCTTCATAAAAAAAGAAAACTTCCCCTGGAATTCCATAATCACGATTGTATTTAATTGCCTTGATAAAATAATCAATATTAATATTATAGGAACCGACCTTAATCAACATTCCTGGTGCTAGCCTTGACAATGTTTTATTTGTAAATTGTTCGCTGATTAACTTATCAATTACATATTTATAACTGAATAAATCTCGACGATAAACCTGGGGATGAATCATATCTACAATCCCCCGTTCCATCCATGTAACTGAATCTTGCAGGTATTCCTTAAAACCCCAATCATAAATATTCGGAGCAACTGATACAATCAGATGGGGATTTACCGCTTTTACCTGTTGATATAGCCTTGCTAAAAATTCCGTTAAAATATCCGCCCGCCATTGTAACCATTGCTTATCCTGGGGATTGGTCGGGGGATTTTCTCCAAACTGTTGATGGTAACGCTTAACTGTGATTTCATCATAACCACCTTCACTAGGAAATGCTGGAAAGCGATCATCTCCCTGTATACCATCTACATTATAATTTGTGACGACTTCTAATACTAAACTTAACAAAAAATCCTGTACTTGAGAATCCAAAGCATTTAACCACTCAAAACCATTTTTCTTGAGTAAATTCCCTTGACGATCGCAAGCCTTCCACTCTGGTTTCTTCTCTAACAATAAACCACCATGTAAATTATAGGAACTGGCAAATCCATATTCAAACCAGGGAATCACCTTTAGCCCCACCCGTCGCGCCTGTGTCACCAATTCCCCTAAAGGATCGCGATTCTGATACATGGAATTAATTGACATACCGAAGGTTTTGTGCATAACTCCACTGGGATATAGGGTTACTCCCCGATTCCATACTACGGGAAATACCACATTAAACCCTGTCTCAGCCAGAAATTCCATTGCTTGAGCAATATTTTCCTGGGAATTAAGCACTGAACTATCCGTATTGGTAAGCCAAACACCACGAATTTCTCCTTTACCCATGTGCGATCGCTTTATCCTCTTTGGCAGTATATTAAAATTCTAGGGAATATTGAATCAATATAAAAATCATTCGTGAGAAGTTAGATCCCCGACTTTTACAAAAAGTCGGGGATCTGAGCCTCTCCATTTTTACAATAAAAATCTCCCCCACAATAGAAGTATAAAAATACCTATTTGCGTTTATCCCCAAACTTTAAATTAATCAAATGTCCCTACTAAAAGATAATTGGCAACACGAATATATCTATAGCAATGGTATAAAACTACACTATATTACCAGTGGTGAAGGTTCTCTAATGCTCATGTTGCATGGATTTCCCGAGTTTTGGTATTCGTGGCGACATCAAATCCCAGAGTTTTCCCCATATTTCAAAGTTGTTGCTGTAGATTTGCGCGGTTATAACCACAGTGACAAACCCCAAGAAAAATCTGCCTATGTCATGGATGAATTTATCAAAGATGTGCAGGGGATAATTACAGGATTGGGATACGAAAAATGCATTTTAGTAGCCCATGATTGGGGTGGTATGATTGCTTGGAATTTTGCTCACATTCATCCGGAAATGGTAGAAAAATTAATTGTTCTTAACATTCCCCATCCTGCTAAACTTAGCCAGGGATTAAATACTTTTCGGCAATTATTACGTAGTTGGTATATCTTCTTTTTTCAATTACCTTTCTTGCCAGAATTGTATATCAAAGCTGGAAACTATCAAATGATAGAAAAAATTTTTCCAGGTATGGCGATCGATAAAACTGCTTTTACTCCAGAAGATATTAACATATTTAAACAAGCTGTCGCTCAACCAGGCGCATTAACAGCCATGTTAAATTATTACCGGAATATTTTTCAAGCAAAGATATCAAACAAAAATTGGCAGAAACTCGATATTCCCACACTGATGATTTGGGGAGAGAATGACGCTGCTTTGGGTAAGGAACTCACCTATGGCACTCAAAGCTATGTGAATCAGTTACAAATCAAATATATTCCTAATTGTAGCCATTGGGTACAACAAGAAAAACCCCAATTAGTGAACCAGTATATACGAGAATTTCTGGAATTGCCATCCCAAATAATGTAGATATTAATTAACTCATGATTATGCAAAAATCATTGTGATTATATCATGACAAATTCCTGGGGACTTGCCAAAAGCAATGATATATGAAATCAGGTTATTGGCATAATTAAATATGGAAATTAGAATCAATCTTAAAAATATTTAACACTCAGGTATTTGTTTATTTTTTCATCGCTACATTTCTCACAACCTATGTAGGTAAACACTTGCATCCACATTCATCAGATGAAAAAATAATTGCTGTGATCTAAATCACAAATAAATTGTCGGTAAAGTACCTAATTATCTTGAATTTTAGTGAGATAATTAAGTTGTGAGGATAAGACGGAATTCAATTTAAGTTAGATATGGGGGGATGCGTTATGATCCGCAAAATCTTAGTAGCTTTAACACTGGTAACACCCCTTTTGTTTGCTAGTACAGTCAAGGCAGAAAATCCACAACATGTAAAGCAGTTACTTTCAACCGGGGAATGCAGGAATTGTAACTTAGTAGGAGCAGATCTGAGTGGAGCTCATTTAATTGGTGCAGATTTGCGAGGAGCGAACTTAGAGGGAGCTAACCTGACAGAAGCAAATTTGGAAGGATCGGACTTAACAGGTGCTGTTTTGAAAAAAGCTAACTTGACATCAGCATTTTTAACCAATGTGAATCTCAAGCAAGCCAATATGGATGGAGCCAATTTGAGCCAAGCCAAGATTTTTGACTCAAATGTGTACCAAGCTTCCATGAACAATTTGAATATCACTGATGCACAAATTTTTCATACGGGCATCGGTGTTGGTGGAGAAGAACAACCTATTCCCGATTGGGACTAAGCATCAAATTGTCAGGCTTAACAAAATAAACCTATCCAGCACCATCTGAGCAATACTATGGTGCTGGTTTTTGTTTGAATCGGTAAAACTATGATGGTAGGGAATCATATCAAATCCGCTCCGGGACTTATACCAATTCTCCATGAAGATGCACTAAATTAATAGAAGGTACACAAAGGATACACGGCCATGGGTAATCAGTTCCGGGTAGAAGTGTGGGAGAGTAGTGAACAATTGCAACACCGATTGCGTCATGCGGTAACTGCTGCAACCAAAGAACGAATACAAATGCTCTACCGGATCAAAACTGGAGCGATCACAACAAGGCAGGAACTGTCTCAACGATTAGGACGAAATGAATCAACTGTGTATCGCTGGCTCAAACGGTATAAGGATCGCCTCAATCTGTGGATGGGATTACATCATTTCCGCTTTATTAAGTGCAACTTCATAGAGAATTGGTATTAGTATCAAAAACCATGGTCGTAGAGCCAAAAGTATTTTTCGTTATGGTTTCGACTATCTTCGTTCCATTGTTCTCAGCCTCGACTCCAAAATGGGCTCTTTTATTGAAACTCTACAATTTTTGTCCTGTACTTAGGTTATCAATAGCAGCTCTTATTTTTTTTGCTAATTCAATCGGATTTTTTGAAAATCTAAAGGCAGAATTAATGAGTACAGCCCTAAAACCAAGTGCCAAAGCTTGCTGAACGTGCTGAGGAGTTGCAAGACCTCCTTCCAAAATGAGAGGGATATCAGTTGAGTTCAAAAGAAGTTGTAATCTCGATAAATCTGTAATGCCTGCACCTTTTCCAATATCAGAACACCAGATTCTAGCAGCAGGACATCCCAACCTAGATACTTGTTTTATAGTTTCTTCATTCCCTTTTAAAAAAGGAATGCAAATTTTACGGATTTCTGAGTCTAATTCTTTTATTATTTTAAGAGTAGCTTTATCATTCGGACGTAAATCATTATCTAAGATTTCTAGTTTGAGAAATGACGGCAATAAATCTTTATTTTCAGAGGGATATCCTGAACAAATATACTCCATTTTTTCTATGACTCTTTGAACAGTTTTTAAGCTTGAACAGCCAGAAGTATTAAAGAGTAAAATCATCTCAGACAAAGGAATTGATAACTCTGAAATAAGCTCTTCAAAACTAATAATTTCATTACTTATACTTTCATTATTTTCGGTAATATGTAAGACTAATGCACGAGTACCTGTTGCCCGGATGACCTCTGCTGCTATATCTACAGGTAAACAATATTTATCTTTAGAAGTCCAAACTCCTGCGACACATGAGATAATTTTAGCTTCTAAAACTTTTTCAAGATGAATGTTGCACATTTTAGTATCCTCTGAGATATACTTGATTGTTTCAATTTGAATTGAAACAATCAAGTATAGGTAACCGTTCACGGGGGGGTAGATTATTCGCCTAAAAGCTAAAGCTCTTGCGGAGCAACGGTTTGGGGTGATTTATGCACGGAACTAATCGTACCTAAGAGGATGTTTTAAAAGGGTCGTTTGACCTCATGGTTAGCACAGTGAAGCATCTCAGTACATGGCTAAAACCTTGATTTATCGTTGCATTTCAGCCCAATCAGAAGGGCAAAATTATACCTTCCCAGACTTTTGAAACAACCTCTAAAATGTCTAAAAAACAATTTGTAGACCAATGTAGGATTTTTGACTACTCAAAAATATCCGAAAAAAATCAAATATATACCGGTTTTCGTATTGATTTCACATGATTTCATATCGGATATTTTTTGATACCCCCATGAACGGTTACCATTATATAGTTAATTTTACTGCTAAGTAAATATTGACAATAATTAAGTTTAGTAAATCTCATCGCGTTCCCAACTTGTTGTTGCACCCTCTATCAATTGTCTCATAAAATTTTGAACAACAAGATACATCACGAGTAAAGCTAATAAAACACATTCTCGTCACTCCAATACATTTGTGCTACTAAATAGCGATCGCACTGTGCCAGTTGCGTAAGTCCTGAACTAAATTAAGATAAAATTTCAATGGAGTAAAAACATTATGAATCCTGTAATTTTGGCTGGCGGCAAAGGACAACGATTCTGGCCTCTTAGCCGTCGGCAGAATCCAAAGCAGTTTTTAAGTTTAGACGGTAGTGGCAAAAGCCTACTCCAAACAACTGCCGAGAGATTACTTCCTGCGGCAGAGGGATGGGAAAGGTTGTGGGCTATCACCGTAGCTAACCAAGAGAAAAGGGTACGACAGCAACTCCCTGACTTACCTGAAACCAACCTATTGGTTCAGCCTGAAGACAGGGAAACTGCTCCAGCAATTGCCTGGGCTACCCTGGAAATTAATCGGCAATATGGGGAAGATGCCATCATTGGTGTTTTCCCAGCAGATCATTGGATTGGGGATGAGGAAGTATTTCAACAAACTCTCAAGGTAGCAGAAGTAGCGGCATATCAGTCAGAGATCGTCACTCTAGGCATTCCTCCCACTTACCCCTCTACAGCTTATGGCTATATCCAACAGGGTAAAGAAATTAGTCGCAAAGATGATGTTCCCATTGATATTCCCATTTACAAAGTAGAACGCTTCATTGAAAAACCCGATCTTCCTAAGGCTGAGAAATTATTAGCGGATGGTCGCTTTAGTTGGGACAGTGGGATATTAATCTTCCAAGCAAAAACAATGCTGGAAGAACTTCACACTTATATGCCAGAAATCATTGGCCCCCTAAAAGCTCAAGGTTTATCTGCCTATCCAAATCTACCCCCACGGAGCATATACTTTGATCTGATGGAAAAGACCCAAAAAGCTTATCTATTACCTACAACCTTTGGCTGGGATGATTTGGGAGACTGGAATGCACTCGAACGCTTGTTCAAAGGTGAAAAGTCTAACGTAGAATTAGCTAAACATGTAGGTATTGATACTCAGGGGACGATTCTCTATGCTACAGATAAACAAGATGTGATTGTCACAATTGGTCTGCAAGATGTCGTTATCGTCCGATATGGCAATGTTACTCTGGTTGTAGACAAAAACCGTACCCAGGAGATTAAACAAGTCCTGAAGCTCTTACAAGCTGACTCTAAATTAAAGGATTTATTATAAATTACTTATCGGCGTAAATAGAAATCTAGGACATAATAATGAAAGAAAAACTGTTAGCTGAATTTACTCTATCTGACACAGACCAAACAACATTTCTTGTTGAAGTAGAAGAACCCGAAGATCGTTCTCTTGAAAGAGTTGCTTTACTATCTCGAAAAAATGTGATCAAAGCTAAACAGACATTTGAAGAAGCTTTGGAGAGTATTAAACCAATGGCGACTAAGATGATGAACAAATTGCAAGGTCTGCAAGCAGATGAAGTGGAGGTAAAATTTGGACTAAACTTAACCGCAGATGCTGGGGCTATTTTGGCCAAAGTAGGAGGTGAAGTTAGCTATGAAATAACTTTAAAATGCACACAACATAAGTCACCAGAAGCCAATGGTTAATATTTCATCTAATTATTACAAAGTCTTTAAAGCCTCTATTGTCCGTATTTATACTAGTTATAGTGACGTTGTTGGGGCAGGTTTTATGGTATCTAATCAATATCTAATTACCTGCGCTCATGTCATTATTGAAGCACTGAATCTTCCTCCAGATACTTCAGAAGCACCAAAAGACTCAATTACCTTAGATTTTCCTCTCATTGAGAATAGTGAAAAAATCACTGCTAATGTGGTCTTTTGGAAACCTATTGACTCAACGGCAAAAATCGAAGATATCGCCGTATTACAAATTAATGGCGGTTTACCTAATACAACTCAATTTGTCCCTTTAGTAACCGCCACCAATTTACAAAATCATCCTATCGAAATATTTGGCTTTCCTCAAGGTCATAATGATGGCGTATGGGCATCTGGTATGTTAATTGATACTAATGCTAAAGGCTGGTTACAAATGGAAGATATTAAAGTACCAGGCTATCAAGTTGAACCAGGGTTTAGTGGTGCGCCTGTTTGGGATAAGGAATTAAGCGGAGTCGTAGGCATGGCGGTTGCTGCTGAAAAAAAACGAGAGAAGGTTAAGGCTGCTTTTTTGATTCCAACAACAATATTATGTCAAGCTTGGGATAAAATTCTTCGATTACCAGAAATGGAAATAATTCTAGACATCCGTGAAAAATTTAGAATATATCTCACTGATTTGATATTCACATATTATAAAAATCAGGAGATTGATACACAAGAATTATTACATAACAACCCTTTCCCAGAGAGCATATCAGTTTTAGTAAAACCAGATTTCTTGCCTGATGAACCCCTTGAAGTTAGTGAATTAGATTCTCACCTTGTCTGGCATGAGAATGAACCGTCTGTTACAGAGTCTATGCCACAGCCAGATATAGATCTAGCATCAATTATTAAAAAGGAAAAGGAGAAAAAGCTATCTGAAGAAGATATAGAAATTAAGTTTTACGATGGTTATTTATACCGAATTTTGAAAACGGACGAAAAAAAGTTTCATTTCTGTCCAGGCAGGTATTTTAATTTCATCAATACTTGTGAGTACTTAAATTATGAATTAGCAAAGGCAATTGCAATATATCTCATAACAAATGGATACCACTATTTAGAAAGACTAAACCAAGACGAAAAATATGTTAAAAGAATTGTTGGTTTCCTGAAAGAAAACAAGCTACAAGTTGCTCATTTTTTGAGAGAAAATAAGCAACTTATTCCAATAATAGCATGTTCAGATCCTTGGGATTTTTCATCTCGTTGTACAGCTTTTGGCACGTGTACTATAGTGGTAATTAAGCGTACAAATAAAGTTCCTAAGTTTATATTGAATAAGCGCTCATTGGAATTATCTGAAACACCAGGTCTTAAGCATGTGATACCAGCAGGAACTTTTCAACCCAATTCTAACAATGATGGATTTCATAAAGAAGAGTTTTCTTTTGTAGCAAATATCTTTCGTGAATTTATTGAGGAACTTGTGGAAGAGTATGAATTACGTGGAAATGCAAGGCCTGTTTTCGATCACGATTCTATGTATGAGGATAATGAGAAAGGCAAAAAATTACGCAAAAGTATTATTAAACAGGACAATTATAAACTTTTATATTTAGGAATGGTCATAGATCCAATCAACTTAAAGCCTGAAATCCTCACAGTTCTGATGCTGCATGAGGGCTATGTGGAATTGGTTTGTCAAGAAAGTTTCCAACAATCATGGGAATCTGACAATATAGTATTCAATGATTTTACAAAAGAGCGGTTAGCAAAAATACTGAATAACCCGGAAGAAAGTTTTGTACCAACAGGAAGAGCTCATATTTGGCTTGCTCTAAAACACTTTGACTATTTATCATCTAAACTTAATAATGTCTAACCTGGAGAGTGAAAAATTTCGGGTTCTTCCTCACTTTTGGTGATGGTCACTCTAATCTAGCTTCAGTTGCCAGTGATGTTATGGGTGTATCAGGACGAGCAATGCTTTGTGCAATTGTTAAGGGTGATAGTAACCCCGAATTAATGGCGGATTTGGCAAAAGGAACCATGCGTCACAGGGGCAGGGGATTTAGGAGGCATTCATAGGCCCAAACGAAGACAGGTAGGACTTGTGTGTACACCGTAGAGAGGGGAAGGGGGTGAGGTTTTTGCGGTAACTAATCATCCGGATTTCATATCAGACTTACTTTGTACAAATATACTCATTAGCAAAACATAACAAATTTTTATATTAGCCCACATTCCGCATGTAGAGGAAAACTTCTCGATATTTTTAAAACGCTTGTATGGTAAGGCTTTTCGACAATTCAGCTTGATTGCGATCGCCAATTATAAGACGAGCGTTAATTGCCAAATCATGGTTTATTGATACCATTGTCAACTACTCCTCCCTTTCTCACCCACAGTGCGGCTAACTTTGGAAGTATCGCTCTTGTGCACCCATATTCACTTAATGTCTGAAAGCCTTGTTATAACTCGGTTATAAAAATATTAAGCTTGTTGATTTAACCTGCGGAATGTGGGATTAGAGGAGTCTAATTGCCAAAGGAACACTTTAAACCCCAGTATCCAACAGTTAATAAATTTGTATATGGTGAATGCATAAAAACTTTTATTACATATTAATATTTATTGCAGTGTCTTAATTGAGTATCGCTACTCAAGGTGGCTTTAATATCAATTAAGATTGGTACTTGGACTTTTGTAAGCGAAAGATTGACTATCGCTACTCAAGATGGTTTTAATATCAAGTAAGATTAGCACTTGGACTTTTGTAAGCGAAAGGGCAATTATGTTGATAAAACAATAAAACCTTAATCCCTCCCAAACTCAGTTGTGCGAAGACGCTAATCTATAACCAGCAGCAGCAACCTTTTGGTTGTTACCATCTGGAAGAGATTTACTAAACTGTCGAATTAATGGAAGGCAAAAATGCAAGAACCTGAATCCATTGGAACCAAGTCTTCAGAGACACAAATACCAGAGATAAATAACCAAGCAGGAACTATTACTAAACTTCAGCCGCCTACGGAATCTCAAGAACAGTGGCTAAAATATGGAGAATTAGTTTCTAGCTTTTTAGGCGCAATGCCAGAATATCTGGGAACCTTCTTAAATAAATACAAGCAACCTTTAATTACTGTTGGTTTAATCATTGGAGCGTTTGTTGCTGTTAAGGTTGTCCTTGCTGTTTTAGGTGCTTTAAATGATATTCCCCTAGTAGCACCAACCTTTGAGCTAATTGGTATTGGCTATTCTGTGTGGTTTGTCTATCGCTATTTACTCAATGCTTCGAGCAGACAAGAGCTAAATAGTGAAATTAATACATTAAAGTCACAAGTCATGGGTCAAGATCAATAAATTGTTTAAAACATCCGTAATTTAGACATATAGCTGTTTTAGTGCTAATTTACGGCTGTTTTCACCATACATAAAAGTGGTCAAGGAGAATTTGCAACTGAACTTGACCACTTTTATCATTGTAAAATCTTTAAGGATTGAAGATAAAATAAAATACAAGCGCCTCACCCTGTCCTGTAGAACATCCCTCTCCTTAATAAGGAGAGGGGAAAATTTTTACGGTGTAAAAAGCGAGGGTGAGGTTCAATTGTAGATTTGCATATTATTTGGGTGCGACTCTTTTGCTAAGACAGGAGCCAGGATTGGTTTAAGCTCTAAAAGCATTTCTATACGTACAATTCTATATTGAACTTAATCGAATAGAATTAAGCGATCGCAAAAAATGAACGTAAAAATAATGTTTGAGCCCTCCTTTCAACTGATAACACAATATAAGTAAAAGATATGTTGCGGTTTTAGAGATTAAAGCGAAAATATTTTTAGAATGATTAAAAGCTATATCCTTCACCTCACATAAATGCCTAGCCTTTATGTGAAAACCTAAAGTGTATCACTAAAAGAGTCGCACCCATATTATTTAATCTGCTTCCCTAAGAGCTAGTCTTAGGACGCACTATGTTGGGAGATTCAATCGGGTCTAACTTTTTCATCCGTACTAAAGTTTGATGAATCATAGCTGCTACTTCCCCACGGGTAGCTTTGTCATTTGGTGAAAGTAGTTGCTGTTCGGGAGACTGCACTATTACTAACTGATTCATTGTCGCTGCTGCGACTTTACCAATGGCATACTTAGGAATATCTTTTGCATCCTTATAAATGCTGAGAATTGACTCTGGATTGTCAGGAATGGGAAGATTTAACCCACTAGCAAGAGCAACCAAAACCTCTACTCGGGGAATTTGCCTATCTGGTTTAAACTCTTCATCTGGATACCCCCTTAAAAATCCCGTACTGATACCTTTTTGGATGGCACTTTTGGCCCAAAAATCATCAGAGACATCCTTAAAATTTAATGCTTTATCAGGAACTTGTTTATCAACAGCTCTGTTTAACATGGCAGCGAATTGTGCCCTATTAACAGGTTGATTGGGTCGAAAAGTATAATCCTCAAAACCTCCTATCATGCCCCGTTGTGAAAGAATTTTGATAAACCTGTCTCCCCAAAAATTCGGTGGAATGTCAGTAAAGACAATTGGTGGGGGGATAGTTGATTTCTTATTGGTGGGAGTTTTTGCAGTTGATTCGGGTGTTTTTGTTGCATCAGGAGTCGGGGATGACTCTGGTAATGGAACTGGAACTATTTGTGATGAATCAATCTGGGGTAAATCCGAGGTTGATAGAGATGTATCCTGATTATCGGTATTCTTATCTTGAGAGCCAATAATATTAGGCAACCCTGCTGTTATCCCTGTTATCCCTGCTGCTATTCCAGTTGAGTCCCTATTCTGTTCGCCACCATTGGTAGGAGTGGCTGTGGGGGTGGGGGTGGGAAATAAAGCAGCTTGTAAATCGGAAATATTCGATTTTGGGGAAACAGAGGATGTCGGGGTGGTAGATAGCAACTTACCAAATTGCCAGCTATTTGTTTGCCGAGATAATGACCACCACAGAATTGCTCCAATAGTAGTAAAAGCGACAAAAATCGCAATGAATTCATCAAACCCCAAATTTCTTGATGGGGAAGAATCGCGATCGGAAGGATTGGTATTAGTCATCGTGATTATTTTATGAAGACTAAAAATGGTGTTTAATCAAATTAAGCCATATGATGTATGTTTTATACCATAGTCTTAATAAAGTTATTTATTAATTATCTTAGCTTTCTCGTCGGGAAGCCTCCCGCCTACACATAGTGAGGCGGTGAGATGGAAGACGAGGCAAGGTTTATGGTATGATACAAAGCGTAGGTGTAATCCAATTAAATGCGTAAATGCAGCCTACATACAAGTAAAAATTTTATAAAGCCCGGTGCACAGGGGCATCCCGTATCGTTAATAAAGCTCACCCTTGTATCCTATGCAATAGCAGGAGTTGGTGAGAAGCCTACACCATAATCGCAAGGTTTGGTGTGGGAGTATGTCACTACTTCACTTACCATAGTCAGCAGTTAAAATATCCCGCGTCAAAAACATTGAACCTATTTCGTTGGCTTCAATGGGGAAGAATAGCCAAACGACCTAAAGTACTCTTAACAGACTGGGAATACTGTGGATTGAATCCAAGCTGCCTATTTCCGCCAATGCTTGGTCAAAATCTCCTTGACGTACATCGTGAGTCACAACCACAATCTCTGCTAGTTCTCCCTGGAATCCAGTTTGTACCACAGATTCTAAACTCACCCCATACTTACCAAAACAAGTGCCTAACTTCCCAACTACACCCGGTTGGTCTTTGGTAAGGAAACGGGCGTAAAATCTGGTAACAAGTTCTTCTATTGGCGCTATCTGACTATAATCATGGTGCCTACATGTCAACAGAGGATTGGCGTTTTGGTTACTAATTTTCAGTTCTGCTACCAAATTAAGTATATCCGAGGATACGGCGCTAGCAGTTGCTCCTGCACCAGCACCCGGACCAAAGAACATTACTTGTTCAATGGGTTCCCCTTCTACCAAAATAGCGTTATAAACACCGTTAATACTAGCTAAAGGATGGGCATTGCTCAGTAAAGTCGGATGTACCCTCACAGATAATGGTGCAGATAAATGATCCCGTTCAGCGATCGCTAATAATTTAATCACAAAACCCAATTTTTCGGCATAGGCAATATCTGTCTTACTAATTTGACGAATCCCCTCACAATAAACATCTTCCAGTTTGATCCGTCCGTCAAAGGCTAAGGAAGCAAGAATCGCAATTTTATCTGCTGCATCCAAACCATCTACATCAGCAGTGGGGTCGGCTTCTGCGTAACCCAAACGTTGGGCATCGGCTAAAACATCATCGAAGTTACCCCCTTCTGTCTGCATCCGCGTCAATATGTAGTTTGTTGTACCATTGACAATGCCAGTCACCCTATGAATACGGTTAACACTCAAAGGCTGCTTTAAAGGACTAATTATGGGAATTCCACCGCCAACGGCAGCTTCCAACATCACATATACCCCTACTTGGTTGGCAGCAGTGAAAATTTCATCCCCAAATCGGGAAATTACTGCTTTATTTGCTGTCACTACGTGTTTTCCACATTGGATCGCCTGAAGAATTAGCGATCGCGCAGGTTCCAATCCCCCAATTAATTCCACTACAATATCTACCTGGGGGTCGGTGACAATCGATTCTAAGTCTGTTGTGAATAAATTATCTGCTAATTTTACTTGCCTGGGTTTATCTAGCGATCGAACTCCTACTCGATAAATTTCTATTTCTGCCAATAGTGGATGTCGCCCATTTCGATCTAACAGTAACTGTACTGTACCCGTACCCACAGTACCTAGCCCTAAGATTCCCAATTTAATACCCACAAATCAAGCCTCAAAATTCTTCACCAACAACAATTGTAGGGTGGGCAATGCCCACCCTACAATGATTAGACTAATCTTTTTTTGGTGAAGTCTAACTTATTTAGTCTTAGTATGTTTCCACATGCCAACGATGAGCTTTCTTGAGTTGCTTCTGGTAATCACTCCAGTTTACCCCTTCTTTAGCGGCCGCAGCACTTAAAGCTTCATCAATGCCACCTTCCATTCCTCGCAAACCACAAATGTAAGTATGGGTTTTCTCATCTTTGATTAATTGCCACAATTCATCTGCGTGTTCTGCCACCCTGTCTTGAATATACATTCTGCCACCTTGGGGATTCTTTTGTTCCCGGCTAATGGCACAGGTGAGACGGAAGTTATCAGGATACTTCTGTTCAATTGCTTCTAACTCTTCCTTATACAAGATATTGGGAGTGGTGGGTACACCAAAAATTAACCACGCAAACCCATTGAAATGATATTCCGGATTTACAGCCCGTTCTTCATCTTTAAACATCCGCCACAAATAAGTCCGCATGGGTGCAATACCAGTTCCCGTAGCCATCATAATTATCTTGGCTTCGGGATCGTCGGGTAACAACATTTCCTTACCCACAGGACCAGTGATTTTCACATCTGACCCTGGTTCTAGATTACACAAATAAGTGGAGCAAACACCATACACTGTTTCACCAGTTTCTGGATGCTTATATTCTAATTGGCGCACACATAAAGATACTGTCTTATCATCCACATCATCACCATGACGGGTGGAGCCAATGGAGTAGAGTCTAAGTTTTTCTGGCTTCCCATTTTTATCCACTCCTGGTGGGATAATACCAATACTCTGTCCCTCTAAGTACCGTAAGTCTCCACTGGAAATGTCAAATTTAATATGTTGAACAATACCAATTCCATTTTCACCAACTAACGGTTCGTTAGAAATACATTTACCTATATAAGGGTTGTTAGGACGGTAAATGTTGACAGGAACATTAGGTTTAGCACCTTTTTTAGGTTGTGCTTGAGTCATGGTGTTGCCTTTGTTGTCCTTACTCTTGGTACTGACAGGTGTGGCATTACCATTGCCTTGATTGTCTGCATTAACCGCCTGTAGAGAACTCATTGGCTGGATGCTAACAATTTTGCCACCCAGGCGAGTAATACGTCGCATTTCTTGTTCCATGCGGTTGTAAGGCACTCTGATGAATACACTGCCACTTTTACGAATAGGGTAGTTGATTTGAGCAGTTTCTTCGCTCTGACGCAGACCCACCACTTCGTAGACGAAGATACGGCTACCTGATTCTGTATTGGCAGCACCCTCAACGGCACCTTGATTGTACATTCCTTCTACCACTCCAAATTTACTTAACCTAATTCAAAAAATCCTTACCAAATATATGCTTGTAGTTTACCGAATTTCAGTCACACAAAGCTAATACTATTTGGAAATAAGGCATTTTTTTTGCCAATACCTTGCTTGAAGTACACTCGCCAAAGATGTATAGGCATGGCAATACACACACCTGTTCACTTATTAAGTTACAGGATTAGTCTTTCTGAGAATGTTAATAGTAAACTCAAACCGCTTTCATCCCTTGTCTAAAAAACGTCTGAATTTCTACGCCAGGCTTCGAGACTCACCGCTCAAGGGTTTTTAATGAGTATTTTTATACAATTAACCCATAGCTAGATTTGACACTCCTCGACCTAAAGGTGCGAGGATTCTTGCTTCATCCGTCCTCCCTAGAACCTAAATGCAAGCACTTAAATCCCCCGTTTGGATACGTCCACAAGCTAACACGGGCTGCCCGACCGCGCTTGGAATGGTTTATCGATTTTTCGTTTTGTCCCCACATTTAGTACAAGATTTAGGATTTATACTACCAGGGTTCCGGATCAGGGACTGTCCGCTTGACCTACTGCGTCTTTTATATGTGCGCTTTACCGCTAAATGAACAATACCATAAAAGCCGTGCTAGAAGCACGGGGCTTTAAACCCGATCTTTAAGGTAATATTAGCAACTTTAATTAAGTGTTACTTGATGTGAAACATATGTCAACCTTCCTATAGGGAGGTTAGTTTTTACTATTCCCAACGACTTAGCCTAAAACCTATTTGCTTATTTTGTTTGTGTTAATAACGGGACTAAAGCTGGGTGTCACAATCATGTGGTTAGTGCGCGACACTACAAGTCTCATTGCTACGTTCAAATATTTTAATGCCGGATGGCACACCCCATATTAAAATATATGCGGTGTTGCATAAGTCCTAAATAGGTTATTCCCATGTTGCCTATGAGGATTTAATATTTGTTTTTTGTTGTAATCTATGCATTGCACCCATGCAACAGGTGAGAGTTACTGTTACTAATTGAATGATGAAATTCCATTGCAGCATCGAGCTGGATTCTTAGTAGTCTCAAGTAAAACTGCATAAAATTCCGCATTATATCTTTTTTCGAGACTAGGAGCGCACACTAAATTGATCGACAAGGAAACTCCACATCACACATGATTACAGGAAATATTCTGTACTGACAAATATACCTTTTATCCCCATTCAACCATGAGTATGAATTGTTTGGTTGATGCCTTGTATAGAATAACCCCTTCTGTTAAAATCCAATATATCATTAAGACTAAATACTTAGCGGCAACAGATTAATTATAGTAATGACAAGTAAAAAATACTACTAAGTTATTACTTTTTATTTCTGGTGCTAGGTAAGGATAATGCAGGATAAACCAAAGGGGTCAACCCCTGGCTTCAAAACTGCTGTTTGAAAAAAATATTGATTGACAAGGGACTGTCCACTAATAAACGGTGAACGGAAATATACCATTTGTGAATCATTTTTTAGTATTTTTAGAGGGGATATTTATGACAAATACGCCAGAAAGGGTTGTACTCATAGGAGTAGCTGGGGACTCGGGTTGTGGTAAATCTACATTTTTACGTCGCCTCATAGATTTATTTGGCGAAGAATTTATGACAGTTATCTGTTTGGATGATTATCATTCCCTAGATCGTAAGCAACGTAAAGCAACAGGAATTACTGCACTAGATCCTAGAGCTAACAATTTTGACTTGATGTATGAGCAAATCAAAATGCTCAAAAATGGTCAAGGAATTGATAAGCCAATCTATAACCATGAAACTGGTGAAATCGATCCGCCCGAACGGGTAGAGCCAAATCATATTGTTGTGGTTGAAGGGCTCCATCCCCTATATGACGAACGGGTGAGAGAACTATTAGACTTCAGTGTTTATTTAGACATCAGCGATGAAGTCAAAATTGCCTGGAAAATTCAACGGGACATGGCAGAAAGGGGTCACCGTTATGAAGATGTTCTGGCGGCGATTAACTCCCGCAAGCCTGATTTCCAGAACTACATAGAACCACAAAGAGAGTTTGCGGATGTAGTCATTCAAGTATTACCCACAAACTTGATTAAAGATGATAAGGAGCGCAAAGTCCTGCGGGTGCGGATGCTACAAAGGGAAGATAAAGAAGGGTTTAAGCCAGTTTACCTCTTTGACGAAGGATCAACAATTCAATGGACTCCTTGTGGACGGAAACTGACTTGTTCTTACCCTGGTATGCAAATGTACTATGGTTCCGATGTTTACTACGGTCGTTACGTATCTGTGCTAGAGGTTGATGGTCAGTTTGACAATCTCGATGAGGTAATTTACATCGAAACCCATCTGAGCAATACATCCACCAAATATCAAGGTGAGATGACTCATTTATTGCTACAGCACCGTGAGTACCCTGGTTCTAACAATGGAACTGGTCTATTCCAGGTTTTAACAGGTCTAAAGATGCGTTCGGCCTATGAGCAGCTAACATCCCCAGAAGCGCAGTTAGCAATGAAAGCATAAGACGACAATATTTGGTTGTCAATTACAATGGAACGGGGGTACTTATAATTAAGTACCCTATTTCTATGTTTTTAGGTCTTGTGCTACTGGTATCGAATCAGCTTATATCATGTGCGGACGAATACTGCACATATTGCATACTTTGATATTTAGTACTGAATTATTGGGCAAGATACCAGATCATGTTCCCCGATCGGCATAAACTAGAATAAATTTCATTGATTCTCAAAATATGCTTTAGAAAGTTAGCAATTTGGATGAAGATAAAAAAATAGTCAGTGTTAGTAGCAAAAATATTGTTATGATTTAATCCCATATAATATTAAAATTGCCAATCTAGGTGTAAAAATCTAGGCAATTGAATGTTTTTTGAGGAGGAATTGAATTTGTCTAATCGCTATCTATTTACCTCCGAGTCAGTGACCGAAGGACATCCAGATAAAGTCTGCGATCAAATTTCCGATACCATTATCGATACGATTTTGGCCCAAGACCCCAGTAGTCGTGTAGCAGCAGAAGTTGTAGTCAATACAGGTTTGGTGCTGATAACTGGTGAAATTAGCACTAAAGCTAATGTCAATTACATTAATCTTGCCCGCCAAAAAATTGCCGAAATTGGTTATGTAGATGCTGACAATGGCTTTTCTGCCAATAGTGCTAGCATTCTCATTGCCCTAGACGAACAATCTCCTGATATTGCCCAGGGGGTAGACAGCGCCCACGAAACTCGCCAAGAGTCAAGCGATGAAACATTCGACAAGGTTGGTGCTGGTGACCAAGGTATTATGTTTGGTTTTGCTTGTAACGAAACTCCAGAGATGATGCCTTTGCCCATTAGCCTTGCCCATCGTATTGCTCGGCGATTAGCAGCAGTTCGCAAGACTGGCGAATTAAGCTATCTCCGTCCCGATGGTAAAACACAGGTTTCTGTGATTTATGAAGACGGCAAACCTGTTGGTATTGATACCATCTTAATTTCCACCCAACATGCTCCTAGCATTGGGGATATTAAGGATGATGCAGGGATATTGGCAAAAATTAAGGAAGACCTCTGGTCTAAGGTAGTTGAGCCAGTATTTGGCGATTTGGAAATTAAACCAGATTCCCAGACCCGTTACTTTGTTAACCCAACTGGTAAATTCGTGGTTGGTGGTCCCCAAGGTGATGCTGGTTTAACTGGTAGGAAAATTATTGTTGATACCTACGGTGGTTATTCTCGCCATGGTGGTGGTGCTTTCTCCGGTAAGGACCCCACAAAGGTAGACCGCTCTGCTGCTTATGCTTGCCGTTATGTGGCTAAGAACATTGTGGCAGCAGGTTTGGCACAAAAGTGTGAAGTTCAACTCAGTTATGCCATTGGTGTTGCTAAACCAGTGAGTATTTTTGTGGAAACTTTTGGTACTGGTAGAGTGGACGAACGAGTCCTACTAGAGCTAGTTCAAGAGAACTTTGAACTGCGCCCTGCTGGAATTATCCATACCTTTGACTTGTCTAATCTACCCAAAGAACGAGGCGGACGTTTTTATCAGGACATCGCAGCTTACGGTCATTTTGGGCGGAATGATTTAGATTTACCTTGGGAACGTACCGACAAGGCAGAATTGTTGAAGGCAGCCGCTATTAAAAAACAAGCTACTGCGATCGCTTAGTAACTATCTAAGTAGCCATTTGCGGCAAAATCCACATATTACTACCTATCATCAGAATAATGTGGGTAGTAATTGGGTTTGATTAAATTAATCTTATACCTCCAGACACCAGAGTATAAATGCAGATGATAAATTCTGGTAGTCCTTGGAGGTTTTCGTTATCATATGGAGAGTCAAAGAATTTTGGAAAACAGGTCATCCGTTGTTGATAATCCGTTGTTTATGTTGGATTTTAGCAATCTAAAAAATGTCCGCAAAATCCCATCTCTAAGGCATGATTAGTGATACTACCTTCGTAGTGTGTTAATTTAACAATCAGCAATGGAATTAAACCAATTTTTGAGCAGTAATTTGCTCTACTTATAAAAAAAAGATTATGAATTTGTGAATCAGTAATCAATTTTCTTTAATAGCTTGGTGAAGATGTGGTAACTTTTGCGGAAGGGCAAGGAGATTTGAGGGATGCGAACTCGAAAGCCAACCGCTGTTGACAATAGTTTAAAAAATCGAGATATGTCAGCCGAGCAGCCCTCGACGGACGAGCTTCCGACTATAGAATTTCCATCTAGTCGGAAACTAAAAGCCAGTTCTTGGCGTATCCATCAAAAAATAGGTTATGGTTACTTTTTAGCAATTGGGATTGGTTTTTTTGGCTCTTTAACTGGGTTCGTAAGTGCTAATTTCTATCGAGGACGAGAAATTAGGGAATTTTATCGTGCCCAAACACAAACCCAACTCCTGACTAGCTACCAAAATGCAGTGGCTGGGGCACAATTGCAGAGTGCGAATTTAGCTGCCGCATTAAGCAATCCAGCCAGACTAGCTGCTAAAAAACAGAAATTTCTCCAGTATATTAACAAAGCCAAAGAATTACAGCCTAGCATAGCTAAATTTGTTAACCGTTATCCCCGAGATTTAGCTGCTAATCAAGAAACTTTAAAAACTTTATTAGAAGAATATGCCCAAAATTTAGAAACCTATTTTCTGCAAATTCAGCCCATATTAGAAGAGGTTGAGCAAAATCCACAGCAGTCCGAGCAATTATCACAACAACAGAAAAAATTACTGGCAATCATGGGTGGCAACATAGCCATACAATTGGAATTGTCGTCAGAAAAATTAGGCAAAATTTTACAAAGTGCCAAATCTCGGGAACAGAAGCGGGCTAAAGAATTAGAAGAAGCCAAATTAGTTGAGAGATTAATCTCTATTTTGAGTATGTTACTTTCTGTGGCGATTGCCGCAGTAGTTGCTTGGCGAACTTCACGGGCAATTGCCGAGCCTGTGATTACGGTAACTCAAATTGCCGAGCAAGTAGCAAAAAAATCTAATTTCGATTTACGAGCCCCTGTAACTACAGATGATGAAATTGGTTTATTAGCCAAATCTCTGAATCGCCTGATTGAAAGAGTATCTCAGCGTACCAAACAACTCCAACAAGCCAAGGAAGAAGCAGAAGCCGCTAGTAAGACCAAAAGCCAATTTTTAGCCAATGTCAGCCACGAACTGCGTACACCCCTCAATGCTGTGATTGGCTTAAGTCAATTGTTACAAGATGATGCTGCTGATTTAGGCTTATCTGGAGATTTTGCTACTGATTTGGAAACAATTAATACAGCAGGTAAACATTTATTGGAGTTGATCAACGATATTCTCGACTTATCCAAAATTGAAGCCGGGAAAATGACTCTATATCCAGAGACATTTGATGTCAAAACTTTGATTAATAATCTAGTTTTAACCGTCAAACCAGCCATGGATCAAAATGGTAACTGCTTAGAGTTGAATTGCGATCCCCAACTAGGGACTATGTACGCCGATCAAACGCGGATGCGACAAATACTGTTAAATTTACTGAGTAATGCTGCTAAATTTACAACTTATGGAAAAGTCAGTTTGAGCGTCAAGATTGAAAATGGAAATGTATCAAGAAATGAGCCAAAGACAATGATTAATTTTACTGTCAGCGATACGGGCATTGGTATGTCCGATCAACAACAACAACGATTATTTCAACCTTTTACCCAAGGAGATGCTTCCACAACTAAAAAGTATGGCGGTACGGGATTGGGTTTAGCCATTAGTCGTTACTTTTGTCAACTAATGGGGGGAGATATTATGGTTCAAAGCGAGGTGGGATTGGGTTCTACTTTTATTGTTTCTTTGCCACTTAAGGTTAAAGGGTAGATATAAATATAGCTATAGCCAGCCTGCGTTAGGACGTTTTTGATGGTTGATGGTTGATGGTTGACGGTTGACAGTTGATAGTTGATAGTTGATAGTTAATGGTTAGGGCTTGCAACAAAAAGTCTTTTGGTGGGGGTAGGCTTCGGCCGTGAGCTCAGCGTTCGACGGCTCGACTGAGCTTCGCCGAACGTCTGAGCTCACGCCGAAGTCCGAA
>JAAUYD010024549.1_pt1 | contig 27133 bp, 27 predicted proteins | sample 7278101 | NCBI WGS metagenome assembly JAAUYD01 (sample SAMN14350128, study PRJNA611818) | marine sediment metagenome | isolation source: surface marine sediment (0.6m) | place: French Polynesia: Moorea | collected 2018-08
AGTACCAGCAGCATGAGATTGCCCTGCCCCACGCGCATGATTCCCGCCAGACCGGCGCGGGCGCTGCCCTGGGTGAGACGGGCGACCAGCAGTTCGAAGAGCAGGGTCAGGAGGACCCAAAGGCCTCCGATGGCCCAGCAATGGCGGGCCGTCAGGGGGGCCAGGTGGGGCAGCCAGAGCACGGTCAGGGCGAACACCATAGCGGACAGTAGCAGGCCGCTTACGGCCAGCGCGCATCGCGGTCCCAGTTGCCCGAGCAGGCCGTGCTCGCGCAGGGCGCCGTTGAGGGCCCCCACAAGGGCGAACCCCAACCAGATCAGCACCGCCTTGATCCACAGAGACATTTAACGATCCGCTACAGGGTGACCAGTTCATAACTGCGGCGACCCAGACCCAGCGTTTCGGCGTAGGCGAGCTGGTGCTGCCATTCCACTTTGGGGTAGATGCCCTTGAACTTGTCCTCTCCAGCCCCGGTGTTCTCGGTCATACAGCAGCCGGTCAGGGCCGGCTCCTGATTGACCAGATCGGCCGACGCCTGGTCCAGCGCCACCGGATCGGTGCCGGCCAAGACACCAATATCGCGCACGATGGGAGCGTCGTTGGCCGGAAAGCAGTCACAGGCCGGCGAGATATTGGTGAGAAAATTGACAAAGAGGGCCTTGCCCGCCTTGTCCTTCAGGACCCCCTCGGTGTACTCGACCATGTTTTCCATAAAGATGGGAATACTTTGATTCCATTGTACCTCGATGGCCGCGTTGGGGCAGATCAGGATGCATTCGCCGCAGCCCACGCAAATATCCTTGTCGATGCCGGCCACCTCATCCGCCAGGGCGATAGCGTCGCTGGCGCAATGATCCACGCACTCCCCGCAGCCGATGCAGGCCTCCGCTGAGACAGCGGGCGAGAGGGTTGAGTGTTGGGCCAGCTTCCCTTTACGGGAGGCACAGCCCATCCCGGTGTTCTTGATGGCCCCGCCGAAACCGGAGAGTTCATGCCCCTTGAAATGGGCCACGGAGATAAAGGCGTCGCTCTCCACAATCTCCTTACCGATGTAGACCGCCTCGAAACGGTTGCGGTGGATCGATACGGCCACCTCTGATTTCCCCCGCAGTCCGTCCGCAATCACCAGGGGCGCATCCACGACGGCATAGGCGAAGCCGTGCTGGATGGCGGTGGTGAGGTGGCTTGCGGCGTCGCTGCGGGTACCGGAATAGAGCGTATTGGCGTCGGTGAGAAACGGCTTCCCCCCCGCCGCCCGCACGGCCTGAACGATCTGCCGCAGATAGACGGGGCGGATGAAGGCCGTATTGCCCAGTTCGCCGAAGTGGAGTTTGAGTGCCACCAGATCGCGCTGGGCGACCACATCCCCCAGCCCGGCGGTTTCGATCAAACGGACCAGCTTGGCCGAAAAGGTCTCTTTGCGCGTCGCCCGTAAATCGATGAAATACACCTTGCTCTGCATGGATTCCCCCTTGCGAATGCCCCCCGCACCCGCGGATTTTGTGTTTGCCAGTCATCCGGTCGCCTGCTAAGGGATGAAACCGACGCGATGTTGACCCGCTTTCATGGAGACGCAGCGATGGACCTGGATCTTCGTTTGGACCTACTGGATCAGCTCTACACCATTTACGGCGATTTTATCCGACAGCAACCCCTGGCCTGCACCAAAGGCTGCAGCCAGTGCTGCACCTGCAACCTCACCATCACCACCCTGGAGGGCGAATATCTGCGCCGTAAACTCCCGCCGACCCAGCACAGTGCAGTGATGCAGCGCCTGGTGGGAGCGGCCGACCGTCCCCGCTACCGACCCTCCGTGACCCTCAACCAATTGGCAGACCTCTGCGCCAGGGGCGAGGATCCCCCCGAGGAGGAGAACGATCCCGATTGGGGGGCGTGTCCGGTGCTTGCCGACGATCTCTGCCCCCTTTACGAGGTGCGCCCCTTCGGCTGCCGCTGCATGGTCAGCCGTCACGATTGCCGACAGACCGGCTACGCCGAGATCGCCCCCCTGATCCTCACGGTGAACGACCTCATTCTCCAGCACATCGAGCACATCGACGCCAAGGGGTATAGCGGCAATTTCACCGACATCCTCCTGTTTCTGGACCAACCGGCGTCGGCGGCCAGCTATCGGCAGGGTCAGCTGGGAGCTCCGCCCGACGGTCTCCTGGCCAATCAGCCCCTGTTCACCCTGATGATTCCCCCCGAACACCGGGAGGCGGTGGCGCCCCTTTTGAAGGCCATTCGCGCAATCCGTCCCCAAGGCCAATAGGGCCACTGGCGGCGCTTACCGTGCGCCTGCCGGTCGCTGCGCGGCAGATGGCCCATCAGACCTCGAGCAGGGCGGCCGCATTCAGGCCCAGGAGCTGTCGGCGCTGGGTATCGTCGAGCCCACTGGCCGCGATCTCTTGGTAGTAACGACCCGGCGGGATCAGCGGATAGTCGGTGCCAAAAAGGATCTTATCGCTGCCGACCAGTTCCGCTGCCAGGCGGTAGACCGCCGGATCATAGAGAAAGGGCGATGCGGCCGTGTCGTAGTACACGTTTTTTAGGGTTGCCCGCACGTCGCGCTTCAGGAGCTGATAGAAAAAGAGGCCACCTCCCCAGTGGGCCAGGATGAGGGTGTTCTCCGGATAGGCCTTGACCAGCCGATAGATCTGCACCAGGGTGTTGGGTGTCTTGCCCGGATAGCGGTGGCCTACCGGCTCATTGGTATGGATCATCACCGGCACCTGGAATGCTCGGCACAGGCCCATCACGGGGGCCAACGCCGCGACACAGGCGTCGTCGAGGCCCGAACGATAGAAGGCCAACTCCCCCACCCCGCTGAGTCCGGCGGCGAGGCAGCGCTCCACCTCGTCGGCGGCACCACTTAGATGTGGGTCCACGCAGCAGAAGCCCCGCAGCCGATCCGGGTAGCGCCGCACTGCGGAGAGGATGTAGTCATTGTTCCGGCGACAGGTGTCCATGTCGGACCAGGGAAAACCGAAGACCACCGACAGATCCACCGCCTCGGCATCCATGCTGGCCACAATCTCTGCAGCGCCGACCAGACGGGCGTTGGGCGTTTCGTAGAGCAGTTTGAACGCCGGCTCGTCGGGGAAGTAGCGTTCGCGCTGATCACGGATAACCGCCGGAAAAGCGTGGGTGTGAATGTCGACGATCATGGCAATTGTCCTTTGCGTCGAAATGGGGGCCAACGCCACCCAAGCAGGGCCATACCCCCCGGTGGAGAGCCGCCCCATCGACGGATGGCGGTGCCGGCCGTCATCGCCGGGGGAGGCGCTCTGCCGGAATCTGCAACTCTATTTTGCCGACCGGGGTAAGTCAAACAGGAATAAGGGGACGCCATGTTTCTCATCGCCGGCATACAGCCGCGCACCCGCAAAGGTCCGCGAACCGATCTGCTCTGTCCCCAGTGTGGGTTGCGACAGGTGTATCAACGGCGCTTGGATCATTATTTCAGCCTCTTCTTCTTGCCGCTGATCCGGGTTAAAAAGGGGGCCGCTTTTTTCTGGTGCGAGCGCTGCCAGGCCCCCCTGCACCAGACGGGTGGCGATCCGGAGACCCAATCCGGCCCCAGACGAAGGGAGGCGGTCTGCAGCGGATGTGGCGAACATCTGGCACCAGATTTTCGCTACTGCCCCCACTGCGGCCGGCCGCGGCCGTAGCGGCGCTGGGGCGATAGCGTAACTTGACCTGACCGCCTGTGCCTGTTAGGTCAACCCCCATACGCCGCCGCATTACCACACCTCACCCCGCCAAGCAGGAGGTTGAAGCATGTCACACCGCCTCGGAATTCTAACCCCCGTCCAGTGGACCCGCCGGGATTTCCTGCGCGTCGGCTCCCTGGCGGCCGCAGGGGTTCTCACCGGCTGCGCCACCAATCCCGTCACCGGTGAGTCCCAGTTCATGCTCGTCTCCGAAGCCCAAGAGATTCAGATGGATCGGCAGCACTCTCCCCATCAGCTCTCTGCCGACTACGGGGTGATTCAGGACAAGGCGCTCAATGCCTATATCGAACGCACCGGCAAACGCATGGCGGCCCTCACCCATAGACCCCAGATGCCCTATCGATTCAGCGGCGTCAACGCCACCTATGTCAACGCATACGCCTTTCCGGGGGGTACCATCGCCTGCACCCGCGGTATCCTGCTTTCCCTGGAGAGCGAAGCCGAACTGGCCGCCCTCCTGGGCCACGAACTGGGCCACGTCAATGCGCGTCACACCGCCGAAAGCATGTCCAAAAGCATGCTGACTTCCGCAGTGGTGGGCGGTCTGGCCGTCTATGCCGGCAGCCGCAACAGCAGCCTGGGCGGCCTGGCCGCTCAGTTGGGGATGCTGGGCTCCGGCGTATTGTTGGCCTCCTACAGCCGTGCCAACGAGCGTCAGGCCGATGATCTGGGGATGGAATACCTGGTCCAGTCGGGTTACGGACCCGAGGGGATGGTGCAGCTGATGGATATGCTCAAAAGCATGTCATCTCACAAGATGAACGCCACCCAGCTATTGTTCAGCACCCATCCCATGAGTGACGAACGCTACGACACGGCAGTGGCCACAGCACGCAACAAGTACAAAGCACAGGCCAGGCAGCCCCTCCGGCGGGAGCGCTATATGGACAATACCGCTCGCTTGCGCAAACTCAAACCCGCCATCGACAACCTCCAGAAGGCGGAAGCCCTCATGGCCAAAAAGGAATACCCGCAGGCCGAAGCCCTCTTCGAGAAGGCACTCAAGATCGCCCCCGAAGACTACGCCGCCCTGGTGCTGATGAGCAAATGCCAGCTGGCGCAGAAGAAATACGGTGCCGCCGGCCGCTACAGCGAAAAGGCCAAGGCGGTCTACCCGGCGGAAGCGCAGGGGTATTTTCTGGACGGCTACGCCGACTTTCGCCAGAAGCGATTCGACGCGGCGCTGACGAATTTTGAAACCTACGATCAACGCCTCGCCGGCAATCCCAACACTATCTTTTTCAAGGGGGCCTGTTTCGATGGCAAAGGCCAACGCGAGAAAGCGGCCAACCACTATGCCGGTTATCTCAAGGTGGTGAAGGAGGGTCCCATGGCCCAGCATGCCTACCAGCGCCTGGTGGACTGGGGCTACCTGCAGCAGCAATGAGTTCGGCCGGTCACCAACGGGAACGCCACGTGGTGCTGGTGGCGCCAGAGATTCACTGGAATACCGGCAATATCGGGCGCACCTGTCTGGGAACCGGCGTGCGCCTGCATCTGATCAAACCGCTGGGATTCTCGCTGTCGGCGAAAGCGGTCAGGCGGGCCGGGTTGGATTACTGGCCCCGGGTGGCGGTGAGTGTCTGGGAGCGGTTCGAGGATCTGCTGGCCGCCATGCAGCCGCGCGAGGAAGAGCTGGCCCTTTTTACCAAAAACGGCCGCAGCAGCCATTACCGGCTGCCGGCGGCCGACCGTCTCTTCCTGATTTTCGGATCGGAAACCGGTGGATTGCCCGCCGAGCTGCTCTCGCGGTATCCCCTACAAACCTACCGCATCCCCATCACACCGGCCATTCGCTGCCTCAACCTGAGCACTGCCGTGGGCATCGCCCTCTATGAGAGCCTGCGGCCCACCCGGTATGCTGCCACAGCCCCTAAGCGGCAACGGCCAGACGCTCCCTGAACCGGCCAATGTGTCGGGCGCAGGCCATATAGGCCCGCCGGGCATCCCGCTTACGGATGGCGTCCAAGATCTCGCGATGGTCGTCAAGGTTGCGATTGAGCGATTCCGGATCCGCGTAGATCTGGGTGAACTCTTTGGCCAGGGTACCAAAAAGCAGGTCGTAAAGATGCTTCATCAGGTTGATCTTGGCCCGATTTTTCGAGGCGAAAATAACAGCCATGTGAAAGCTGATGGAGGTGTCGGGCACATAGCTGCCCTCCGCACAGTCAAATACCTGCGCTTCGAACGCCTCCTCGATGGCCTGGATATCCTCGTCTGAAGCGCGCACGGCGGCCAATTGGGCGGCATCGCTCTCCAGGTTTTGCCAAAGCTCGATCACCTCGACAATTGTGGCCTCCTGAAGCCCGAGGAGATTCTGGATGGGATTCTGACGCGCTTGTCCCGGCGCGCATACCACCGCACCCAGTCCCTTTTTCTGCTCCACCAAGCCCATGCCGATGAGCTTGTTGATGGCGTTGCGCACGGTGGACCGGCTCACATTGAGCATGCGAGACAATTCCCGCTCCGGCAGGAGCGGTTCACCGGGCTTGATCTGCCGCCGAAAAATCAGCTCTCGCAATTGGTCGAAGACCTGATCCGACACCAGCTTCGGTTTGATGGGGGTAATGGTCAGCGTCGCCATGATCGCAGTGTCCAGAAGGGGTTTTGGTGAAGGGTTGCGGGTGTTGCCCATCATTATGCATAGAATTAGAGAATATGCAATGATTTAGCAATTTGAATTAAATTTAGCGAATGTGGTTTCATTTCAACGCCATTCACCCACCGGTGGCACGCCGTAGTGAAGCGTATTTAGAATATTGAAATGCTTATTTAAATTAGCAATCATCCCGCCACTGTTATCTCCGAGCCACCCTTAGAGATCAGCGCGGCATCTCACCTCGCTGCCCCGCGCCAACGTATCTATCTAACCGTTTTAATTATAAATAACGGATATCATCTCTGCCGTCATGAGACGACAATTTTGGCATATGGGCCGCTGGTCGGCTTGACAGCCGGTCGCACCATCCACATATTTGTATGCCTTTCAGGGGCTTAAATGAAATTTTGTGCGTGTAAGAGGGGTGTGCCAAGAGCGGCCGGCGGCCGGTCGGCAGCGCCATCCGGCGGATACGCAGAAAGGGAAATCCATGCGTTTTGATAAATTCACCATCAAATCCCAGGAGCTGATTCAGGCAGCCCATCAGATGGCCACCGAAAAAGGGCATCAGGAGATCGGGACGGAGCACCTCCTGCTGGCAATGCTGACAGAGGCCGAAGGGGTGACCCCCTCCCTCCTGCGGAAGCTTGGGGTACCTGTGGAAGCGGTTCGCCAAGCGCTGATCGAGGCGGTGGAGCGGCTGCCGCGGGTAAGCGGCGGCGCCGAGACGCAACTTTCCCCACAGGCCCGGACCGTTCTGGACAGGGCTTTTGATGAAGCGGCCCAGATGAAGGATGAGTATGTCAGCATCGAGCATATCCTGTTGGCCCTGGCCGAGGAGCAGCGCGGCACGCCGGCCGAAATCTTGGCTGCCCATGGCGTCACGCGGGACGCCATTCTCAAGGCACTCAGGGAGATTCGCGGCAACCAACGGATCACCGATCCCAACCCCGAAGAGAAATACCAGGCGTTGGACCGCTTCAGTCGTGATCTCACCGATCTGGCCAAACGGGGCAAGATCGACCCCGTCATCGGACGCGACGAGGAGATTCGCCGCATCGTCCAGGTGCTATCCCGACGTACCAAAAACAATCCGGTCCTCATCGGCGAACCCGGCGTGGGCAAAACGGCCATTGTGGAGGGCCTGGCCCAGCGCATTGTCGCCGGCGATGTCACCGAGACCCTCAAAAACCGCCGTCTGGTCGCCCTGGACATGGGGGCCCTGATTGCCGGCGCCAAATACCGCGGGGAATTCGAAGACCGCCTCAAGGCGGTTCTGAAGGAGGTGGAGCAGGCCGAGGGGGAGGTGATCCTTTTTATCGACGAGCTCCACACCCTGGTGGGGGCCGGCGCCAGCGAAGGCGCCATGGACGCCTCCAACATGCTCAAGCCCGCCCTGGCCCGGGGCACCCTGAGGTGTGTGGGGGCCACGACCATAAAGGAGTATCGCAAGTACATCGAGAAGGACGCCGCACTGGAGCGCCGTTTCCAGCCCGTGTTGGCCGCCGAACCCTCCGTGACGGATACGGTCAGCATTTTGCGGGGCATCAAGGAGAAATATGAGGTTCACCATGGTGTGCGCATCAAAGACGCCGCCCTGGTGGCCGCCGCGACCCTGTCGGAGCGCTATATCACCGACCGCTTTTTGCCCGACAAGGCCATCGACCTGGTGGACGAGTGTGCCTCCAAACTGCGCATCGAGATCGACAGCATGCCCAGCGAGATCGACGAGGTTCAGCGCCGTATTCTCCAGAGCGAGGTGGAACGCGAGGCGCTGCGGCGGGAGTCGGATGAGGCCTCCCGCCAGCGTCTGGAAAAATTGGAAAACGAGTTGGAGGGGATGCGGTCCGAGCTGGCAGCAATGAAGGCCCACTGGGAGGAGGAGAAGGCCCTCATCCAGCAGATCCGAGCGGCCAAGGAAGCCCTCGAAAAGATCGGCACCGAGGAGCAGCAGGCCGAACGCCAGGGCGACCTGGCGCGGGTTGCTGAATTGCGCTACGGCCGAACGGCCGAACTGCAGAAGCAGTTGACGGATGCCCGCGAGGCCCTCCAGGAGAAGCAGGCCGAGAAACAGATGCTCAAAGAGGAGGTGGATGCCGAGGATATCGCCGCGGTGGTTTCCCACTGGACCGGTATCCCGGTCAGCAGGATGCTGGAAGGCGAGCGGGAAAAACTGATCCAGATGGAGGATCGTCTGGCCCGCCGCGTGGTGGGACAGGAGGAGGCCCTTGAGGCGGTTGCCAATGCGGTCCGGCGGGCCCGCTCAGGGCTTCAGGACCCTCACCGGCCCATCGGCTCCTTCATCTTCATGGGCCCCACCGGTGTGGGCAAGACCGAGCTGGCCAAAGCCCTAGCTGAGTTCATTTTCGACAGCGAAGAGGCCATGGTGCGTCTGGACATGTCCGAGTTCATGGAGAAGCACGCCGTGGCGCGCCTCATCGGCGCCCCGCCGGGCTATGTGGGGTATGAAGAGGGCGGCTACCTCACCGAAGCGGTCCGGCGACGGCCATACGCCGTGATCCTCTTCGACGAGATCGAAAAGGCACATCCGGACGTGTTCAATGTCCTGCTGCAGATCCTCGATGACGGACGCATGACCGATGGTCAGGGCAAGACGGTGGATTTCACCAACACCCTCATCATCATGACCTCCAACGTGGGCAGCCGATTCATCCAGGAGCTCGCCGGTGACCGGAAGGAGATGAAACAGCGGGTGCGGGAGGCCCTGCGGGCCCACTTCAAACCAGAGTTCCTCAACCGCATCGACGAGAGCATTCTCTTTTACAACCTTACCGCCGAACAGATCGCGGCCATCGTCGATATTCAGCTGGGACACCTGCGTCAGCGCCTGGCGGAGCGCGGCATCTCCCTGGAACTCGACCCGGCGGCCCACCAGCTCCTCGTGGAGCAAGGCTACGATCCGGTCTACGGCGCACGGCCCCTCAAACGGGCCATCCAGCGCAACCTGGAGAATCCACTGGCCATGGAGATTCTCAAAGGCCTCATCGGCGACGACAGTCGGGTGCAGGTAACCCGCAACGGCGATGGGCTCCAGTTTACCTCTGGCTGAATTGGGGCGTAGGCGTCGCGGCGGGCGGGCCCAAAAATGGGTCGACGCTTATTCTGACTGCTTTTTCAGGATCCAATCGATGAGCTCATCCGGGCTCGGCTGTTCGGCTGTCTCGGTGGTCCCTGAGATCTTCACGGTCTCGGCTGGTAGGGTCGGCACATCGGGAGGTGGCGAGAGGGTCGGCAGGGGCAGCTCCACTTCGAGGCCCGGTTCAACTGCTTCTGGTACGGGGGCGCGCCTCGGGAGAGCGCCGGGTTTGCCCGCCTCGACGGGGTTGGTGCCCAGCGCCTGGATGGCCTCGCGCCATGCCCGAGACTCAGCAATGATGGCCGCCTGAGTGTCGAGTTCCACCTGTAGCCGCCGATTTTCCGCCTGCACCTGTTTCAATCGGATGACCAAATCGTCCATCTCCTGTTGGCGCATCAGGTGCCGTTGCTGCGCCTCGGTTAACGACTGTTCAAGCCCCAAAAGCCGCTCCTGTGCACTTCGTTGGGCCTCGATCTCGGCCAATTGCTTCGCGTTGACGGCTTCGAGCTCACGCCGCTCGTGTTCCGCCATGGCAAGTTGTTTTTCCAGCTGGGCAATCCGCATCTGTAGCTTGGCCACCGCTTCAAGGCTGGTGTCTACCGCGAGCGCAGGTGCACGGTCGGAGGTTTTGGTGGGTGACGGCTCGGTCATCATGGCGACAGCCTGTCGCCACGGATCCTCAGTTTCCAGTGGTATCTGACGATTTCGGCCGCCAATCCACAGGTAACCGGCGGCGAGGATAATGGTCACGGAGGCGGCCACGGCGAGATGGGCCCATCTGCCGGTAGCGCGCCTGGGTGGCGGATCGACACTGGGAGGCAGAGCGGCTTCGGGCGTGGTCCGGTCGATGATGTCCTGCCCAATGCACTCTGCCCCCTCGGCACATCCGATGGCGAGGGCTGCATCGCAGATCGAATTGATAGTCAGTGGATTGCCCCCTGACAGCGTATAAACAGCGTCGATCGCGGTACGTGTAAAGAGCTGCCGCCCGCCTCCCGCGATGTGGAGACGGTGGTCGATGTAGGCCGCAATGTCGCGCTTCTTGAGGGGTGGCAGCGTGTGGTTGAACGCAATCCGCTGCCGAAGGGCGATGTTCTGCTGCACCTTCTGCCAGAGAGCCCGCCGACCGACGAGGATGATGGTGATCAGTTTTTTATCCGGACGTTCGATGTTCGAGAAGTGACGGATCTCCTCCAACAAGGCAGCGTCTAAAAGATGCGCCTGATCGATGACCAGAACGACTTCTTGTTGGTTGCGATGCGCATCCAGCATGAAATTTTTCAGCCGATGGATGAATTCCCCTTTGGTATTGAAATTGAGGTCCAATCCCAGCAGTTCGGCCGTCATGCGGAAAAAGCCGAGTTTCTCCAATTTCGGGGTGGCGGCATGTGCAAGGATGGCGCTATCCTTGATACGCTCCGCCAGCGCTTGAATGAGGAGGGTCTTGCCAGACCCGCCATCGCCGGTCAGGGACATGAAGCCTTTGCCTTCGACGATGGTGTATTCCATCATCGCCAGCGCCTCTTTGAAGGGATCGCCGCCCCAGAAAAAAGCTGGATCGGGTTTTGCCTCAAATGGTTTCCGGGTGAGACGATAGTGAGCAAGATACATTGTCGGCCCCCCTGTCGTTGTGCCCCGGGTCGATGTCACCGGCCAGGGCGTCGCCATTCGGTGCTGGGGCGATGCCATTCGGCTACCCGGCCCGCCCCCGTGTAAAACGGGCGCCTGCCCCTATTGCCCCATGATCTCCTTCACCGCTTCCAGGATGGGGTTGATCTGGACGGATGCATCTGCAGGCCGTTGCTTCTGCTGGACAAGGTACTTCGTCACACAATCGTATTGCTCCCATCCTCGGAGCGGGTATTCGAGGTCAACAGACTGCCACTTTGGGTGGCCATTGGCCTTCAGCCAGCCCAGATTATCATTCAACAATTGAGCGAACTGACCCACATATTCACAATTCGCTCGTCTGAAATTGAAGGCCACCAGGACGGCCTTCACCGCCACGGTGCGAATCTCATCCGGCTGCCAAGGATACGTTTGGGCCGGAATGACGGCGCCGGGATAAAATTCGACAATACTTTTATTGACAATCGGGATCAGGGCGAGTTCGTCGGCCGCAACCACATCTTCCTTAAACAGTTTAACGGGATAGCCAGCCACGTAAAACATGGCATCGATACTGCCCGCCCTGAGCTGCGCCAGGGCCTCATCGGTGCCGATGGCCATGGTCTCGGCAGGAACGATCTCGGCCACGGCGAACAAGAGCTTGGCGGTCAGATAGGTGCCGCTGCCCTCCTTGCCGATGGCCACCCGCTTAGCGGCCAGATCATCGAAACTGACCAAGCTCGATCGCCCCAATAGATGAATCTCTTCATTGTACAGGGGAAAAACCATCTTGGTTTTTCTGGCAATTCGTTTCAATACGGGATCCGTCTGGACCCGAGCGACAAATGCGAGGACATCCGATTGCACGATACCCAATTGGGTTCGCGGGCGTTTATAGACAGCGTAGAGATTCTCGATGGAGCCGGTCGAATTGTACACGCTCAGCCGCATCCCCCCGGAGGCCGCAAGCTCCCGCAGGTTCAGCCCGAACTGATAGTAGGTCCCCTTCTTTCCTCCGGTGATCATCCCCAGGTTTACGGCCCATGCTGCGCTGTAAATAATGGGAACCAAGATCACCACTACGCAAAAAGCTGCCCATTTCTGCTTCATCTCCGCATCTCCTTACCTTGTGGTGGCCTATAAGATCTTTGGATCCGAATCCGGCTGGTGGCCCATAGCTTGAACCATCAGCGGGTGCTTTACCTTAGGATGGGGTCCTGACGGCCGATACGCGGCTTTAGTGGCTAGCGGCCCGACACGGCTATCACCGAATGGGAACGCCGGGATGCGCAGATTTCAAGTGAGGAGTCGGTCTGCCGGTCTTCGGGGCGCCCAGCCGCCACAGCTGGGGATCTCTGGAAAGTGGAGTGGCTCAGGGAGTCGTTTAAGTCTTTATGTTAGCCCAGAACCCGAAAAGAGCACAAGGATTTGTCAGCCAGTCTACCGTTGGTAGGCCGCGCAGTGCCTTTGTTGCCGAGGGCGGACCTTGCCATGGCATTAAGGGCGGAGACCCCACAATGATCTTGCCGGCCCGTGCCAGATGGCGGCTGAGATAGTATTCGGGCACCTCCACTCCACCCTCCTTGAGGGGCCGAACCTGCTTGCGGCCATCTCCGCCTCGACCTCTCCGACGAGGTGGGTCGGGAGGACCACCTCACCATGCGTACCGGAAGGTAGGGATCGTCACCGATCCATAAGAAGATGTTGTGGGCGCCCCAGCGGCGACGTTGTTAAGAAAGGCCGACAGCGGGGCGGTGACGTCTACTATCTATGATAGGGATCGATTGGCGTAGAGAGGTGATATCGCCCCCGCGTTGGCGGGTGTCGAATACTATAAGGGTCTCTGCGGAGTGCCCGCCGCCACAGGCCGCCATTAAAAACCCCGCCTGGGCGCAGGCGGGGTTTGGTGGAAGTGGGGGGGCCACGGCGGGCGTATCCGTGTGCCGGAGGACTTGCTAGGGGATTTTCATCATCCGGTCCTGGGGCCGTCCTGGGTGCCCACTAGGCAGCCGACGATGGCGCCGACGGCGGCGTTGAGATCGATGTGTTCGGTGCTGATCACCAGGTCGTAGTTGCCGGTCTCGGTGACGTCGGCTTTGAAAGCGTTTCGGACAAATGAGGCGCGGCGCTTTTCGCGGTTGCGAATCCGCTGACGGGCCTCCTCATCAGAAACGCCATACGCCTGCGCCACATTCCCCATGCGGTGACTCAAGGGGGCGACGATGCGCACGGCGAGGCGCTCCTCGGGCGGAATGATGAAGTTGGCCCCCCGACCAACAATGAGGGCATGGCCGTGTTTGGCGATGACGGAGACCACCTTGATCAGGTGCTGCAGATAGATACCGGGGTAGAGATATTTGTCATCCAACAGAACGGAGATGAAATCTTGGATGCCGCTGAGGCGCTCTTTTTCGATGGTTTGGATCACCTTGTCGCTGAGGTGAGCGCTTTCAGCCACGCTTTTGATGATATCCCGGTCGAAGAGGTCCAGGTCCAGGCGCTCCGCCACGCGCCGGGCCACGATTCGGCCGCCGCTGCCTGGTTCGGTAGAGACGGTGATAACCGGTACGTGCGCCTTGGTCTGCGTCTTCCATTTGTCGACCTGCTCGGCGATTAATTTTTCGATGCGCTGCTTGCTGGCCGCCATGATCAGCTCCTTTGACTATGGCCCAATATTGAGGAAATGCAGGCCCCAGATAGCAAGATCGGTGGACAGAAACAAGGAATTTAGGGGGCTGAATACAGTCCCGCCGATCACGTAGCGCCGGCGGCTTGAAAAAAGTCGGCGGTGAGACGCTGATGGTCTTCCGCTTGAATCTCCGCGGGCATGCGGGTCAGGGCGAGATCAATGGCGCCGTCCACCAGCTCCGCCCGGAGGGTCCGCTGGGCATGGTGGAGGAGCCCCTCGATCTTGCGCTCGGCGTCCCGGATCATCATGGCGCTCTCCATCTCGGCTTGATCGAGAAGGGCCTGCTTGCGCCGTTCGCCATCGGCCAGAAGGCGAGACTTCATCTCCGCCAGCCGGGCTTCGCTGTCAGCCAGACGCTGGCGCAACGCCGACACCGCGGCCACCGCCTCGGCCTTTTGCTCCTCCAGGAGATCGATCTCGATGCGCACTTCGGCGCTTCGCGCCTGCAGAAAGTTCTTCACCGGCTGTCGGGCATACCGAATGATGACGCCCGCCAGAAGCAGGAAATTGAACCAACGCATCGCCAGGTCGTAAACGGGCCGCCAGCCGCCCTCGGCGGCATGGGCGAGCCCGCCGGTCATGTGAAGCCCCAACAGCACCACCAACAGCCAACCGCCGGTATGGATGAGATACCCCCTGCCGTTCGTCAACTGCATCAGGAAAGCCTCCGCTGCAGTACCTTCTGCATGATTTGAGTGGATAGGGTCCGGGCCTCGGCTTCTACCTGGGCGCGGGCCGTCTCCAGCTGCCCCTGGATGCGCTGCTCGGCCGCCCGGCGCATCTGGGCGGTTTTGGCCCGTGTCTCTTCAAATCGTTCGGCGATCTGTTTGCCCACAGCGGTTTCCATCGCTGAATTGACCGCGTGCGCCTCCTGCCGAACCTGGTGTTTCTGCTCGGCCAGATCGGCCTCGATGGCGGTGAGCTCACTACCGGCAGCATCGATCTCCGCCTTGAGCTTGCGCGTGCGGTGCTTGCGCTGGGCCATGGCCGTTCGAAGGGGACGGAACATGACGCGGTTCATGATGGCGACAAAAATGAGAAAGGAGATCAGCTGCACCACGAAAGTGGCGTTGATGCTGATCAATGCGTTGGTTTGGATCACTTCCATGGAGCCGCCCCTTATTCCGTGTAAGATGTCTCCGCGGGATCTATGTGCGCCCCAGCGCCGATGCACCCGTCGGCCGGCTGCAGATCACCATGCGAACGCGCCGTCAGGCGCGCGATTATACGACAAACAGCAGAAGAAGGGCGACCACCAGGGAGTAGATGCCGGTGGATTCGGAAACCGCCTGGCCCACCAGCATGGTGCGTGTGAGAAGCCCCGCCTCTTTGGGGTTTTTGCCGATGGCCTCGCAGGCCTTGGCGGCCACCATGCCCTCCCCGACGCCGGGCCCGATGGCACCCAGACCCATGGCCAGCCCTGCTCCTAAAAATGCTGCCGCTTTCACCAGTTCTCCGGCTTCGATCGCCATGCTTCCTCCTTGAAATGTTGTTGCTGCGAGTAATCAATATCAACTGGGTCAAAGCAGATCCATTTGGAAACCGCGGCAAAAAAAGGCCCGTGCACCGGTTTGCCGCTGACCAGTGAGAGGATCGGCTTTAGGGTTCATGCTTGCGATTCCCTTTCGCCAGCGCGTTATTGGTGGCCATCGGGCATCGTTCGCTTGGCCTGATTGGCGTGCTGCCTCGCCGGCACAAAAGGAAGTGTGTCGGCGGTTGAATCGCCCTTCAACCTTTCGCAACCGCTCTTAAACGACGAAGATCAACACCAGGCTGATCACCATGGCGTAGATGGCCGTGGACTGCGACACCGCCTGGCCCACCAACATGGTGCGCATGAGGTCGCCGGCGTGACTCATGCGACGGGCCACCCAGCGCACGGCGCCCTCGGCCGCCATGCCGTTGCCCACGCCGGGACCGATTCCGCCGAAGCCCATACAGAGGCCGGCCGCCAACAGCCCCATGGCGGTGCTGAACGGTTCGCCGGGCGGAAAGCTCTTGAACATGAGAATGAAGCTCACCAGTAGCCCAAAGATCGAGGGTGTTTGGGCCACCGCCTGCCCCACCAGCATCGTGGTGGTGACGTTGGCCGTGCTCGTCGGCTGGCGGGCGATTCCCTCGCAGGAAGCCCCGGCGGCCAATCCACCGCCATATCCCGATCCGATGGCGGCCAGACCCGTGCTCATTCCGGCACCCACCAGAGCGGCCCAGGTGGGGTGGACGGGCAGGTGGCTGAAATCGATAAAAATCAGCATGAGGGCCACCACCATGGAGAAGATGGCCGGGGTCTGGCAGACGGCCGAGCCGATGAGCATATTGGTGGTCAAGCGGCTGGCGACGGCCGGCTGGCGGGAAATGCCCAGACACGCCTGTCCTCCGGGGATGCCGGAGCCAACCCCGGAGCCAATGGCCCCGAAGCCCATGCTGAGGCCTGCGCCGAAAAAGGCTGCCGCCTTGACCATGCTGGCATTCCCGGTGTCGAGAAAGAGCAGCAGGATGGCGATCACCAGGGCGAAGATGGAGGCGGACTCGGCCACCGCCTGCCCCACCAGCATGTTCTTGAAGATGTCGCCCGAGAGGTCGGGGTTGCGCGAGACCGCCAGATTGGCCTGAGCCGCAGTGTATCCCTCACCAATGGCGGCCCCGACGGCACCCAGCCCCATGGCAAAGCCGCTGCCGGAAACCGCTGCAACCTGCACCCACGTATCGAGATCAAATGGCATCGCTTATTTCACCTGCACCGATATGTAGACCACGGTTAACATCGTAAAGACAAATGCTTGGATCGTTCCCACGAAGAGGCCGAAAAAGGCGTATAGAAATGGCGGGAGGAGAATGCTGTAGGTGAGGTAGGAGACCACCAGGATGATGATGGAGCCGCCCATGATGTTGCCGAAAAGGCGAAATGAAATGGAGACGATCTTGGCCAGTTCACCAATGATATTGAGCGGCGCCATGAAAAAGATCGGTTCCATATACTCCTTGATATAGGATTTGAAGCCCTTGGAACGGATGCCGGCGGCGTGGGCGATGACAAACCCCATAACCCCAAGACTGAGGGGGGTGTTGAGGTCCTTGGTGGGCTCTTCCAGATGGGGGATGATGCCCAACCAATTGCCCACCACCAGGAACATGAACAGGGCGCAGATCATGGGACCGTATTTGACGGCCAACTCCTTGTCCAAGGCGTCTTCGGCCAGTTGGTAGAGCTGGTCCACGAGGAGTTCCCCCAGTGCCTGGAGGGGGCCGGGCAAGAGAGCGCTCTTGCGGGCACAGAGGTAACCGAAAAGAATGACCAAGCCGAAGGCGATCCAGGTCATGAGGATGACCTCGAGATTGAAGGCCAGGCGTAGGCCAAACAGATGGAGAATCAGCTGATGGATCTGTCCCAGTTCACCCATGGGCTGTTCGCTCCCGTCAATGGGGGGGGTGGTTGATGGCGGCACCTGCCGTCAGGCTATCGATGAGGGCCACCAGCGGCACCATGAAGAGACCGGCAGCGGTGGTGACGAAGGAGAATGCGCTGGATTTAGCGGCCAGGATCAGGGGGAGGGCCAGCAACGCATACCGCAGGAGAAGTGTACCCAGGGCCAGTGCGCTGGCGCGGCGGCGTTCGGCGGCGAAGCGGAGAGGTAGGAATTCGGCCATGAGAATAAAGTTCAAGATACTGAAGAGAGTGCCCAGGACCAGGCCTTTGCCCAGCGCCTTATGGCCGCTCAGAATCGATACCACTGCCAGCAGAATGGCGATGGTGAGAGCCCGTGCGCCGAATCTCTTCTGCATCTGCCGCAGGGGTGTCGTTTTTGCCATCGACATGCTGTTCGCCTGTTTTCTGGGTGACCTCGAGAATCTGTCGGTAGACCACGTTGGCGCCGCCGAAAACGCCACAAAGCGTCATGATCGTCACGAAGATGCCGCGGGTTCCCACCCAGCGATCCAGATAAAGACCGATGAAAAAGCAGAAACAAATGCAGCCGGCCATGGTGAGGCCGATTTGTAGAACGATGGTGAGGTTCTCAGCCCAAACGCTGTTTTTTTTATAATTGAACACCGGCCCGGGCTTTCGGGTATCGCAAGCGAGGGGTCGTGCGGAGGCCCATGGAACGTGGGCTGCGCAGCGAAGAGACAGGTCGAAGAGTGCGGCCGGAGCGACGAACCCCTATTCACTTTATGAATCTTTCACTTGTTGATGAAGACTCATCACGCAAAACTCTTCTGAAATAGCAAATGTCATTCATCCCGTCAAGGATTTGGAGACGCATCTTTTGGAGAGCACGCCTGAAAACGGCGTCAGGACCCCAGAAGTTGTGGATCGATGTGCCAATCTGTTATAGACTTGCTCCATCGCCACCCAACGCGTCGTCAGCGCTGACGTGACACCGGTCGCGCCCCGTAGGGGGATCCGCTGCCGGAGCGGCGCCTGTCGGAAGGAACTTCCTGCATGAGTCTGTCCGCCCGCGAGAGAGTTCAGCTGTTCTACGCCCAGTTCGCCAGCGACGACCAAGTCTTGATCCCCATCAATGCGGATCCGGATGCCATCGCCAGTGCCATGGCGGTGAAACGCCTGCTGTGGCGCAAGACCGCGGGCGTCACAATCGCCAACGTGAACGTGATCAAGCGGCCCGACAACCTGGCCATGATCCGACTGCTCCAGGTCAACATGCAGCATGTGCGCGAGATCGAACCGGCCGACTACAATCGCGTCGTCATGGTGGACAGCCAGCCAAATCACCACCCCTGGTTCGAAGCCCTCAGCCCCCATGTGGTGATCGATCACCACCCCGACACCGACTGCCAGGCGCCCTACACCGATATCCGACCACGCTACGGCGCCACGGCCACCATCCTGACCGAGTACCTAAAGGCGGCCAAAATCAAACCGGCCGCCAAACTGGCCACCGCCCTCTTCTGGGCCATCAAGACCGACACGAGCAACTTCGAGCGCCAAACCCTCATGGAGGATCTGCGCGCCTTTCAATTTCTGTTTCGCCACGCCAACACCGCTTTGGCACGACGCATTGAACAGACCGAGCTGCGGGTAGACTTCCTCAAATACTTCAAGCGCGCCATCGAACAGCGCCGGAGCCGCAAAGGGCGTCTCTTTGCCCATCTGGGCGCGGTCAACAGCCCCGACGTGTGCGTCCTCATCGCCGATTTTTTCATGCGCATCGAGTCGGTGGCCTGGAGCGTTGTTTCCGGGCTCTACGATCGCAAGCTGATCGTCATCTTCCGCAACGACGGCTTGCGCAGGAACGCCGGTACTGTCGCCAAGGAAGCCTTCGGGAACCTTGGCTCGGCCGGCGGGCACAAAAGTGCCGCCCGTGCTGAGATTCCGCAATCGGTGTTCAAGGAGCTGTTCGATCTCAAGGACGACCCCAAGGTGCAGCGCTGGCTGATCCAGCAAGTGGAGAAACGGGCTGGCAAGGCCTCCCGACGGAGTGCCGGCGGAGGCAAGGGATGACGGGCGCCGTGGACACCAGCGGGACCGCGATGCGGGTCACGATTCTCGGCTCGGGCACCTGTGTGCCCTCCTTGGCACGCAGCTCATGCGCCGTGCTGGCCGCCATCGGTTCCACCAAATTGCTGCTGGACCTGGGGCCGGGGACCATGCGGCGGCTGCTCAGAACCGGAACGACCATCTTCGATCTCAGCCATCTGCTTTTCAGCCACCTGCACCCCGATCACACCAGTGAGCTGGTGCCTCTCCTGTTTGCCACCAAATATCCGGACGGCGAGCGCCGCCAACGGCCTTTGACGGTGATCGCAGGAGCGGGTTTTCGTCGCTTTTTCGACGGGCTGTCAGCGGTATACGGTCAGTGGATCGCCCTTCCACCGGCCACCTTCTCCATCCGCGAGATGCCGACAGAGGGCCCGGGCCAATTTCGTAGCGATACCTTTTCACTGGCCACGCGCCCCATGCGCCATTCCCCGGAAAGCATCGGCTTCCGTCTCTCAACCCCCGACGGCACCAGCCTGGTCTATTCGGGCGATACCGACGTAACGCCCGAACTGGTCCGCCTGGCTGCGGGAACCAATCTGCTGATCTGTGAGTGTGCCCTGCCGGACGAAGAGAAGACCGCCGGCCATCTGACCCCGTCGGAAGCGGGCCGGATGGCCAGTGAGGCGGGCGTGGGCCATCTGGTGCTGACCCACTTCTATCCGGAATGCGACACCGTGGATATCACCGCCCAGTGCCGGCAAACCTATCAGGGACCGCTAACACTGGCCCGCGACCTGCTCACCTTTGAGATAGGTGCCAACGGATGCGCTACTATCCCCTCTGCATAGACCTCGACGGGCGCACCTGTCTGGTCGTGGGCGGCGGCAGGGTCGGCGCCCGCAAGGTCAAACGGCTCCTGGCCAGCGGGGCGCGGGTAACGGTGATCAGCCCCAAAATGACCGCCGACCTCGAGGCCCTGGGATCCCACGAACGCCTCACGCTCGAGAAGCGCCCCTACAGCGCCCTGGACATGAAGGACGCCTTTCTGGTCTTTGCCGCCACGAACGACGGCGCCTTGAACCGGCGCATTCGACAGGAGGCAGCCCGCCAACGTATCCTCTGTAATATTGCCGATCAGCCGGAATTGTGCGATTTTATCCTGCCGGCGGTCGTCAATCAAGGCGATCTGACCTTGGCTATCACTACCGCGGGCAGCAGTCCCGCCCTCGCCAAGCGCCTGCGCCGACAGTTGGCATCCCAGTTCGGCCCAGAGTACGCCCGGCTAACCGCGCTGTTGGGGGCCATTCGCCGTCGTTTGCTGGCGGAGGGCCACGATCCCGATGGGCATCGGCAACGTTTCAACGCCCTGCTGGACGGTGGCCTGCTGGAGCTGCTCAAGGAGAACCGCACGGCGGAGGTGGACGCCTTGCTGGCAGCGGTCCTGGGACCGGACTACGACCTGGAGGGCCTTCTGGCCGAGTGAGCGGCCAGCATGCCGTACGACGCACGCATGGATCAACCGGCGAGCCGGGCAGAACGCCTGACCGAGATCGCCCGCCACGGATGTTAGGGACACTTATGGATCTGCTGATCGTTTTGACCATCTTCTGCTACCTGGCCAGCAGCGCAGGCTACTTCGCTTTCCTTTTTCTGCAGCGCCCCCCCATGCACAGAGGGGGCTACGGTTTCTTGTTGGCAGGCTTCTGCATCCATACCGCTGCGTTGTTGGCCGGTTTCTGGACGAGCGGCCATATCCCGGTCACCAACCTTTACGAGACGCTCAGTGTGGCCGCCTGGGCTCTGGTGGCCGCCTTTCTGGGGCTGCACTACCGGTACAAGCTCAACGTATTGGGCGTCTACACGGCTCCCTTGGCGGTCTTTATTCTGTTGGTTGCGTACAATCTGCCCAAGACATCCGTGGCGCGCCCCGAGCTGCTGAAAAGTATGTGGCTGGTGGCCCACATCGTCACGATCTTCCTGGGAGACGCAGCGCTGGCCCTGGCCGCCGGGGCGGGGATCCTCTATCTCCTCCAGGAGTCCACCATTAAACGCAAGAGCCGGGGCTTCTTTTTCAAGCGCCTGCCCTCCCTGGAGTTGCTTGACAACACCGGCTACGCGTGTATCGTGTCCGGCTTCACCCTCCTCACCGTTGGGCTGGTGACCGGCATCGTTTACGCCAAATCGGTCTGGGGACGGTTCTGGAGCTGGGACCCCAAGGAGGTGTGGTCGGCTATCACCTGGCTGTTCTACGCCATTCTTCTCCACGAGCGCCTCGCCGTGGGCTGGCGCGGGCGACGGGCCGCCTGGATGAGCATCATTGGCTTCGGGGTGATGCTGTTCACCTTCCTGGGGGTAAACTTCTTACTCAAGGGACATCACGGCCAGTTCACCAACTGGTGAGCCGGGCGATCACTGGGTTGTTAGTACGAACGCATGCACGAGATTCTGCTCATAGGACTGAACCATAAAACCGCGCCGGTGGCGGTCCGCGAATGCCTGGCCTTCAACGACGAGGAGAGCGTCGCCGCGACGGCGGCCCTCAAGCGGCTCGATGGGGTCGCCGAGGCGGTTCTGATCTCCACCTGCAACCGGGTGGAAGCGCTCCTGGTCAGTCCCCAACCCGAAACGGCCATTGCCGCCACCAAAGCGTTCCTCGCCACACACAAACAGATCGCCCTGGAAAACTTCGCGGACCATCTCTATCTCCACAGTGGGGAAGCGGCGGTCAAACATGTTTTTCGGGTCGCCGCCAGCCTGGATTCCCTGGTGGTGGGCGAACCCCAGATTCTGGGTCAGATGAAAGCGGCCTACCGCACCGCCACCACTGAGAAGGCCTCCGGGCCCATCCTCAATCGCCTGCTGCACCGCACCTTCTTCGTTGCCAAGCGGATCCGCACCGAGACGGGCATCGGCGACCACGCCGTCAGCATCAGCTACGCCGCCATCGAACTGGCCCGGAAGATCTTTGGAACGCTGGATGAGAAGCAGGTACTCCTCATCGGGGCCGGCGAGATGGCCGAATTGGCGGTAGAGCACCTCTTGCGGCAGCGGTCGGGCACCATCCATGTGGCCAACCGCACCTTCGAGCGGGCCGTGGAGCTGGCCGGGAAGTACAAGGGCGCTGCCCTGCGCATAGAGGAGATCCCCGCGGCATTGGAAACGGTTGACATCATCATCAGCTCCACCGGCGCCCCTGGGGTGGTCATCGAGCGCGACCAGGTCAAAGGCGTTATGCGCAAGCGCCGTAACCGGCCCCTCTTCTTCATCGACATCGCGGTGCCGCGGGACATCGACCCGGCCATCAATCGCCTCAACAACGCCTACGTCTATGACATCGACGATTTGAAAGGGGTGGTGGACGAGAACATCGAAGACCGGCAGCGGGAGGCGATCCGCGCAGAGCGGATGATTGACGAAGCCGCCATCCATTTCGGACGCTGGCTCCAGAGCCTCGAGGTGGTGCCCACCATCGTGGCCCTGCGGGCTCGCTTTGACGGCGTGGCCAAGTTAGAGACCGAAAAGGCTCTTCAGGGCCTTGAGCATCTCTCGGATGCCGATCGCAAGGCCATCGCGCGCATGACCCACGCCATCACCCAAAAGCTCCTTCACGGTCCGACCCGCTTTTTGAAGAGTGATGGGTGTCAGGCGGAAAGCAACCGGGCCGCCGTCATTGACATTACCCAAAAGCTGTTTGAACTCGATCCCTGAATCGCCATCAACCCCCCAACCCTTGTCCGAGCCGACTTCGGCGAGTGACCGACAACCCGTTCCAAGGAGGTTCCACCGTGCCCAAAACCGCCTTCCTCTTTCCCGGCCAGGGCTCCCAGACGGTCGGCATGGGTGCTGATCTGTACGAGAGCTTCGCATTCGCCCGCGACATTATGGAGACCGCAGAGGCGGTCACCGGGCTCCCCATTCGTCAGCTCTGTTTCGAAGGTCCCATGCAGACCCTCACCGAGACGGTGAACCTGCAGCCCGCCGTCACCACCATCAACCTGATCTGCTTGGCAGCGGTGCGCAAAGCGGGCATCGGGGCGGACCTGGCCGCCGGTCACAGTCTGGGTGAATACAGCGCCCTGAGGGCGGCCGAGGTGCTCAGCGATGCCGATACCCTGCGTCTGGTGCACCGGCGTGGTGAGCTCATGCACCGTGAAGCCACCCGCCACAAAGGCGCCATGCACGCTGTGATCGGCATCCCAAGGGAAACGCTGGACACCCTCGTGGCGGCGGTCACCGACCAGGGCCCCGTCTCCGTGGCCAACCACAACACCGCCGAACAGATCGTCACCACCGGTGCACCGGCGGCGGTCAAAGCCGTATCCGCCCTGGCCAAGGCGCAGGGCGCCAAAGCGATCCCCCTCAAGGTCAGCGGGGCCTGGCATAGCGAGCTGATTCGCGGTGCCGAAGCGGATTTCAGCGAATTCTTGCAGACGGTGACCTTCTCGACGCCCCAGCTGCCCGTGCTGCACAACGTCACGGCGGCCACCTGCGGCGCGGCCGAAGCGGTGCGCGATCTCATGGCCCGTCAATTGTGCAGCCCGGTGCGCTGGTATGATACGGTCCAGCGCATGGCGGCCGAACAGGTGGAGCACTTCGTCGAATTGGGTCCTGGTAAGGTACTCACCGGGCTCGTCAAGAAAAGCCTGCCCAAAGCGTACGCTCCCAACGGCAATGCCCCAAAATTGTTCAACGTTTCCGACAAGGCCAGCCTGGAAGCGTACCTCTCCGCCATCGAGGGGTAGGCGCGTGGTTCCGGCGGGTGGACGCCGCCATTGGGGCGCGACAGCCCATCTGCCGAGACCGGGCCAAACGCCTTTACTATATTTTTCTTTTGTGTTAGGAGACTCTTTTCTCTAAACTATGGATGAGTCTACACTTCCCATATCAGGACAGTAGAGGTCGCATACCATGGACGAAAAAGACATCAAGTATTTCGAAGAGTTGTTGAAACAGAGGCTAGAAGAGCTCCTCAGCCACGCCGACGATACGGTTTCGGGCATGACGGCCCCCAAAGAGAATTTTCCCGACCCCACTGACCGCGCCACTCTGGAATCTGATCGCAACTTCATGCTGCGCATTCGCGACCGTGAACACAAGCTGATCAAGAAAGTGAAGAAGGCTCTCGATCGCATCGACAACAACACTTTCGGTATTTGTGAAAAATGCGGGGACGACATCTCACTGGAGCGCCTCAAGGCGCGTCCCGTTACGACCCAGTGCATCGATTGCAAAACCAAAGAGGAAGCCTTCGAGAAAGCCCTTGGATTGTAAACCCGCCTCCGGGATTGACCTGCACATTCACTCAACCGCCTCGGACGGCACCCTGAGCCCAGCCGCCATCATCCAGCGCGCCGCTCAGTTGAACCTATCTGCCATCGCCATCACCGATCACGACACCCTGACGGGGACCGCCGCCGCTCTGGACATGGAGCGGCCCGACGGTCTGCATCTGCTCAGTGGTATCGAAATCAGTGCGGCTCCCCCGGAGGGGTATGGCATCCCCGGCAGCCTTCACATCCTGGGCTATGGCATCGACCCCCATGACAGACCGCTGAACGACGCTTTGGCACAGCTCAAGGCGGCCCGTGAAAACCGCAATCCCCGCATCGTCGACGCCCTCAACGCGCTGGGCATCCGCATCACGATGGCGGAGGTGGCGGCCAAGGTCGGTGGCAGCATGGCGGGGCGTCCCCACATCGCGCAGGTGCTCATGGAAAAAGGGGTGGTGGCCACCATGGACGAGGCCTTTGACCGCTATTTGGGCAAAGGCAAACCCGCCTACCGGGACAAGGAGCGGATCGCCAGCAAGGACGCCATCGCCCTCATTCGCAATGCCGGCGGAATCGCCGTTTTGGCCCATCCGGGATTGGTGGAGGTGACGGCGGCAGCACGCGCGCGCCTCATTGCAGAGTTGTGCGAGATGGGCTTGGGGGGCGTGGAGGCGTATTACCCCCAACATTCCGCGGCGGACACGGCAGCCTTTGAGGCGCTGGCCGGCACGCACCATCTCCTGGTCAGCGGTGGCACCGATTTCCATGGGCAGAACTCGCCCGGTATCGAGATGGGCTGCGGTAGCGGCGGCTTCCATGTGCCCTACGCCATCTATGAGGCGCTCGACGCCGCCCTCGCCTGAAGGACCTTCAAGATGCGACCGCGATCGGACGACATCGCCGCCCTGGAAAATCGGCTGGGCTACCGGTTCAATGACAGGGCACTTCTGGTGGAAGCCCTGCGTCACAGCTCCTGGGTCAACGAACATCCTCAGGAGAACCGGCGGGACAACGAACGGCTCGAATTCCTCGGCGATGCGGTCCTCAACCTCATCATCGGTCAACTGCTGATGCAGACCTATCCCGACATGCGGGAGGGGGACCTCTCTCGTACCCGCGCCAAGCTGGTCAGCGAACCGCAGCTGGCGGCGCTGGCCCGCCAACTGGATCTGGGACGCCACCTAAGATTGGGCAAAGGCGAAGCCCAGACCGACGGTCGCGACAAGAGCTCCCTCCTGGCCGATGCCTTCGAGGCGGCCTTGGCGGCCCTCTACCTCGACGGCGGGCTGGACACTGCCGCGCACGTCGTCCAGCAGCTCTATCAGACGCTGTTGCGCGACATTCCCTCCCATCACCACCATTCGGATTACAAATCCCGTCTACAGGAGGCGGTGCAACTGCGCCACCAAGCGGTACCCAGCTACCAGGTGGTTGGAGAGAGCGGACCGGACCATCGCAAGATCTTTCGCGTTGCAGTCAGGATCTGCGGGCTGACGGCCGAGGGTGAGGGCGGCAGCAAAAAAAAGGCCGAACAGGCAGCCGCACAGATGGGGTTAGCACGCCTCAAGGAGGCGGGCCTGATCCATCCCGGATCCTGACCCATGCCCCCCAGGCCCCTCATCATCCCCATCTTTATCCCCCACCAGGGGTGCCCGCACCGCTGTATCTTCTGCGACCAGCACGCCATTACGGCCGAAACCGCCCCAGCATCAACGCAGATACAACTGGAAACCCGTATCGCTGAACACCTGGCCACCGCCGGTCGTGACCGCGGCCCGGCCCAAGTGGCCTTCTACGGGGGCAATTTTTTGGGGCTGCCGCGGAGGACCCTGACGGCCCTGCTGGAGGGTCTGCAGCCCTGGCTCGACAGGGGGCAGATCGCCGGCATCCGCTTCTCCACCCGACCCGACACCATCACCGCCGAGCGTCTCGCCTGGATCGCGCCCTACCCCATCGAGACCGTCGAGTTGGGCGTTCAATCCATGAACGACATAGTGCTCGGCCGGTCCAGACGGGGGCATACGGCCGCCGACGCCCGCAGGGCCATGGAACAGCTTCAGGCCAAGGGTTACCAGACCGGCATTCAGCTCATGCTGGGGCTGCCGGGCGACACCGCCCGCAGGGCGCTGGCCAGCGCCCGGGCCGTCGCGGCGCTGGGGCCCGATTTTGTGCGCATCTACCCGACCCTGGTGCTTGCCGGCAGCGCCCTGGCCAGCGCCTTCACGGCCGGTGAATACACCCCGCTGGCGTTGACCGAGGCCCTGGATCAGGCCGCCATGTTGGTGCGCCTCTTCCATCGACACCGGATCGGCGTTATCCGCATTGGCCTGCAGGCGGCCGAGGGTTTGGAAGACCCTGCCGTCGTCCTCGGGGGGCCCCATCATCCGGCCTTTGGCCATCTGGTCTACGCCCAACTGTACCGAGCGGCGGCGCATCGGCTGCTGGCGCAGCTGCAACCACTGCCGCAGGCGCCCACCATCTATGCCCCACCCCACGAAATTTCCCGCCTTTTGGGACACAAAAAAGCCAACCTGGACAGCCTTCGGCGGATGTTCGCGCGACCTCGTCTGCGCCTTGCGGCCCAAGAAGGCCTGGCGTGCGAAACGCTCCGTTGCGCTGACCGCACCCAATCGATCTGGCAACCGGATTGATCGAACCCAAAGCACCAAACCGCTCTCGCTGACGGTGGTGCGGCC
>JAAUYD010073705.1_pt1 | contig 27126 bp, 24 predicted proteins | sample 7278101 | NCBI WGS metagenome assembly JAAUYD01 (sample SAMN14350128, study PRJNA611818) | marine sediment metagenome | isolation source: surface marine sediment (0.6m) | place: French Polynesia: Moorea | collected 2018-08
CCCCTAACCCCCTTTTTCAAGGGGGAGATCCTTTACCCGGCATAAAAATAGCAAAAATCGCGACATTTGCCCTTAACCGAATGCCATTGGGCAAAGGGGGCAGGGGGGATTTTATCACTATCCCCGCAGCTTTTGATGATCAGGCGTTTTGTGATCAGGGCATGAGAGGTGCGCCCGTAGAGACGAGTGGATACACGGCAAACGCGGGCTGGTTGAGGCTGCCCAGGTAGAGCTTGTTGCCGAACTGCTCCGCACTGGTGATGGGGTGGAAGCTGCCCGGCGCCTTGTGCTGCAGGTTGTGAACCACTGTTCCGTTCAGGTCGAGCCCCAAGACAAAGGCGTGTGTGGCTGGCTGTGGCTGCAGCATCTTGGGGAGTCGCCAGGCCACCTTACGCAACAAGGGCCGGCCAGACATCCGATCCAGCAGTGCATTGCGGGGTGTGTATAGGGCCACCCAATAGGTGTCCCGGCCGTTGCTGGACATGCCGTCCGGGATGCCGGGTAGGTTGCTGAAAAACACATCGCTGGTGCCTGCCTTTTCACCATCGAGCCAGTACCGGACAATGTCATAGCTGCCGGTCTGGGTGACCATGACACAGCGCTGGTCAGGGCATATGGCCACGCCATTGGCAAACTGCAGCCCGGACAGCAGTGTGGTGGTCACGCCGCGTTGTGGGTCGTACTTCAGGAGTCGGCCGTGGCCACCGTGCTCGAAAACGTCATCTCGGGCCTTCATGGCGGGGCCAAATTTGCTCGATGCATCGCTGAAGTAAATCATGCCGTCATTCGCCACATCCACATCATCGGTGAACCCAAATGACAGGCCATTGGCTTGTGTGCTCAGTACGGTCAGTTCTCCATCCATGGACAGTTGCAGCAGGCCCTTGTAGCCATCGGCAATGATCAGGTTGCCGTTGAGATCGAAATCCAGGCCCAGGGGGCGCCCGCCCGTATTGGCCAGCACAGCTGGATTTTCTCCGTTTGGGTCAAACCGAACCAAACGGCCATCCTCGTACCCCACGTAAAGCCGACCGAGCCCATCAATGGCCACATCCTCTGGGCCGACGCCTTGATCCACAGCTAACCAGTTGACCGTGGCGAGGGTGTCGTTGATCGCATACCGGCCTGCAAGGGCTGGTGCCTGGGGTGCCTGCCAGGCCACTGGGTCAATGGGAACCGGCCAGAACAGCAGGTAGGCCAGCAATGCGGTGATGGTCAGGACGATAATCAGCATGATGAACTTTTTCATGGTCTCTCCGTGAGGGTTATCTCGTTCCAGTGCGCGCCTTGCCCTTGGGATCCAGTGCATCTCGCAATGCCTCGCCCAGGAGATTGAACGCAGCGACCACGATGAAAATAGCGATCCCAGGGGAGAGGATCAGCCACGGCTTGAACTCAAATCGCCCACCTGCCAGGATACTGCCCCAGGAGGGCGCTGTCACGTCTCCAAGTCCGAGAAATGCCAACCCTGATTCGTAGAGGATCGCACCGGCAATGCCAAAGCTGGCCGTTACCAGTACGGGTGTCATTGCATTGGGAAGCATCTCCACGAATATGATCCGCGCCTTGCTGTAGCCCAGGGCAATGGCAGCTTGCACGTAGTCCAAGTTCCGCTGGTGCAGGAACTCCCCCCGCACCAGGCGGGCCACGCCGGTCCAGTTTGTAAGACCGATGATGAGAACCACGTGAAAAATAGAACGCTGCTCGACAAACGCAGTAATGGTCAAAATGAGAAAAAAGACGGGAAAACAGAGCATCACCTCGATGAAGCGGGATAGCAACATATCGACCTTACCGCCCATGTAGCCGCTGAGGGCGCCTAAAAACACACCGATAAGGACGTAAATGCCAACAGACATCACGCCTACGCCAAGGGAGACGCGCGTGCCGTACACCATTCGGGTCAGCACATCCCGGCCCAGTCGATCCGTGCCCAAGGGATGGTGCTGAGATACGCCTTGGGGGTGGCTTGCGGTCACGTCCACCTCGCGAAATGAATAGGGGAAAACAGGAAACAGATAGCTCGGCGTTTGGCCGTCGGCAATGTAGGCAGCAATGGCGGTTTTGTAGTCATAGGCTGGCAGGCTCAAGGGATGGGTCCAGATCCAGATAAAGAGGCCGACCTGGACAGCAGAGATCGCGAGGAAGAATCGCATGCGTATGCGAGGCCACCCAGCCCTTAAGACCAGGCGAGCAATCAGATAGGCGATACCAAAGAGGGGGGAGAGCACCAGTAAGGTATTGAAAAAGAAGTCAATGCCATTTTCAAAAAAGCGCGTGTCAAACAGCGCGGCAAAAAACGGAAACGCCAGGGCGCCTGGTTCATAGGGTATGGATGGCGGGGGCCGGAACCAAAACGGCTTGTCGAGGGAAATCAGGGGGGCGTATACCGCAATGCCCACAATGCTACTGATGATGATGAGGCCCACCCGGGCTTGCCAATGCATTGCGATCCGACGCCAAACAGGGGATCCAGAGGCCTGATGGAGACCGATCCGCGTCACAGCACTGGTTTTAGGGGGATTCATTTGAGCGTTACCCTGGGGTCAATGGCTGCGGTGACAATATCTGCGATGAGGATGCCCACCATCGTCATCACTGCTGCAATGAGCTCTACTGCCAGCACGGTGTTGTAGTCGCGATTTGCGATCGCCTCATAGGTGAGCAGGCCCACCCCAGGTAGGTTGAAGATCACCTCGATGATGACCGAGCCGCCGATGAGCGCGGGCAGCACAGTGCCGAGCAGGGTGACGATGGGTAGCATGCCCTTTTTAAGGGCGTGCCGGGTGATGATCTGAAATTCAGGCACCCCCTTGGCCCGAGCCGCGCGAATGTAATCTGAATCGAGCACATCGAGCATCCCGTTTCGCATGTAGCGCGATAGGATGGCCAGGGCGCCATAGGTCATGCACGTCATGGGCAGCACCAGGTGCCAGATCACATCTCCGATCTTGCCCATGGTCGTGAGCTGGTCATTGGTATCGCTTTGCCACCCGCCTGTTGGGAACCAATGCCAATAATCCGATCCCGTTGAAAAGAACAGCAGCAGAAGGGTTGCAGCAAAGAAGCTGGGCACCGAGTACAACAAAAACAGGGTGGTCGAGATGGCCCTGTCTACTGGGCGGTGCTGTTTTACAGCGCAGACAATGCCCAGCACAATTGCCAGCACATAGGCCATGCCCAACGACGGCACTGCCAGGGTAACCGAATATTTGAGCTTCGAAAGGATCTTTGGGAGCACGGGCTGTTGGTCCAAATGGGAGACGCCAAAGTCCAAGCGCATGAGTCGCCACCAGTACTTGGCAAAGCGCGTCTCAAAAAAGAATTGGGCCACATGACGGCCAAATCCGCCTGTGCACCGCTCTTCTTGGACCCCGTCAAACCATGCCTGCCACGCGGCAATGACGCGTTGTTGCTCGGCATGCGTCGCATCTGGTTCGTACACCATCTGGCTGAGCTGTTTGTTTTCCTCAAGGACAGCTTTGTTCCACGCGCGGTCTGTCTTGCTCAGGGATCCGCCATAGTCGTATTTAAGCTGCTGCTGTGCGGTTTCTGACAACAGCTGCACAGCTGCGTACCGCAAATCGGGGTCTTTGGTGGACTGGGCAATGGCGAGCAAATGGGGAACCGTATGATATCCCGCATCCTCCATCCATCGGTGCGCGGCCTGGCGTTTTACCCGGGGGATACGGCCGCTCTTATCGAGCCACGTGTGCAGCGCCGCTTCAACGTCTTCGCGTGTGATGAGAAAGCGGGTATTGAAAAGAATGGGCTTGTCGAGGTGGAACTGGGCCTTAAAAAAGCGCCAATGCGCACTGTTTTCAGCAGACGGGTTGCCCATAGATCCCTCATGCAACGCGCCTTTGCCAGGCTCACCTGGTACCACATTGATGATGACGAACAAAACAAGGGATATCGCGAAGAACGTCGGTACCATAGCCAGCAGCCGTTTGAGGACATATGCGGTCATGGTGCTAGTACTCTGTCCAGTCAATAATGGCGAGCAAAGGTCCTCCCCCTTTGGCAAAGGGGGATGGGGGGATTTCGTCATTTCCTCTGGCATTGCGATATGACAAAATCCCCCTAACCCCCTTTTTCAAGGGGGAATTTGTTATCTTCACCCGACAAATACGCTTGACATACCATAGTGGGTTTTGATCGCCCATTAGTTGTTGGGGTCGAGATACCACGGTATCGACCCGTCCTGCGGCAGAATCGGACTGAAGACCACCCGGCGCACCGTGTGCCACCATGCGGCAATGCGGGGACGCGTAAATAAAAAGGTATAGGGCTGCTCTTCGTGAATGATGCGATGCAGCGTCCGGCTCAGGGCAATGCGTTTTTCTACGTCAAAGGTCTGCCTTAGGGTTTCGATGATTTGGTCTGCTGCCGGGTTTTTAAATCCAATGAAGTTCGAGCTCTGTTGCAGGTCTGCCTGGGATGAATGCCAGACGCCAAAGGGATCGGTAAACCAAAAGAGGCCCCAGGCACCCAAGAAGCAGTCAAAGTCCCGTTCATCCCTGAGCTTTTGAAGCACGGGCCAATCCACCTCCTTAACCGTCATGTGCACGCCAATGGCATAGAGTGCCTCTTTGAACAGGGCAGCCACATCTCGCCAATGGTCTTTGCCCGTATTAATTAGCAGGGTGAACGCAAAGTCGACCTTTTCTCCCTGGATGTGCTTGTCGAGCAGGCCGTCTCCGTCTGAGTCGTCCCATCCCGCCTCTTTGAGCAGTGCGATCGCCCCTTGGGGATCGTAAGGTATGGGTTGAATCTTGGGGTCATAATATGGGCTTTTGTAATAGAAGGGGCCGGTGATCACGACGCCGAGCCCGAGGAAGATGTTTTTCAAGATGCTCTGCCGATCGAGGCACATGGTCATGGCGCGGCGCACGCGCTTGTCTTTAAAAAGCGGGTTAAAAAGGTTCCAGCCAATGAACGTATAGGACAGGCGATCGTAAAATCCGTGTTGGATACGCCCGTCCTTAAACGGGGAATCGGGTCGACCCTCGAGGATCTCAGCGCGATAATCAGCAGGACTAAAGAGATAGCCGTAATCGATTTTTCGACTCTTTAAGTATCGCACCGACGCATGCGCATCCCTAGCGATCCGAAAGACAAGGTCCTTAATCGGTGGCTGCTCACCCCAATAGGCCTCGTTTCGGGTGAGTTTTACTGATGCGCCGGGTTCCCACGAGACAAAGGTATACGGCCCCGTGCCAATGGTTGATTGATTGTACCAATGTTCGTTGAAGCTAAGGCCCAGTGTCTCCTCGGGAAAGGGGGTGCCTGTCTCGTCATGGGCGTACAGGAACTTTGGTATGGGCCGGAGCAACAGGGTGAACGCGACCGATTCGAACATGCGTTTTTTCCATCGAATCACCACTGTGTGGTCATCGATAATCCTGCAGGATGCCACGTCCTGATAGTAGTTTCGCCAGTGTCCGGCTTGGACTTGTGGGTTGAGGTACAGGTCGAGGGTGAACTTGACGTCTTCGGCAGTGAATTCTCGCTCGGGTTTCAGCCAGTCATAGCGAGGGTTTGACCAGTCTACGGCAGGCCGGTGCCACGTGACCCCCTGCCTGAGGTAGATCGTGTATTCGCGGAAATCATCGGTCACCTCAACCCGTTCGGCAAGTCTGGGTGCGAACTTGTCTGGATTTTGAAAGTGGTAGTCCCCAAGGGGTTCCAGAATGTAGGGGATTGTGCATTTTCGGGCATTGGCATCGATGACAGTGATTGGATTCCATCCCTTGACATCTTCGCCCAGCCATCGGGTCAAGGTGCCGCCTTGGATAGCATCGCCGGCAATCAGGTCGAACGGGTCAGGGGTGAGATGGTTGGCGACGTCGGGATGCAGCCATCTTTTTTGAAGTGCGATATCAGATGAAGGCTCTGTTTTGGGACCGCTTGCTGGTTGCCCGTCCCCTTCCAAAGCCGCGATGCGCCGTTTGAGAAGAAGGGTCTGTTCTTCGAGATTGTCCCGTTGCAGGACACCGATGAGGAGCAATATAAAAATCCCCCCAAGGAGGATTAGCTTAAGTGTCTCCAGTATTGGTGAATATTTTTTTCTCATCAGCTATTGCATGGGACCATTATAATCGATCATGCCAATAGTCTGGCTTTCTGTGAAGATTTGCAACAGCTACGACCAAGATCTTCCTTTTGCGGATTTGATAGATAATGCCGTAAGGAAACCGGCGTGTTTGACAACGTCTCGTTCGCTTAGAGCAGTGATGCCAGGCCTTGGGAAATGACCCGATTCTGTCCAATGCGTTCAGGACTTCGGTCAAAAACTCTCGTCCGAGTCCAGGAGCTTCGCAATTGTAATAGTCGACAGCTTCATCCAGCTCGGCTTGAGCACTTTCCAAGAACTGTATTTGCATGATGTGAGACTATTTTACTTGTATTTTTCGATAACCTTTTCGATTGGGATCGCTTTCAGCTTGCCTTGTTCATATGCATCGATTCTAGCTTCGGCCTCCTTGGCCCACAGCTCGCCCAGTTCTTTATCAGGATAATCAAGACTCAGCAGTAGCTCGTCGATTAGTTTCATTTTTAGAGCTGGTTTCAAGGTCAACGCATCTTTTAGAATATTTGCGAGAGCGTCCATTTCTTTCTCCTCACGCCATTTATTGTAGCTCAAATCTCAGGTAAATGGGTAAAACATATCAATCAATGATCCAAAGTGGATCATAGAATAGCTGGGGCCGATTTTACCCAGCCACAGGGCTGACAATTCTTTTTTGACTAAAGATTGCCGGCTGCGACCCGATTCTGTATAAAGTGAGTAATTGACTGCAGCATGCCGAAATGGGGGACAGCAGCAATGGATACTAGGAATGAGTCTCAACTGGGGTTAACGCCAGCCGCGCGTGTTGATACAAAGATGCCGGTTGACATCGAGCCAGGATGGTCATCGGTTCAGGGTGCGATGGCGATCGATACGGAGGCGACAGATACCATGGATATGGCCATCTGGCGGCGACTCGACAAGATCGCCGATGTGGTGTTCGTAGAAATGCTCGATCGGCTGAGCACTGTTACCTACGACGCCGATCCAGCGGTCCAGGCGTTTCTTTCGAACCTTTCACCCAGTCGCGTCATCTTCACAATCAGAGAAGCCATTGGCGCCCTGTTTGAAAAATGGATTGCTGAAAATCCGATCCTTGAGGATCGCGAGGTGCTAAACGGCTTTGAATCGACCATGCGGGGAGCACTTGCAGCAGGTGCACTCGATGCGTTTATTCTGGAAATTCAATCAAGGGCAAAGACCATGAATGGGAGTGCCAACGCGTGGTTATTCCCACAAGATATGATCACGCGGGCAGAGCTCGTGGATGTGATGTTTGACTTTTTCAAAAAGAAATCTCGCTGGTCCCCTCGCTCATATGACAATCTTAGCTGCCCCAGGTGTAGCCGCAACATCTCGTATGCATCCAAAGCCAAAGCCTGTCGAGTGAAGTAGGCACTTTCGCTGTGTCGAAAGCAATTTTCCTGTTATAGACATCCCGTCAACAGCGTCCGTTGTTTAACGAGGTTGTACCCTTGATTGGCCAGCATACCATTGCCGTCATTATTCCGGCACTCAACGAAGCCCAGACGATCGGAGGGGTCATTCGCGCGATTCCCCACTGGGTCGACCGGGTGATCGTCGCCGACAACGGATCCTCTGACGGCACTGCTACTATCGCTGCTGACCTGGGAGCTGACATCACACGTCAGGAAAAGCGAGGATACGGCCGAGCATGTTTGGCAGGAATGTCAAAGTTGGCGTCTAAACCTTTTGGCGCCCTTCCAGATGTATTGGTTTTTCTGGACGGTGACCTCTCTGACGACCCGAGCGAAATGAGGCTGCTTGTTGAGCCGATTCTCAATGACGGATTTGACTTGGTCATTGGGTCCCGGGTGCTCGGCCCCTGCGAGAAAGGGGCGCTCACAATGCCTCAGCGATTTGGCAATTGGTTGAGCTGTTGGCTCATTCGACGCCTGTTCGGGGTTACCTACACCGATCTGGGGCCGTTTCGAGCGATCAAGTGGTCGGCCATAGACCAGCTGAAGATGGATGATCCTGCCTATGGGTGGACGGTGCAAATGCAGGTCCGCGCAGCCAGGCATGGCATGCGGGTGTTGGAGGTACCTGTCAGGTATCGACGCCGTGCAGGTGGAAAATCAAAAGTATCCGGCACCATTAGGGGGGTTATGGGAGCGGGAACGACGATTCTTTACCTCATCCTCAAAGAAGCTGCGATAGAGAAGCTAGTGCCTTGTCAGACATTCTCTGACGGGTAAGCGTTCTGATTCCCCCTTGAAAAGGGGGTTAGGGGGATTTTGTCTCTTCTTTGCTGAGCATGGTTTCGATCTTCTGAACGATTGTTGCCATCACACCATCCATGTTGCGCAGCACGTCGAGGTTTGAAAATCTGAGCACCGAAAGCCCTAGGCTTTGCAGGTAGGTGTCACGATTCGCATCGTTGTGCTCACCTTCCGGCGTATAATGTTGACCACCATCGATCTCAACAACAAGCCACGCTTCGGGGCAATAGAAATCAACGATATACTTGCCGATTGGCTTTTGTCGATGAAATTGAAGACCGTATAGCTGCTTGCGTCGTACTTTCGACCATAACGCGATCTCTGCATCCGTCATTGACGAGCGCAGCTCGCGTGAACGCTCCTTTAGATTTTTGTTATATGGAAGCATCCACGAACAATATCATTCATTGCCCGCCCTCCAAAACCGGATAGAGACGCCTAAGGCGATTACGTGCATCTTCTGTAGTAAAATGCCAAGATACAGTGCGGCCTTCGGCATTGCGGTGCTGCTCCCAATACCGAAGAGATTTCTCCAATTCAGTTAGCGAACCAATCCGTTGATGCAAACATTGACGGGCCAACACGGATAATTCTATTTCAGCAATATCAAGCCAGCTTCCGTGTTTTGGTGTGTAGTGAACCTCCACTTTCTCAACAATACGGCGCGCTTCTGCTGGCGAAAATGCCTCGTAGAGTGAGGCCAGTGTATGGGTATTGAGATTGTCCATCACGATGACAAGTTTTTCTGCATCGCGGTATGGCCCGTCACATAGCTCCTTCAAGAAGTGAGCAAAGTCTGTCCTGGTGCGGCGTTTGGTAGCCTTGACAACAGTTTTGCCGGCCAGCGGCTCAACGCAGAGAAAAATATTCGCTGTGCCATGGCGCTTATACTCGTCGTCCACTCGTGCGGGTGTTCCAGAGATGACGGGTATCGGAGTCCTGGTATGTGCCAATAACTGCTTACTCGTTTGCCGTCCTTGTGGCGGTTTACTGCAAGCCAGTTGGACCAATTTGGCTTCGGCATCACCATCGAAGGTTGGTTCCTTGGGCGGCCTCTTTTTCGGGTTAAGTGCCGCTTCAATCCCTTCTTTAGCACAACGTTCGCGAATTCGTTCGACCGTTCCGTTCGGACACTAACGTTCAGATGCTCGCAAATGTCCGCATCTTTGATCCCCGCATCAGCCTTGAGCAATATCCGGGCGTGTAGCATTTTCCGGGCGGCATGGCGACCGGCAGTTGTCAGTTGTAGCAGCGCTTCTCTTTCAAGTTTCGTGAGATTAATGATGTATCGTTTCATCCCTATTAACTGCACAGAATTAAACTGATAAGTACAATTTTCGCCCTATTTTCTTTGGAAATCCCCCTAACCCCCTTTTCAAGGGGGAATCAAAATCCTCACCCGTCAATGTACGCTTGACTAGGCACTAGCAGTATTTGCGTCTAAGCGAACAGAGTCACCGGTATCCTAGACAACAAGCGCGATAGGTGAAGTGCTAAAGGAGAGGTCTGTGGATACAAATGCTAGATGACAATGATATTCGTGTCGGTATCTTCATCCGTGTCCGAATCAGTGTCCACATCCGAATCGGTGTCCACGTCCGAATCAGTATCCGCGTCCGAATCACTATCCACGTCCGAATCGGTGTCCACGTCTGTGTCGGTATCTACACCCGTGTCAGTGTCGACTTCCTCATCATTGGGACCATAAAAGCGCAGCTGCGCAATGCGAAGGCCGTTGTTCTCATAGAACCAGTGATACCCCACGAACGCCGCATCAAATAAGGGATAACGCTCTGCAACACCGTCTTGGTCCACGTCCGCGTGAAGGTACAGTAATTGTTCAGAGACGTTCGTAAATACCGATTTTCCCTTTTCTCTGATCAATGAGAGGGTGTGTGTGCTGCAGTATTCCTGGCCTGTAATGGAATTTGTAGCACAAGTGGTCATAGTGGCATCGCCCCCTGGTGTCCCCACCGCGCGCGCCCAAACCGTGTAGGATAACACGCCGTCGTTCTCCGGGTCTGGATGTGGGAGTTGGAATTCAGCCGGGCCGTCTGTGCCGTTGGCGTCGAGCATTTGAAGGTCGCCTTGGGCGAGCATTATTTGGGTCTGTCCGAAAAGTGGCGGGAATATTCGATGCCCCTTGTTGTTTTGCAAATCAGCGGGCTTCACCTTATCGGCGCCAATCAGGTTGAGGTTGTAGTGGGGGCCATTGGGCGCCCCATTGCCTGTCACATCGTCGTCCTGTTCGCTGGTCAACTCCTCGTTCGCGCTTCCACTATCGCCTACGTCACCTTCTTCATCACAGCTGATAACAACGGCGAGAAAGCATACGCCCACACACACGCAAAGCCAATCATACCATTGTTGTTTCATCGAACATCTCCTTAATGGTTGCAAGTGCAGGCCTGCTCCTGCATCATTTTCGCTGGTCATTAAAAAAGCCGGCTGTTGGCCTTCTTTCCTAGGTTGGTCGCGCGGCCTTTGGAATATTGTCCATTTTTGTGCAATATTTTTTAAGAGTTCGCTTGAGTCGAGGAATACTGTTCTGAGGTCGGTGTATGCACAAATTTCGGATTTTTTGGCGACTATTACTGTGGACGCATTACGGGTGCGGGCAGCTTTTGAGCATCGTTTTCAGCATGCAACCCGCTTGGGCCGATGATGAAAAGGGCGTTATCTGGGTAGATATGACCAAAGCAGACCCAACGTATACATCCCAAGATTTTATAGAGGCCCTGGGGGTGCGGTTGCCTGGTTGGTCAGTCAACGAGAGGCCAATCAATGGTAATGAAGAGGTTTGCAACGCATTGGGGCCCGGGCACTACATCGCCAGGATCGAGACGACCGCTCTGGGAAAGACGTTCTTGACGTTGGCGTCATGCGGCGAGGGTGAGATTCTCATCGAGGAGCAAATAGATCAGCAGCAAACAGAGACCAAGGACGGATTGCGGCGCGCAGCTGTACTTGCGGCAATGCGACTGGATCTAAACGGAAACCAGGAGGAGCAGGCAGTAGGACCTGTTGTGCAGGAGCCCCCTGAAGCAGATCCTGTTTTGAGAGCACGTCCCCTGGGAACAGTAGGTACGGCTTTGGGCCTGAGTGTTGCGGGAAGCAGTGGCGATGTGGCCTTGAGCGGATTATTTGATCTAGGGGTGTTGCTTGCGAACAACCTGTGGATAAAGGGAGGGCTCAAGCTTTCGACGAGCTACGAAGGGGTATCTGAAAAAGAAGACGCAGTCAGTGTGACGGATCGCGCGGTCTGGCTGGGGCTTGCCTACTTGATCGCGTATAACCAAAAATTGTTCAGTGATGTAGGTCTGGCGTTGCAGTACACTCACGCTGCCCTGGTCCATATCGGAGAAAAAAAACCTGAAGTGGAAGAGATATCGACCGGGTCGCGCGTTGCAGTTCGCGTATCTGCTGGTCTGGGGGTTCGCTTCTTTCCGGTGTTTGCGCTCTTCATCAGAACCAGCCCGGTCATTTCGCTTGGCCGGAGAGACTACAAGATCCGAGGCAAGACAGCGGTTCAACTCGGGATTTTTATGCTCGACGTCGGCGTTGGGGCCCTGTTTTTCTTTTAGGAGTCGTGCCCTTGATCAGTGAAAAAACAGATGCCGAGCTGGTGCATGAGGTCACACAGGGCAACATGGTCGCGTTTCGGAGCTTGTATTACCGACATGTCGATAACGTGTTCAGCTTGGTAACGAGAATCCTGGGACCCTTTCGCACCGAGAGGGAGGATGTGGTCCAGGAGGTTTTCTTTCAGGTTTATCGCTCGATTGGGCGCTTCAAAGGAGAATCGAGCTTTGCCACCTGGGTGCATCGCATTGCTATCAATGTAACCTACTCCTACCTGCGAAGGCCCAGATTGTCCAAACAGGCATTGACCCCCACGGCGCTGAACACCCTGAGCACGCGAGATATGTCTGAAAACAAGATCGACGCGCGACGCGCTGTGCAGCAGATGTATGCTCTTCTCGAACAGCTGTCGGTCAAAAACCGCGTTGTTTTTATATTGTATGAATTTCAAGGGTTAACATTGGATCAGATCGCTCAAACATTAAAAATACCCTTGAATACGGCGAGCTCCCGATTGCGTCGGTCAAGGGAAACCTTGATGCAGGCCCTTGCGGTCAATACGTCACTCAACACGGGGGAGGTGTGATGATGGCTTCCCAGATGAAATGTAAAGAAATCACCAAGAATGCCCTGGCCCATTTGAGAGGAGAGACATCTCAAGTGGCGAAGCAGCGATTTGAAGCACATGTGGCGCAATGTGAAAAATGTGGCCCCTTGGTGCATCAGATGTCTGAGCTGACTGAGGTCACCAGAGCTCAGCGATTTCTCCCCGCATCGGACGTACGCGACAGGATGCTCCATTCGTTGATGGGCCGCATCAAGGCAGTGGACAAGGGAGAACAAGCGGCGATCGTATCTTCTAAGCGGCGATTTCGATTAGCCCTTACCCTGATGCCAGCGTCTGCTGCCATGATTGCCTTCGGTCTGTTGGTATGGATTTTCAACGAACAGCCCAATGCCACATCTACCGAGCCAACAGTAGGTCAGCCAGCAGCCCCTTTGGCACTATCCAGCACTGCCATGGAAACCAAACTGCTGGCTTCAGATCTGATCGTCGGCGTTGCGCCAGGGAGCCGATGGGTATTTAAAGAGGACGTCGCATCCTATGACCTGACCGTGGAGAAGGGCAGGCTGTGGATAAGGTTTTCAGGGCATTCCCAAGAGCACACCCTTCATGTGCACGGTCCTGGCGTGACGGTTCAGGTAACCGGGACTGTCTTTTTAATCGAAGCGCGGCCCGGTCAGATCATGGAGGTCGGGGTGTACGAAGGCCAGGTGGCAGCAGTGTCAGATGCGGGAGAAGAGACAATCATCGAGCCGGGCGAGATCCGACGCGCCGACGGAAGGGTCCATGCCCTGGATAGGGATGCCGAGGCAGCCGCGGCCACGTGGTTGTCCAGGTTGGACGATCTGTTTGACAAAGACAGTGCACCGGCGCGCGATAAGGAGACCGATAAACCGTTCGCGCTGAGTGCAAAGAAACTGCATGTAAACCCCAGGACCGTTGATCTCTACGCAAGGGCAGAAAGTGAAATGGCAAAGGGACATTTCAAGCGTGCGGCTAGGTACCTGGAGCGGTTGATCAGCGCCGGGCCGGACAGCCCTGAGTCTGGTACGGCAAGACTGGATCTGGCCCGGTTGTACGCCAACCAGCTAAATGCCCCCCAAAAAGCAGTGCGTCATCTGAACGCCTTTCTCCGCCACCACCCACGAGGGGCCAAGGCAAGGCTAGCAAGGCAAATGCTCTCCGAACTCCAGTTGGATGATGAAGTGGCTCCAGGGGCCACTCACGATACGTCACACCTCTGAACCACCATCATGGTAACATCGTCGTCTGTCGTGTAGCCAATCAGAGACTGTAGGATGCGATCTCTGATCTCAGGCGTCGATTGCTCCCCGCATCGCTCGAGCACGCTGATGAGCTGCTCGTTGTCGTACATCTGGCCGTCCTGATCCGTGGCTTCGACAATGCCGTCGGTGAACAGCAACATCGTGTCTCCTGGGTCCAGGTGTAGCTGGTCTACAGTGTTCATGCCTTCGATATCGGCGATGATGCCCAACCAGATGCCCTGGGTTTCTATCGCTTCTACTTCTCCTCTTGCTTTGCGAAAGATATAGATGTCTTGATGAAGTCCAGCGTAGTAAATGGTCCCGTCGGGCCCGAACGACATGAGGGTTAGGGTCATGTACTTGGACTCCCCCAGCTTTTTGATATCCCGGTAAATGGTTTGATTGACCGAGCTCAGGATTTTATCCGGGGCATCGGATAGGTTGGATCGAATCGCGTGATCGATGGTGCTGTGAACCATCATCATTACCAAGCCGGCGGGCACGCCATGGCCAGAGACATCGCCGATAACCAGCCAATGCTTGTCCCTGACGTTGACGATGTCGTAGTAGTCTCCGCCCACTTCATCAGCCGTTTTCATGTACCCGGTAATCTCGTAACCCGGGATGCGCGGATCTTCTGGCAGGAGAATGGTTTGAATCTTTTTGGCGAGCTCCATTTCCCCCCACAGAGCGTCCTTGGTTTCGTTCACTTCTTTGTAGGCAACTTCTAGCGCATTTTTTTGCGATTCAATTTCGTTCTTCTGGCTGACCACTTCGGCGGTTCTCTCTTTTACGATTTGTTCCAGCCGCTTCTTGGCGGCCCTGAGTCGACTTGTATTGAGCCTGATGAGAACGAATAAAAGCAATAGAAAGCCAAGGAGATATCCCGTATAGGCCCATATGGTCCGATACCAAGGGGGCAAAATTCTAAAGCGATACATCGCGACCTTGCTTATCGTATCGTAGATGTTTTTTGCCCGGACTTTGAATGCGTAGGCGCCCTCGGGAATATTGGTGTATTCCTTTAATGTTTTATCCGACCAATGGCTCCAGGTCTTGTCATAACCTGCCAACATGATTTGGTAGGCGGTCTTTTCGATCTGTTCGTAGAAGAGCGCTGAGTACTCAAAGGTGAGACCATTCTCGTCATAATTCAATGTGTGGATTTGATCTGCTGGCTGAACATGCCCTAGGCGGTCATAAAGATCACCTGTTTTCGACACCGGATCGTAGTGGGTACCTTCGAAAATGTGCCGGTTTGAGCTCGTTGTCACCTTTCGAATCAAGGCGCTGTAGGGGGCCTCATAATCCTTGACCTTTTTCGGATCGTAGCGATAAAGGCCATTGGCCATTGGAAACCATACGACACCGTCCGGATCTATATGAGGCCCGTACATTTGTAGTTCGGAGACGGCTCGAAACGGTCGATTGTCCGCCTTGTATGTGCCATCCGACGCTTTTGTCAGGATACCATGATCGCTAAACGGACTCAGCAGCCATCTATTGTTTCCGTACCCAGTTATTTCATCCACACCTTGCTCGTCTTCACTGTTGTCTTTTTCTGTACTGAATTCAGGTATAAACCGTATGTTTTTATCTTGCCCTGGCGCGTGCTCAACATACTTGTAGATTCCTTTTTCTGTCGCTACCCACACTTGGTCCCCTTCCAGATATGCTCTGTTCCATTCCATCGAAGGAAGGCCGTGCTTGGTGGTATATTTTTCCACTTCATAATCGCTTATCACGTCTGATTTGAACCGCAGATGGAGGATGCCGGACGATCGGGTGGACAACCAAAGGTTTCCCTGGTCATCTTCGATAATAGAGCGTACGGTCTCGCTGATGCCGGGAATCTTTCCTTTGTACTCAAACTGCGTGACCTCTGATTGGGTTCTATCTTGAGAAATCGAGGTTTTATATTCAATCACTCCAACCCCGCCATCATCCATTCCTGAAACGCCTAAGTAAATACGCCCTAAATACCGTTTGGATACGCGCATGCCATAGCCGTTGGGGGTTTCCTCAATGGTAGATATCTCTCCATTGTCTATCCGGCGAACCTTGTGCGCGCTGATAAGCAACGTGCTGCCAATATTTACAAAACACCAACCCGTCAGTACCTTGTCCCCTTTCAATGCAGCGAAACGATGGGCATCGTTTTCTGACGAGAGTTCATAAGCTGGCAGTTTCAAAGGGCCGTCTTTCCATGTTGCGGCATAGATATGATGCTGATGTCGGGTGACACTGAGAACAGTGGAGGGGAGCCCTGATCTCTTTCCAAACAGGGTCAGCGGTGAACTGACTTCGATATGAGCAATGCCTCCCTGCATCCCGACCCATAGATTATGAAAACGATCCTTAAAGATGCACAGAATGCTGTTTGCCCGTAGTCCTCTATTTTCATTGACGACGCCGATCAGTTTTCCGTTTACATCCATTATGACAACGCCCCCTTTGTCCGTTCCAAATGCAATGAGATTTTGGGGGAGTAATGTTGCCTTGGATGATTTATTGTGAATCAGATAATCGTTCGCTTCGTTTTGAAAGGGGATTTTTTTTCCCGTTTGAGGGGCATCACCCTCATGATCGAGTGGAACAAGGAAAAGACCTTTGTTTGAGGAATAGACGAGTATTCGATCGTTAGTTGGAAATGGAAACAAGTGTATCGTACCGTACGTCTCCTCTTTAAAGGCGCTGTTTGGCAGGTGAGAGAGCCCATCTTTTGATATCTCGGCTATTCCGTTCTGTGTATGGATGTAAAGGTTGTCAGATATCTTCGTGGCTACCTGAGTGCCCAATGAGAAAACCGTTACGCGGTTTTCGTGCCATCTGAAAACCTGGTCGATGGTAATAAAATATACGCCATGTGAGGTTGTAAATAACCGCCACACATCCTTGAAGGGCCTACTTTCTAAAGGTATCTGGCCTTTCAATGATTGATACGATAGCTGCCCCTCTTGATTTGACGCCAAGTAGCCGAACTCGCTCACACCACCCACGTAAACCACCCCATCTGAGTCAGTCGCCAAGGATCGCACTGTCATTCTATTGGCAAGTTCAATGCTCTTCCAGTAGGTACCGTCGAATTGGATGATCTCACCCATCATCCCAAAATACATCACCCCGCGTTTATCCTGGGTGACAGCCCAAACCTGTAGATGACCACCGTATTCCCCTGGCTCGAAATTGCGTATCAAGGGCTCGCCGATTTCTAGGGAGGCCAAAGCTGCTCTGGGGAGAAGGGCGATGATAGAGAGCAATGCCAGAGCCTTGATCATAAATCCCCCTCTCGACCACCGTCGACGTTACATCGTTATTTATAAGTATACCTCTAAATGCTACGGCCGAAACGGATCGGATCCAGCCCCACTGTTAAAAGCTCCCCAGCATTCAACAGTGCCCTCTGGTGTAAGGCCGCAGGAGTGGTACATGCCCGTGCCTATCTCAGAAAATATTGTGCTGCCTGGAGGGCTTGACTGACCAAGTGCGTTGGACCCCCAGCAAACGCATGTGCCGGTGTTCTTGAGGCCACAGGAATGGGCACCGCCGACATCTACTTGGATGAAATCCCCAGCTGTAGGTGGAGCGGCTTCTCCGTCTCCACTCAAGCCCCAGCAAACAACCGTGCCATCGGTCTTCAACGCACACGAGTGATCGCTTGCCGTGGCGACCTGGGCAAAGGAGCTGTCGTCTTGGGGGGGCTTGGTTTCGCCGTTATCACCCCAGCCCCAACACTCGATGGTTCCCTGGGTCGTTACGCTGCAGGTATGCCATTCTCCCGCGTCGATCTGAGTGAGTCGGGCCTCAGGAGGGTCTGTCACTTGATAGTAATAGTCGTCTCCCCAACATACGACAGTGTTATCCGATTTGAGGCCGCAGGCATGAAACAAACCAGCGGTAATGCGAGCAAACCCACCCTCGGTGGGCGGCGTGGCCTCACCATAGGCGTTTCCCCCCCAGCAGTGCACTGTGCTGTCGGTCGTTATCCCGCACGTATGAAACCAGCCCGCAGCGATCTCCACAAAGCTAACATTCAAAGGTGCGGTGGCTTGGCCCCAGCTATCCAAACCCGCGCAGACCACTTTTCCATCGTCCTTAAGGCCACATGTATGCCATCCACCAACAGCAATTTGTACAAAGCGGGCCCCTGGTTCTGTCTCTGTATCAACAGTGGTCTCGGTGTCTGTTGCCGTATCTATCGGGTGGTCCGAGTCCCAGGGAACCCCGTCGTTGTGGTGGCAGCCTAAAACCAGGATCACAGGGATGAGGCAGCTGTATGTTGAGGCCAAAATAGACACGCTGTTTACTATTTTTGACCCGACATTGGGTCGGCCTTGTTTAAGTACTGCGACAGGCATCGATCTTCAGCATCCCAGATCTTCAATCCGCAGTCGGGTTCGAGCACTTTCATCGTAGTGGGATCAATGAGCACCATGGCTCCGAAAAAGGGCAATTGCTCGGTCTTCATGTAGTCGTACTTTATCTGCTTGGGTGGATAGGTACGAAAACCGTAATAATCGTGATCTTGGACCCAATCCAGCAACGCCTCTTGCGATGAAATCGCCTGCTGGGCTTCGATGATAATGACCCCATATGGTTCGTATAAAGTGGCAACGTCAATGATATCTAGAATCTCTAGCTGACAACCCATACAGTTATCGACGCTGATTTTTATCAGCATGAGGGATTTGCCCTTGGCGAGCTCGCAGATTTCGGTCTTTTTATCGTCCTTATCGATTAGAACATAATTGCTGATGACGGATCCTGTTGAAAAATTGCCATCTGCAACGGGATACGCATCACAGGTCCAATCGGTATCGCTATCGGCACCGGCATCGGCACCGGCATCTATATTGCCTTCGGAGTCAGTGCTGACATCGCTATCTGAAGTGCTATCTGAATCGCCGACATCTGATCCACCAATATTGGGATCAATATCATTCACAGTGCACGAAAGGGTCACTGACAGCCCCAAAAACGCTGTAAGGAGCGACAGTCTATCCAATCGGTTGGCGTTTTTCGTCATTTGATTGCCAATCCATTTGGTGACGGACATTCGTCTAGCGAGATAATATCAAATTATCGGCAAAGGGGCCAGAAGCACATCGTACCTCGTCAAGTGATGAGTGATGGGTCATAAACGCCCTCTTTGGCCAAGGGGGCAGGGGGATTTTGACGGGTCTGGCACCCAATACTTTGTTCTCACCCCGGTATTTGGTATTGATAGAGAGGTTCGTGTATCGCGGCTGATACGACAGTGTGAATGAGAATGGAGATTTGATGACATCGCATCCAAACAAAAAAGATCGCCAAGAACAATCAACCCCCCATCAATGCCTGAGCCGCAGGGATTTTCTATGGGCGAGTTCTGGTTTTATCGCAGCGGCAACCATGCCCATGGGCTGTGGGGACAAGGCAGACAAGGGGTCATCTGGCGCTGCTGAAGATCCCAGCGCCGCGGGCACCCCCTGGGCCGGCATGAAGCAGGCCATCGGGCTTTCAGATGCACTGCATCTCGCAGATATTCACCACTACGGTGAATTCATCGACTTTGGCACTGCTGCCAGGTTTAAATACTCCCTGGGTGGGTGGATGAGTGGATGGGATACCGACACCTTCATGAACGGCATGTCCTTTACGTGGGCCACCTCCTCCCCATCCCGGCTCTATTTCTCCGTGCCCGAGCCCGTGCCCCTGTCGTTTGTGCTGCGGGTCAAACGGGGGGGGACCGATTCCTTTTCACTGTACCTGAACGATAACCCCATTACCCGCGTGAACCTCAAGAGCTCGGACTGGGAAGAACACCGTATCCAGGCCGCACCCGAAGCAGTGGTCGCAGGCGAGAACTATCTCAAGCTCGTGTATCGGACCGCTACGAAAAAAGTTGGACTCAAGCCCGCGTCCATTGCCGTTGACTATATTCGCATCATTCAAGAAGGCGAAGACGCGCCTGATGGGGTTGCGTTCAGCCCGCCCCATCAAAAAGGCCTCAAACAGCGCTACGCGGTCGGCGACATCGAGCGGGATGCGCTCATCCTGAGCTTGCCCACCACGCTGAGCTATTACGCTGAAATACCCACCAACGCCAAACTCTGCCTGGCAGCGGCAACCGCCTCGCCAGGGGGGGGGGCTGAAAAAGCCATCGAAGCTGCCCTAAGCGTCCGGGTGACCCCGGTCGATGATGGCCAACCCATTGAAATATCGAGCAAAAAATACCCGGTCGGATCCTGGCATAACGAGGTTTTTGACCTTGGCCAGGCAGCAGGGCGCCTCGCGAAAATCGACCTCATTGCCCAGGGCACACCAGGGGGGCGTCTGGCCCTCGGCGATCCAGCCGTGCGCGTCCCCCCCCCCAGAATCGAGGTCATGAAGCGGAAAGCCAAAAACGCCGTGGTAGTGCTCATCGATACCCTGCGCGCCGACAAACTGACCGCCTATGCCAAAACCCGGGTTAAAACACCTGCCCTCGACAAGTTCGTCAAGGAGTCGACCGTGTTCGAGCGGTGCCAGGCACCGTCCAATTGGACCAAACCGTCCTGCGCCTCTGTGCTCACCGGGCTCTTTCCAGATTCCCACAAGGCCCGGGGCCACGCTTCCAAGGTGGGCGGATCGGTAAAACTTGCTTCAGAAATGTTCAGAAGCGCCGGGTTTGCCACAGGCGCCTTTATCGCCAACGGATATCTGGCAGAGGAATTCGGGTTTAAGCGCGGTTGGACCGACTATGTCAACTTCATCCGCGAGAAAAAACCAACAGAAGCCGAACACGTGTTCAAACGCAGCCTGGATTTTATAGCAGCCAATAAAGACAAACCCTTTTACACCTACATCCAAACAATCGACCCCCACGTGCCCTACGACCCGCCTAGCGACGACCTCAAGATCTACGACGCCATGGGGTATGACGGTCCTGTGCAGAACCGGTCGACCGGCAACCTGCTCGAGGAATTCAAGCGCAAGAAGATCACATTAAACACGCGTGATCGCCGGCGGTTGGAAGCGCTTTACGATGGAGAGGTCACGTATCACGATCGCCACTTCGGGCATTTTCTCGATGGCTTGAACAAGCTCGGTGTGCTCGATGATACAGCGATTATCGTGTGTTCAGACCACGGTGAGGAGTTCTTTGAACACGAGTCCGTGGGCCACGGCCACACGCTTTACCAGGAGCTGCTGCACGTGCCGCTGATCATTCGCTCGCCAGGGGTGGTCCCGGCGCAAAGACGGCTGAAAAACGACGTGGGATTGACCGACATCCTACCGACGCTGCTAGCGGCCACGGGCGTGCCTGCGCCCAAGGGATTAGAGGGGAAAAACCTCCTACCCGACTGCAACGGAGCGGTGGTCGACCCTCTCGGCGCTGCGTTTGCCAGCTTCTATAGCGAAGCAGACGGGCGAAACCTATCCTGGACGGTTCGAAAAGGGGATTTTAAACTTTACATGCGGGGCCCAGCGCGAACATATCTCTATCATCTGGCGAGTGATCCCAGGGAGCAAAACGATGTCGATGTCAAATATCCCCTGGCGCTTCGGGCCATGCGCATTGCCCTGGGTCAATTCATCGCCGCCCCGGACAAGCTGGCATGGACAGGCCCTGAAATTGCATCAGAAGTCGTGGGCGCGCCCAAACCCCAGGCTGAAGAAGCGAATATGCCAGAGGATTTAAAGCAACAGCTCCGTGCCCTGGGGTACATGCAGTAGCTTTTGCGGTCTCAGGGGGATAGTTGAGTGTCGTTGGTGGGTTCGAAGTGTTCGTCAATGCTCATTGGCGTTGCAAGTAAAAATCGCTTGATTTTGTAGTGAGCGACAGTATGATAAGTAGTAATACCAAAGGTGTGATAATGAGCACAGACAAAATCGCGATTACAATAGAGCGGGCGACCCTCGGAAAACTCGATGAACTAGTGAAAAAAAAGGTTTATCCAAGTCGAAGCCGGGCGATTCAAGAGGCAGTTCAGGAAAAATTGGATAGAATCAACCGCACGCGACTCGCGCGTGAATGTGCAAAGCTCGACAAAGCATTTGAGAGATCCCTGGCAGAAGAGGGGCTTTCAGAGGAACTGAGTGAATGGCCAGAATACTAAGGGGCGAGATTCGCTGGGCTGATCTGAATCCAGTCAGGGGTAGGGAACAGGGGGGAAAGCGCCCGGTTCTCGTTGTGAGTCACGATATTTTTAACCTGAGGTCTGGCACTGTTATCGCGCTGGCGATCACCAGCCAGGAGCAGAGCGTTGGATTTCCTCTGGTACTCGAAGTGCTTTCCTGTGCCTTGCCAAAAAGATCTTGGGTGAAAATCAGTCAGATCAGGACCCTCAGCACAGCGCGGATCGGCAGGAAACTCGGCACCGTAAGCCCAGAGGAACTCGACAGGGTTATCGAGGGTCTCGATGAAATCGTCGGGTAACCAACAACCCAACTGAAAAGGACGTAACCCGTGGATCCCATTGCAATATTCAAAGATCTCAAACACAAAATCATCTGGCTCGACCTCATGCCAGAGACCACCCTAAACCACGTGGAGCTGGCAAAGCAGTACGGGGTCAGCCGCAATCCCATTATCCTCGCCCTGACCCGGCTGGATGTTGAAAAGTGGGTGGTTCGGCGCGGTTCCCATTATGTGGTGAGCCCATTGACCCTGGAGCGGATGCGGGAAATCACTGAAATCCGCGCCATTGCAGAGGTGCAGGCCAATATTTGGGCCATGCATCGGATGAGCCCCAAAGGCCGAAAAGCACTCATTGATTTCAAAGAGGATATTTCCCGACTTAGAGAGAGCGCCACCAATCGACAAATCGTCGAGTTCGATGTGGCGTTCCACCAGCTGTTGTACAGAGAATCCTACAACAGCTTTCTGGCCGAGACACTTGAGACCCTCCTCAGTCACTATCTCCGTTTTTGGCTAACCAGTCCGAAGATCAACGTCGAAAAATTCTTTGTGCAGACCATCAATATCATCCGGGCCATTGAAGAGGGAGACGAGGTCCGGCTGCGCGCTGCTAGCCTGGAGCATATTCGCGTCTCAATGGACGAGATCATCAACTTGCCACCAGTGGGTTAATAGCAACACTTGACCGACGGGTCGGTCGGTGTTAGTTTAACTATAGGATATGACCGACGGGTCGGTCGATTTATGGAGCAGCTATGGCACCCAAGGTTTTGGATAGGGATGAAAAGCGACGGTACATCGCGCTGGCAGCAGTGACCGTGTTTGGAGACAAGGGGTTTGAGCAGACCCGGATGATCGATGTGGCAATGGCAGCAGAGATAGGAAAAGGAACTATTTACGAGTATTTCGATAGCAAAGAAGCGCTGATGGAAGGCGCGCTGGAGGCACTCCTGGCCCACATGACAGAGGCGTTGTTGCCGACTGCCTTGCCAGGGGAATCCCCTCTTGAGACCCTTGCGGCAATGACCCAAAAGACTGTCGCGGCAATGAAACACGTGCGCGATGCATACCGCTTCTTTTTGGAGTACATGCTGCTGAAAAGCCGGAAAGATGAAGGCTTGGGTCCGTTCACAGCACTGCTTACAAGCTACCGCCAGGCCATTGCCGACCTTATCGAAGCGGGCAAGCAGCGGGGTGAAATTCGCCCAGACATCGATGCATACGAGACTGCAGCAGCGTTTAGCGCCTGGTTTGATGGCGCCATCTTCCACTGGATGGTGGTACCTGAACCTGTGAGCCTGGAGGCAATGGGCCAGCGCTTTTGGGAAATGGTGATACGCGGTCTTGCCATTGATTCGGGCGTCGATAAAAAGTGAGGGGTGCCATGAAAATAAGACAACGCTGCTTTGATGGGCTCGCGAACCTAGCGGCCTCCCGACCGTGGATAGTTGTTTGTTGTGGTTTGATCCTAACTATTCTGTCCCTGCTGGTCTCCTCTAACCTAAAATTGGAGACCCGGATCCTCGATTTGGTTCCCTCTGACGATCCGGCAGCACTGGAATACAACGACATCGTTCGACAATACAGCGCTGCATCCCAGATTATGATTGGTATCAAAGGCGATGATCCAACGCAGATGATCGGGTTTGCCGACGCCCTTGAAAAGCGCGCTCAACAAGCGGTGTTCACAGATAGCAAGACGGGCAAAAGAACGCCCTATGTCAAGCGCATTACCGTGCGCGCGGATGTGGATTTTATCGCCGAACACGGCCTGATGCTGACCAAAAAGCGGGATCTCAACAACCTGGAGACCCTCTTTAAAGACCTCACACTGGCCCCACTGCTCTCAGCCTACAACGACTTCCTCGAACAGGAATACATCGAGGATTCAGGCGCGGTCACCGAGCGGGAAAAAGAAGATCAAGCCATCGACGGCCTTAAAAATATTCATTTTTGGTTAGGAGGCATTTCAAACCCCCGCTTGGCCGACAAGGCAACGACCCTGCTGGCAATGGGCAATCCCTATCTGTTTTCCGACGACGACCGACTGCTGATCGCCCTTGTCACACCAGCCATCTCCATTGATCGCATCGAAGAGACCATGGACGGGGTGCGCTCGTTGCGCGACGACGTTATTGAGGTCATCAAAAAGGACTATTCCGGCCTCGACGTTCGCATGACCGGCATGCCCGCCCTCGCCTTGGAGGAGGGAGAGGTAGCGTATTCGGATATGGGGGCGAGTTCGCTCATCTCCCTGGTGCTCGTATGTGCCCTGTTTATCCTGGCCTTTCGCATGTGGACAGCTCCCCTACTGGCCATTATCAACCTGGTGCTCAGCATCATCTGGACCATGGGCTTTATCGGGCTCACGGTTGGCCGGCTCAACCTATTTACCCTGATGTTCGGCGTCATCCTCATCGGCCTGGGTATTGACTTTGCCATTCACCTGAACGCGGCATTTGCCACGGCCCGAAGCCAGGGGGAGGGGGGTAAATCCATTGCCCAGGCACTGCGGCAGATGTTTATGAGATCCGGGGCAGGCGTGGTGACGGGCGCAATCACCACCTCAGCTGCCTTTTTTGCCCTGGCCCTTACCGGCTTGGACGCCCTGGTCGAGTTGGGCCTCGTGCTCGGCGCAGGCATTCTCCTGACCCTGATCGCCTCGCTCACCGTGCTGCCGGCCATGTATGCGATCCACGCCCGGGTTGGCAATCGCCTGGCCCAAGGCAACACTGCCGAGCCAAAACCCGTTCGGCTTACCTTTCCCTTTCTCGCGCGCATGGGCGTGCTCATCGAGCGCCGGCCATGGCCCATGCTCCTGGGATGCCTCATTGTCACTGCTGGATTTGTGGTTGCATCTCGAAATGCCGAGTTTGAACCAGACATGCTCGAGATCGAACCCCCGGATATGCCGTCTGTGGTGCTCCATCGGGAGATCCTCGATCAGTTCGAGCTCAATCCAGACTATGCCATGGTGACGTCTGAAAGCCTGGAAAAGACCCGCCCCATTGTCAAAAAGCTCAAGAAGAACCGACTTATCGGCCGGGTCGAGGCCATCACCGAATTTGTCCCGTCAGAAAAAGAACAGCGCACCCGGGCGCCCATTATTAACCGCATTCGCGCCCAAATGAAACCGTTCATCTGGCCACCAACGCCCCCAAGCAATACCGACGAGGCCGGGGATCCCAAACCACCGCCGTTTATGACCCGTCCCAGCGTGCCCAACGCACAGGCCGCGCAGTTGTTGACCGAACTCAACCGGCTTGAGATGAACGTGCGGGAGATCGGACAGCTGGCCTTTGCCTCAGTAAAAGAGCGGCTCAGGCGTGCCTGCGATCGCCTCACCAACGGCGAGGATGCGGGATCATTGACCATCGGCCAACTTAAGCAACAGCTTCAAAAAACAGCTGATCTCCCCCAAAAAATGGCCCACTACGAAAAGGCCTATGTACCCTTACTGGCACAAAAAATAGCAAAAATGGCCGATACGTCTCCGATCACTGTCAACACGCTCCCCGCGTCCATCCGGGATCGCTACTTGAGCAGCGAGGGCAAGAACCTGATTACCATCTACTCGGCCGTGGATCTCTGGAAGGAAGGTAAAGTCGATCTGTTTCTAAAGGCAGCGCAAAAGGCATCGGACCGGGTCACCGGGACTGCCGTGCTCATCGACCGCTTGATCGCGCTCATCGGCAGCAAGGGCCTTATTGCCACGTTGCTCGCCTTGGGGGCGGTGTTTGTGATTCTGCTCATCGACTTTCGCAGCCTTGGCTACGCCATACTGGGCATGACCCCCCTTGTCGTCGGCTTTACCTGGATGGTGGGCATCTTTGTGCTGCTGGGCAAAAAATTCGACGTGGCCAATCTAGAGGCGATCCCCCTGATCCTGGGTATCGGCATTGACGACGCAGTGCACGTGCTTCACGCGGTGCGACGCCAAGGGGTCCGGGCATTGCCCGAGGTATTGCGCCACACCGGCCGCGCGCTGCTGCTCACGTCCTTGACCACGGGCATTGCATTTGGATCCATTGCGTTTGCCTCACACCGGGGGCTGGCCGGCATGGGTCTCTTATTGGTGCTCGGCGTGGTCAGTTGCTTTATCGCGTCGGTGGTCTTGCTCCCGGCGCTGGCGAGAATCTTTCTAAACAACAAACAGTCCAATGATCAGACAAAGGAGGTGACCCATGCGTAGCGTCATGTTTTGTTGTTGCGTTTTACCGCTGGTGCTGTTCAATGCCGAAGCATCAGCTGCCCCATCGGCCGAGGCTGTCTTAAAAGCAGTGGATAAGGCCGCGTATGCTGGGACGAGCCGTATGAAGATCACCCAAACAGTGGTCACCCCCTCTGGGGACACCCGAACGTTTAAAATGGTCGCCTATGCCAAAAACGGCGACGAAATGGGACTCACCGTGTACGTGGCACCCAACCAGGTGCGGGGTATGAAGATACTCACCCTGAACGACGGCGATGATATTTGGTCCTATTTTCCGCGGACCAATCGGACCCGAAAAATCGCCTCGTCCGCGCGCAACCGCCGGGTGCAGGGATCTGATTTCACCTATGACGACATGGCAGCTGGCAAGATGGCTGTCAAGTGGACCGGGGAGGTAATCGGCAAGGAGAACTTGGCTGGAAAGGCGTGTCTCAAACTGGCGCTGCGCCCCACAGCCAAAGGGCCCAAATCCTACGCAAAGATCACGGCCTGGGTGGCTGAAGCCGACCATACCATGCTTAAAGTCGATTACTACGACCTGGATGGGGACAACATCAAGCGCCTGGTTATTGGCAAGTATAAGAACATTTCAGGTGTGATGATCCCATTTAGCTACGAAATGACCAACCTGGCAGACGGGGGCAAGACAACCATGCAAGTAGTGGCTGCAGAAGTAAACCCAACACTCGACCCTGGGCTCTTTTCTGAAGCAGGGTTGAGCAAGTGATGCGCATACGCCGAGGCACTCGCACGATGTCAAACCGATCTTGTCGGGCGACGTTAGCCAATTCCCCCTTGAAAA
>JAAUYD010164643.1_pt1 | contig 27112 bp, 23 predicted proteins | sample 7278101 | NCBI WGS metagenome assembly JAAUYD01 (sample SAMN14350128, study PRJNA611818) | marine sediment metagenome | isolation source: surface marine sediment (0.6m) | place: French Polynesia: Moorea | collected 2018-08
GAAGGCGAAATTATAGTCATAGTCTCATATTGTAGATAGCCAAAATCCACAACTCAGTCAAAGTGTGGGCTACGCAGTCTAATATAATCTTGGTAGACCAGATCTATTTGGATTTTTTGCTTTGCAGTTTGGCCTCGGCAACGCAATAAATGCCCTCCGCGTTCCGGACCGGTGTAAAACATTCGTTGCACGAAATGCATGTCGCTCTGCGGATGTCCCCGTCTTGCCAGCGACGAATGAGATGGGGCTCCCTGATCAGCGGTCGACATAATGACACATAGTCTGCCAGGCCTTCATCGATAACCCGTTCAGCAACGCTGTAAGACCGTATGCCACCGACAAGCATCAAGGGTACCTTAATTTTCTCTCTGTACATTCGAGCTGCCCGGGCAAAGTACAATTCCTTTCCTTCGGAAACAATGCCGGTCTTTCGGGAAAAGAGATATTCCTCTGGACTCAAATGGGTGCCTCCGCTAATTTCAATAGCATCGATGCCTTCGGTCTCCAGCATGGCAGCCATCCCAACCATATCTTCGTTATCAAGACCGCCATCGAGGTAATCATCTGAATTTATCTTGATCAAGACGGGGTAATCGTTCCCCACCGCGGATCGTATGCCCCTCAGGCACTCTATAACAATTCTAGCACGATTTTCCAGGCTGCCCCCATACTCATCGGTTCGTTTGTTGTAAAAAGGGGATAGAAACTGACTGAGTAGATAGCCATGCGCTCCATGAAGCTGGACACCATCAAAACCGGATGCCTTTGCCCGAACAGCCGCGCTTACAAAATCCGCCACCGTTTCAGAAATCTCGGCTTTGGTCAATGCCCGAACATCACAGCCCTGAGGCATCTTTATGGGCGATGGTCCTAATGCATATTCGCCTTCAGGTACGGTATACGAATTGCAACCGGCATGCATAATCTGCATGGCGATTTTACCCCCGGCATCATGCACTGCCTTGGTTAATTCAATAAATGGCGGAATAAGCTCGTCTTTGTGAATGCCTGTCTGTCCAGGTCTTGACCTACCCACGAGGCTGACATAGGTGAAACCGGTGACAATCAATCCGACATCTCCCCTGGCGAGATCAGCCAAAAGGTTGGAAAGCTCCGGTTTACAGCGTCCATTTTCATCAGCCATGCCTTCAAATGTGGCCGAGCGAACGAATCGATTCTTCAGCGTCATACCATTCAGTGTCATGCTTTCGAAAAGTTTGGTCATCTTGCCTCCTAGTCTACCGTCTGTGAACTTGTCTTTCTGCTCGAGTCCTCGATCTGTATAATGCATACGCAAATCTTCACTATTTTGCAATGGTTTGAATGATGGACTTCGCGCCTCCCTCTACAGTTTCAGAATACCACCAAAATATTGAATAATGCATCAAACAATCTTCAATTTATACTCTATATAAAATCGAGCAGAAATAACCACAGGGCTTGGCCAAACCGATACCATTTTATCCGGATTTCCTATTTATATCTCATTTTGAGGGCTATGCGAATAAATTGTGCCAGGGATCTTGAATCGCGATAACTGATAGTGTGGTCAGGTACCGCTAGTATGGTCAGGTACCGCGAATCAGTAGTCCACCTTAATTACGACCAAAGTGATATCATCCGCCGATGCCTGATGTCCTCGGAATTGCTCAAGCGTTTCGGTGACAGTGTCCACGATCTGCCGGGCAGACGTCGTATGGTTATTTCGGATAATTTCCATTAATGCTTCTTTTCCGAACATCTCGCCGGCTTTATTTTGCATTTCCCAGATGCCGTCAGTTCCGATCACAATTACCTGTCCGGGTTTTATGCGACGGTGAAAAGAATCGTATTCAATAGCACCGTCAAATCCGAGCGGCACGCCTTGACCTTTGAGTTCATCAAACGCGTCCTTGGAAGGGTCGTAGACCAGGGCTGGATCATGTCCTGCGCGAACCCACCGTATGTTCGTTAAACTCTCCGCGAGTTCGCAGTAGAAAAAGGTCATGAAATTCCCGGTCTGGGCGGTATCCAGACTCAAATGTCGGTTGACGTCAGTGATGATGCTGGCAGCATCTCCGGGCATGGAAGCCCGCAGCATGATCAAAGCCCGAGCGGTTGCCATCAGCAGAGCGGAGGAGACGCCGTGACCAGAGACGTCCCCCACGACAACGTCTAGACCGGCTTGACCGTTTCGATTGGTTTCGATGAAATCGTAATAGTCGCCGCCGGTCTCATCGCAATAGATGCTGGTTCCCGCGATGTCGAATCCGGGGAGCGAAGGATCGCTCTGGGGTAAAAGACTTTGTTGTACTTCCTGAGCAAGTCCCAGAGCCCTTCTCATGCGCATGTGTTCCTCTATTTTAGGGACGATCTCATTGAACGCGTGGATCAGTTGGGCGCGTTCATCTTTCATGCGGGCTTTGAGTCTTACCGAGAAGTCGCCCTTGGCAAGCCGTTTCCAGGCGTCTATGATGGTCAATATATGGCCGGTGCTGATATTGGAGGTGAAAAAGGCCACGATACCCAATAAAAATATGGCTAACACGATAGCGACTCCGGTGATGGCCGTTTGGTTTTTTGAATATTCTACAAACATCTGCCCAACTTCTTCAGGCAAAATCATGATTACCGATTTGGGTACGACAATCACGAAATACTGGTTCGCAATCATAGCGGCATAGGCCCAGAGTGAGTCCTCACCTTTGTATGGCATGTCGAGGTATCCGGATTTCTTGTTTTTGATACGATGGAACATTTCCTCGATTTCCGGGTTCTGGCTAAATATTTCCCCTCCAGACTTCGAATCAGGTGGGGCGGTTTTTTCCTGTGAGGAAAGGACCCAAATTTTTCCTTTTTTTGAATGTGAATTCATTTCTTCACCGACGATAAAGGAGGACATCTTTTGGGACCAACGGGAGGTGGATTCACTTTCTAAGAGGGCATGGGCAATTTTGATATCCATCCCGGCGACACCGGCCAATGATCCGTCCGGGTGATTAAACGGCATAGAAACGGTCAAGGTGAGCTGACGGGTGGTGGCATCCACCATCGGATGCCACATAGGGGCTTTTGATTTTTTTGCCATTTTATACCAGTGCCGCTTTCGGGGATCGTAGCCCGTAGGATATCCGCCGTGGCCCGGATAAGAGATATGTACCCCACTTTCCAGGCTGGCATATACCCATATAAGTCCTTCTTTGTATTCATCACCGAGTCTCTTTAGCGTGGAGATCAAACGCGTGAACTTGGCAATGTCCTTGGCTACATCCGCCTCCTTCGTACCTGGGGCCAAAAGGAAGTTGGGGTACTCGCGGCTGATACGCTTATGGGAAACCACGCCGTCTGCGGAGTGGATCGGATGATTCTTAGAGGGCGCCATATCTTTGGGCGCTGACCGTGGATCGTCAAAATCGTCAGCGTAGTAGAGTCTGGTATCTGACGGCGGGGGCAGGGCCAGAGCGAGCTCTGCCTGGGTAGCTAGTCTCTGAATGGCTTGCTCAGTAGCGAATCCACCCAGAAGACTAAGCGTGGCGTAGCTATCGGTAGCACGCACCATCTCTTGCTTGACCGTATCCATAAGTGTTTTTTGAGCTTTCACGGAAATGATTTTTCCCAACCGCCGGGAAGCGTTGTGGGTAATCCAGGTGACTGCCAATAGTGGAACCAGACTGGCAGCCAAAAGAACCAGGAAGTGTTTCCAGCGCAGTTTCATGATCCCTCCATTTTCCGCCTCGACGGCCCTTAGTTAGCCGGATGTTTATGCATTGCCGTCGCGCATGTTGATCTAAAACAAAGGAAATTCCAAAATCGCATGTAGACTTGAATATTCAAAAAGATGTGTTTGGGTCAACTAAAATTGAAGCTTCCGGCAAGTACCGATAAGTTGAGAAACTACCAACTATCAATTTAGCTTAAATCATTTCAGATTCATTTTTTTTCATTTGGGATGATCAGGAATGAACCAGATCCGCTCTGGAGTTCTTGGCAACAAACCTGACACCGCTTAGCGCAAAGACCTTCCGGGCATCCTTGATAGTATGGTCGGCGATTCGCACCTTTTTGGCACCAGGCTACTGGCAAAGCTCGATGACGGCCTCCATAACCCTACCAGCGTTTTAGCAGATTCTCTGCGGGTACAGGTTTACCAAAGTCCATGATAGACTCCTTTCAGAAAAAAGAATCCTCCCTGGGTCCGTGGCATCCTGGCGGTGTGCATCAAATTAGAATATCTTTATCCCAGCCAAGCTTGATCAACTCGATCCGATCCGGATGACTATTGCCCAGGCCAAACTTGGTGTCTGCAGCCTCAATATGCAGCGGTCGGGGACTGATAGGCCGATTTTGGCTGAAGTGTTTATTACGCTTGGCCTGGATTATTCGTGCCCCGATGGCATCAGCCGCCACCGGATCCGCACTGACGATCAAACCGCCATAGGGCCAGACATAGCTACGGCTAAAATGATGGGGCCCGACACCATGAAAAAGCGGCGTGAGCATTACAAGGATATTTAACCGTGTTTTGCCCACGACGTGCGGCTTTTGCCAGATAGCACCCAGCCTCTCACAGGCATTACCATGATAATTCCAGGGCTGGGGGACAAACATGATGTAATTTTTAAGTAGGGTCCCCAACCCTGACCAGTGGTGGGTGCGCATCGGGCGGATATTGATCAATACCGTTGATCGCTTGAATACCGGGTTGTATTCTACACCACGATCATCGACCGCAATGTTTTGCGTGTCAACCCCTGCATCAACCAAGCGCGCGATGATTGCCTCCTCCAACTCCGGCGGCGTCGGCAGACGCGACCAGACATTGCTTTTGATGCCGACAATATCATTGGGATTTGCTATTTGGCGCCAGGCGGACACGGGATCATTGGCGCCCATTACAACGGTTACAGCATCATCCAGCATCTGCACCGCAGTCCTGGGATTTAGTGATCCATAGCCCTCTGTCGCACTTTGGCTTCTTATCAACACAACGCGACTTTTGAGGGTCGTTTGGCCAGACACCTCGCGCACCAGGGGCAGTCCTAACAAGCCACCCATGACGGCACAGGAACCGGAACGTATGAAGTCACGACGCGTGATAACATGTTTTTTCTCAACCATGACAACAATCTCCTTTCGATCCTCAGACTGAACTGATTAATTCATCGATTGTGTTGCGAGAAATTTCATCGAATCGCTTCTAATAAATGCTCAGCAAATTCCTTGCTGTCTGCTTCCAAAACGATGGCCAGCAGCTCTCCTTTTTGATTGATGGCAGCCCATTTGCCGTTTTCCAATAAGGCCACTCCCCTTTTATTCGCATCCGGGAGATAATGTTTAAAAAAGGCAGTCCGGGATTGGCGGGCTTTTTCGGAAGTTGGATATTTAATGAGTAACAGCAAGGCAGCTTGATGATCACGTTGATATTCTGCCAGAGTGACATCCGTATCAGTGCCAATATTGAGAATATTTTCATCTGCAATGTAATAATGATAATTGAGCACGATGGGATGGTGCAGGTACCGGATGCGATCGACCTGCAAGCCCTCAGGCGGCAGCTGTGATAGAATTTGGGGTCTGGCTCCGCTGCCGGTAATTAGTTCTGCCACCTTACGGCCCAAACTTTTTACGGCCTGTTCGGCCGCGGGAGACTCCTCTTCCGCATAGATGGAAATGAAAAAGCGGTCTTTCCAAATACTCAGCCACCCCGGGCGCCAACGGCCAGCCTGCCCGATGTCTAACTTTGTTCCGTCAAGGTCGTGGGTGAAAACACCGTAGGCGTCTTCCGAAGAGCCCATGTCAAATATGTCAAGTATAATCGACGGCCCGCCGGACAGGGTGTAGCGGCGTGAAAGACACTGCCTCATATTATAGGCCTTGTAAACTTCAGCTGCGCCGTCGATATAACTGAAAATGGTTTTCTCGTCGAAAACACGATCGTCCGTTTGGGCCGACCATTTACCTGTCTGCTTTGGAAGATTCGCCTGAAGGGCTTTAAGCGAATTTGCATTTGTGTTTGGTGCCATAAACAATAATAATATGCTTATAGTTACAAGTCTCGGGAAATACCAGGGTGTCCGGGTCTGATTAGCGTTTATCATAAAAAATACCGGTCACTTCAATGGTTGTACAATTTAGATAAAATTGAGGAATCGTCAGTCTCAGGTCTACTGGAATAGGCAACTCAAAAAAAAGCACCTCCGTTTATACCCCAACCGATAAAATTTAGCCAATAAATAATGAGATGATCAATAATTTTGGATTATTAAACGGGTGGTATATTTCTTTAATTGGATGGATGGAAACACGCATCAACGAGCCACTGCGCTTGCAGATAGAGCACTACCGGCCCGATGAAGGCACTGTTTACATAAAAAAAACCAAGTTCAGAAAGGATCGTTTGATCCCACTTCCCAAATCAAAGAGAAAACGTTGCCGTCAATGTTTGCCCCTTTTTTTGATTTAAACTCGTACCTTCCACCAAGTTTGACATTCTTCTAGTTCACTGGTCAAACCCTGTTTAAATTCGAATAAAGTCTGATTAAAACAATTTTTAAACACCTATTGACACAATTATAATAACAAATAATAATTTGAAATAATTATTAATATAATTTATGTCTTAATTTTTAGCAAAAATATTCTTGACTTTATATAAAATAACGAGTACGTGTACATAAAATTAACGGTTACGTGTACGTTAATTTTATGGATGTGTGAATCGGCCCCAAAAAAATTAAGGATTCAGGCAGAAATCTGAAACCGATTTTTGAGTACCAATGCAGGAGTACGGAATAGTGACGAACAAGCTGCCGGTTAAGCTTACAAGGATTAGATCTCGCATTGATCGGAGTGAACGGGTCTACCATATTATCAAGGATGCCGTCATCCATCGCAAATTCACGCCTGGTGTCTGGATTAAGCAGGAACAAATTTCCCAGGCTATCGGTATCAGCCGGACAACGGTCCGGCCAGTACTGGCCAGGCTTCAAAGCGAAGGTTTGATTGAAGCCAGGCCGCGCAAGGGCTTTAGGGTCGTGGAGTTTTTCGAAGAAGAACTGGACGATCTATTCGAAGTTAGGGAAGTGCTGGAAACGTCCTTCTTTACCCGCTCAGCCAAAGCAATCCCCCTAGAAGAATTGGAGATGACCCTCACCAACCTGGAAAACGCCGAGCACAAGATGATGGAAGCCGAACCGGGCTCCGAGCTGTGGGACAAAAGGCTGAGAGAATATCTGGAATTAGACCGCGCTTTCCATGACAGGTTGATCGAAGCATCCGGCAACAAACAATGGCTTCAAATGTATCTAAATACCAGGGACAAAATCGACATCATAGGCTATCAGGCCAGCTACATTCCAGAGCAGCTCTCAAACGCCATCGACCAACATTCAAGGATTATCAAGGCGTTGTTAAAACAAGATTTCAAAAATGCCGAGCGAATTATGCGTGAGCATATAAGAAACGTAAGACGCTCTATCAAGCCCAATGGATCCGGCAAGGCAAGGCAATTTGTTCTCGATTAGAGATCAATGATTGGCTGGTTCGTAACAATTGGCAGGAGGGATATTTTGATAGCTGAGTAGGGCTTGCAAATTTCTTTTGGCTGTTAATTGCCAGCAATTTTATGAGAAACCATAGTCTGTTACAGGTCGGTAAGTTGCAGGTTTTTATTAACATTAACCATAAGGAGGTACGAGATGAAAAGTTCATTGACAAAAATGTGGTGCATTGCCCTGGTTTGCGGTTTGGTGCTGACAGTGCTGGTCCCTGGCCTGGTTTCGGCCAAAGAGCTCAAGTTTGCTTGTTCTTTAGGCTGGATGGAAAATGAATCTGGCCAGAGACAGCGTTGGGGCTTTGAGGCAGCGGTAAAAGAGCTGGGTGGGACCATCACCTTCACCGATGCCAACTATGATCCCAAAAAGCAATCTGAGCAGATCGAAGCTTTCATAAAACAAAAACCCGATGCATTGTTTGTGACACCCTCCGATCCGGCTGGTATCGCCCTTGCCGTCAGGCGCGCAGTGGAAGCAGGCATTCCGGTGTTTTCGGCCGATGCCATCATCCCAGGTGCCGCAGTTACCACAACCATCTGCTCCAATGACTTCGGCATGGGCACTTGGTCCCTGGACTGGGTCGCCAAAAAGCTGGGTGGCAAAGGAAAGATCGGTATCATTGACTTGCCCAGCAACGAGTCTTGGGACCTGCGGGGACAAGGGGTGAAATGGGCACTCAAAAACTGGCCTGATATAAAAGTCGTGGCCAAGTGGTCCTGGGACTCTACCGGCGCCGTGACCCCCAGGCAGGCAGTGGACAACATGCTGACCGCCAACCCCAATAAGGGTGATCTGGACGCCATATGGTGCGCTTGGGACGGTGCGGCCATGGAAGGTGCTTTGGCCATTAAAGCCGCCGGACGTCAAGATGAAATATTTACCACCGGTATCGACGGCGGCAAACAGGCCTTTGACTTCATCAAGTCAGACACACCCTTCAAGCTGACAATGGCCCAGAGCATCTACACCATGAGCTATATGTGCGTGTTCTATGCTCACAAATACCTTGCCGGTGAGCAAGTGCCGCGCACGGTCATCGCCCCGGTGTACGCTGTCACTAAAGAAACTTTAGAAGGTGTCAAAAAACCCGAGGATTACGACATTCCAGGCGTAGCCAAGAAATTCGGCTGGGAAAAAGCCTTGTAATCAAACATCAGCTCCAATCTCCGCGCCCGGTCATAATGACCGGACGCGGAGGCGATTGGAAATCGGCTGCTTTTAAGTGCGAGGTCATGTGGCAAATTACCGACTTAAAATGTCAGGGATAGAGAAGGCCTTTCCTGGGGTCAAGGCTCTTGATGGGGCCGAGTTTACCCTCAACTCGGGTGAAGTGCACGCGTTGCTGGGCATTAATGGGGCCGGCAAATCCACCCTGATCAAGGTTTTGTCTGGAGTCTATTCCAAAGACAGTGGCGATATCCTGCTTGACGGGCAGAAAATCCAGATCGAAAAACCACAAGATGCATTGGATCATGGCATCGCCACAGTCTATCAAGATCCCCAAATGGTTCCTTCTTTTTCCGGATATGAGAATATCTATTTGGGATTCGAAACCGACAAGGGGGGTCCTTTCAACCGGATCGACCGCAAAGGCCTCCGCAAGAAAGCCGAGGAACTGCTTGCCCGCTTCCCGGTGGATGTGGATTTGGCTAGGCCGGTGTCTGAACTGGGGGCGGTCGAAAGGGAGATAGTAGCCATACTCAGGGCGATTTCTCGGGATATGTCTATCCTGGTACTTGACGAACCCACTTCTATTCTAACTGAAACCGAAACCCAGGTGCTGTTCAAGCTCATCGATATGCTCAAAGAAGGCGGCGTTTCGATCATATATATCACCCACAGGCTAGAAGAAGTCTACCAAAAAGCGGATCGGCTTACCGTTTTCCGGGACGGCAGAAATGTGGCCACTCTAACGGCCGATGACCAAAACGCGGATCCCATGGCCATTGCCGAGCTGATGCTCGGCAAAAAAATAGAAAACATTTATCCGTCCAAAAGCTCCCAGGCTGGTGAGGTTATCTTCGAAGCCATGGGCCTAAGCCTGCAGTCTCGCTTCGAGGATGTTAGCTTCCAGGTCAAAAAAGGCGAAATACTGGGTATCTTTGGCTTGGTCGGGTCGGGGGTTGATGAGTTGAGCAAAGTTTTGTTCGGAATCCACCCCAAAAGCAGTGGCCGGATAAGAATCAAAGGTCAACCGGCTGGTTTTACTTCACCCAGTGAAGCCATCAAAGAAGGGGTGTTTTTAATTCCCGGTAATCGTCGCACCGAGGGCCAGATCGGGGATCAGCCGGTTTTCTTCAACATGTCTTTGGCAAATCTGAAGAAAATCACCACGGGTTTAGGCCTCATCCGGCGCAAGAAAGAGCGTCTGAGCATCCAAGACCTGATAAAATCTTTGGAGGTCAGCCCACCTGACATGGACCAGAAAGTATCTTTGCTAAGCGGTGGAAATCAACAAAAAGTAGTCATAGGCAAGGGTCTTTTCGCCGAAGCCGCAGTTTATATCTTTGCCGAACCCACGGTGGGTGTGGATGTAGGCGCAAAGGCCGGCATCTATAATCTCATCAGAGAGCTTTCTAAAAGCACAGCCGTGATCTTAATCTCGTCTGATTGCGAGGAGGTATACGGAATGTCCGACCGGACTATCGCCATGTACAAGGGACGCATCACCTTGGATCAACCCACCGACCAGTGCACGCTCAATGAAATTCTCTATTGCGGTGTAACGGAGGGTGATAACAGTGGCCGTTAAATCCAAGCGGGAGTTATCCAGCAAAAATAAGTCGATCATCGTGTTTCTAGGCATGCTGGTCAGCATCATAATAGCTTTTTCCCTGCTTCATGATGCCTATCTCACGACCCGAAACATAACTATGCTGCTCAGACACATGTCCATGTATGCCCTGACCGGACTGGGGCTGACTTTTGTAATCGTAGTGGGGCATTTTGACATGTCATTCCACTTGGTCGGCTGTCTGGCCGCAATGACCACCAGCTTCATTATTGGGACCGACATTATGATGGACAGTCCGGAAATTGGCGGGATGCACATCATGGTGATTCCAGCCATCCTTTTGGGGGTGTTAGCCGGGGTAATCTGCGGGGTGGTAAACGGAATAGCCGTCGGGCGCTGGAAGCTGCCGGACATGGTCACCACCATAGGAGTCGGCTCCGTGGCTTTTGGCCTGGCCTACTTGTACAGCGGCGGAACCTTTATATACGATAATTTCCTCACTTCAGGCATATTGCTGGTCAACGAGGCTGAATGGTTCGGGCTGCCTTTCCCGGTGATGCTAATGCTTATTGCATTTGTAATCGCCTATATGGTGCTGAACCGCTCCAACCACGGACGCCGGTTTTACGCCACCGGCGACAATAAAATTGCTGCCATATTCTCAGGGGTGAAAGTCAAATCCTATATCATCGCTGCCTTCGCCATTTGCTGCGGGCTTACCTCCCTTGCTGCCATTCTGACCACATCGGCCCAGGGCGTGGGCAATGTAAAAGCCAGTCTCAATTTTTTAATGACTGCCTATGCATCGGTCTACATTGGGATAGCCGTTTTTAAAAAGGCCTCGGTGATCGGCACATTTTGCGGCACCTTGTTCACTACATTGATGCTCAATGGATTTACTTTGATGTCCGTGCCGTTTTACCTGAGTGACCTGATCATTGCCATCACCCTTATCGTGGCCATCATAGCCTCTGGTTCGGAATTCAAACTATTTAGACGAAAGAAAATGAAACGAATTGCCAGCCCGGCCCGGAGTTTCTCATGAATGTAGATACTCAAAATCAACCATGGTGGACAGCGGCATTCAAACCTCAATTCGGTTTGATCTGGGTTTTGCTGCTGATGACCGCGTTTTTTGCCTTTGGGTCCAGCGTCTTCCGCACCCCGGGTAACCTGATGGAAGTGCTCAGACAGTCCGGGATTATCGCCATCATGGTGTTGGGTCTGACGTGGATCGTGGCCGCCGGAGAGATCGATGTCAGTTTTCCTGATGTGGCCGCTTTTTCTGGAGTTATGACCGCAGTTCTGGTTGGTTCCGGTTTGTCATGGACTCTGACCATAATTCTGACCCTATTGACCGGAACCGCATTTGGCATCATAAGCGGTTTTTTGGTGGTTCGTTTCAAATTCTCTTCTTTAATCGCTACCATCGCCACAGCCGGTATAGCCAAAGCCACCGCCTCTATTTTAGGTAAAGGTCAGGTGATTCACATCACTAAAGCAGGTCCGCAGCTGTATCAACTGGTCTATGGAAAAGTCTTCGGGGTGCCGGTGCTGTTTCTCATTACCATTGCGATCTATCTGATCTGCCGGTTTTTCCAGGACAAGACCACCATGGGCCAGCATCTCTATGCTTTGGGCGAGAACCGGCAAGCTACGGTTGAAGCCGGGATTGAAGAAGGCAAGATTTTGTCCTGGCTCTATGTATTGTCGGCGTTGTTGGCAACCATCGCGGGCATACTCTTGACCGCCACTCTAAGTTCGGGCAATCCCCGAATCGGCGGTTCCTATTTCCTGGATGGTTTGACGGTGGTGTTTTTGGGGACCATGGTCATTAAGGCCGGGCAACCCAATTTGATAGGAACCTTGATCGGAGTCATTATTCTGTCCGTGTTGAGCAACGGTCTGACCCATTTGGGATTGCCTTACTACATCGGCACCATAATCAAGGGCCTGCTATTAGTCTTTGGTGTGGTTGTGGTGACGGTAGCCAGGATGCAACGCCGCGGGCCACACACCCTGGAAGTGGGCTGACCTTTGAACCTTCAAGTACAAGATGAAAATCGCTACAGGGACATTGAGTACAGGATGAATTATGTCTAATACCAAACCTCAAACCATGCGTCTGCACCAAAGCGACAACGTAATTCTGGCCCTTAGCAATTTAGTGCAAGGAACTGTATTAAGCGCAGATGGTCTAGTCTGTGCTCAGGACATCCCCATGGGTCACAAAATCGCCACGAAAAGGATTGAAGCAAACACTCCGGTTCGAAAATACGGTCAAGTCATCGGCGCGGTGATGCATGCAATTGATGCCGGGGAGCACGTTCATACCCATAATTTAGGCATGGCACAACAACTTTCAAACTATTCCATCGGGGCAGAAAGTCGACCCACGGATTATGTTCCGCAGGAGAATCAGGCTAATTTCCTTGGCTATGTGCGCCCCGGCGGACAAGTCGCAACCCGGAACTACATCGGGATTTTGGCAACGGTTGGCTGTTCAGCCAGTGTGGCCAGATTGATTACCGATGCCTTTAGAGAAGATACTTTAAGAAAATACGAAAACGTGGATGGCGTCGTGCCGTTGGTTCATGGATTGGGTTGCGGGATGAATCTTCGAGGTGAGGGGCTTTCATATCTCCAACGCACCCTGGCAGGATTCTCCAAAAATCCAAATTTTGCCGGATTGCTTATTATTGGGCTGGGGTGCGAAACCAATAACCTGGACTGTCTATTGGACAGCACTGACATAATAACCGGGCCCATGCTCCAAACCCTTAACATCCAAGACGCCGGAGGCAGTAAGCAAACCATAGCCCAGGGGACAGAAATCGTCCAAAAAATGCTGGATGAGGCTGATAAGGCCAAGCGGCGGCCGGTTCCGGCCTCCAATCTTATTCTTGGCTTAGAATGCGGTGGATCCGATGGCTACTCCGGAATAACGGCCAATCCGGCTCTGGGGGCAGCGGCGGATTTAGTGGTCCGGAACGGTGGAACTGTAATTCTCAGCGAGACACCGGAAATTTACGGAGCGGAACACTTGCTGCTTGCCCGGGCGGCCAGCCCCCAGGTGGGCAAGAAGCTTCTGAACAAAATTGAATGGTGGCGAGAATATGTGGCCCGGAACCAGGGTGAGATGAACAACAATCCTTCCCCCGGCAATAAAGCCGGGGGGTTGACGACCATATTGGAAAAATCACTGGGCGCCGTGGCCAAGGCCGGATCCACTGACCTGATGGAGGTCTATGATTTCGCTGAGCCAGTCACAGCCAAGGGTATGGTGTTCATGGATACACCCGGTTATGATCTTATTTCCATCACCGGCATGATCGCTGGTGGCGCCAATATGATCTGTTTCACCACCGGACGGGGTTCGGTCTTGGGCTCCAAACCGGCTCCTACCATCAAATTGGCCAGCAACACCCAGATCTACCAGAGATTAATAGATGATATGGATATTGAATGCGGGCCCATTGTGGATGGTAAAGCAACTATCAAAGAGCTGGGTCAGACGATCTATGATACGATCCTGCAAACTGCCTCGGGGCACAAGACTAAGAGTGAAATCATGGGACTGGGGGATTGTGAGTTCGTGCCTTGGCCTTTGGGAGCCATAATGTGAAGTTGCATCATCATTGCAAACCGATGCACCGGCGCGAGATAGCCAAAATGATGGATCTGAGCGCTGTGCAGGCCCAGAATACAGAGGATGATGTCAAGGCGCTGGTCAATCTGGCCAAGATACATCAATGCATAGCGGTATTTTGCCTACCCAGCCTTACTCCGTTGGCCGCACAGCTATTGAAGGATGAAGCCGAGATCAACCTGGGTGGGGTGATCGGATTTCCATCCGGGGGTGTGTCCACGACCATCAAAGTGGCCGAAGCGGAAGAGCTGATTAAAATGGGCTGTAATGAATTGGATATGGTCATCAATGTTGGGCTGTTAAGATCGGGTAGGCTTGAGGAAGTTCAGCACGACGTACGAAGCGTTGTGGAAATAGCAGATGGAATACCGGTGAAGGTTATTCTAGAGTGTCACCATCTCACGAATACCCAGATACAGAAGGGCTGCGAGATTAGTATTCTAGCCGGGGCAGCATTTGTTAAGACCGGCACTGGTTGGGCGGAGACTGGTGCAACGGTGGATAATGTGGCTTTGATGAATGCTTGTGCGGGTGGGAAAATCTCCATCAAGGCAGCCGGAGGAATTAGAGATCTGGCCACCCTGCTTGAGCTTCATCGGTGTGGGGCCACCAGGTTCGGCGTAGGCTATGAATCCGCCAAGAACATATTGTCCCAAGTAGCGGAATAGTTTGGCATCATCATAAGCACAAAATATTTATTGGCCTTTGACCTGGGCTCTGGGGTAACAAAGTAACAAAGCGTGTCTTTACCGCGATGATGGTGCCTGCCTGATATATTGAAAACGAACGGGAATAATCCCATAAATTGTAAAAGAGGTGTTTCATGAGGGAAATTCGCATCCATGGCCGTGGGGGGCAGGGGTCCTTGGTATTGGCACAGTTCATGGCCATTGCGGCAAGGGAAGACGGCAAGTACGGTCAGGCTTTTCCTTTTTTAGGCGGAGGAGGGGAGCGCAAAGGCAAGGCAATCGAGGCCTTTTGCCGTATCAGCCCTGATCCAATCCGCATCCGCTGCAAGGTCAATGAGCCTGATTATGTCATTGTTCAGGACGCCACCATCATTGGAGAGGTTTCGGTAAGCGCCGGCCTGACCGAGGATGGCCTGATTTTGGTGAACACAGACCGGCGGGCTGATGAGCTTGGCCTGGATACCCCGGCCACGGTACTCACCTTCACTGCCGAGGATATTGCCCGGCGTATTTTGGGCAGACCTATAATGAACACAGCCCTTTTGGGTGCGTTTGCGGCCATGACTGGCGAGTTGAGTCTGGAAGCAGTGATCCGAGCGGTGAATCTCAAGTTCCCCGGCGAATTGGGTGAAAAAAATGCCAGGGTAGTCAAGGAAAGCCATGCCCGTTTGAAGGAGGTGAAACCATGAAACTTACTGTTGGAGCGGTGGTCAAAGGCCGGACTTCTCTAAATTATAAAACCGGCAAATGGCGAGACCAATGCCCGGTGATCCGCCAGGAAGACTGCAAACGCTGCCATATGTGTGTGGATGTATGCCCGGACAGCGCGGTGCATGCCGAGCAGGCAGCGGGGCAGGATAAACCCGATTATGTGATCGACTATGAGTTTTGCAAAGGGTGCGGATTGTGCGTGTATGAGTGCCCCGCAAACGCCATAGACCTTAAACCGGAGGAAAAGTAGATGAGCCCGATACCAAAAAATGCAAAAGTAATAGAAGGTTCGGAGGCAGTGGCCCAGGCGGTACGCGCCTGCCGTCCCGAGGTGATTTCAGCTTATCCCATCAGCCCCCAAACCCATATTGTGGAAGGCCTTGCTAAGATGGCGGCGGACGGCAAAATAGATTCGGAGTATGTGCGGGTGGAGTCGGAGTTTTCTGCGGCCAGTGTTTTGGCCGGTTCCTCTGCAGCCGGGGCCCGCAGCTACACGGCCAGCTCATCCCAGGGTTTATTGCTCATGACTGAGGTGCTCTATGCCTCGGTAGGGCAGCGGCTGCCCTTTGTCATCACCGGGGTGAACCGCTCTATCTCGGCCCCCATCAGCATACAGATAGACCAGCGCGACACCATGAGTCTCAGAGATTCCGGTATGATCCAGCTCTACGTTGAATCCAGCCAGGAGGCCTACGACACCCATGTTGCAGCTTTCAAAATAGCCGAAGACCCCAATATTCTCTTGCCGGTGATGGTCTGCATGGACGGCTGGGTGCTAACCCACTCATATGAGCTTGTGAGCACCATTGAACAGGAAGTGGTGGACGCTTTCTTGCCGGCCTACAATCCACCCAATTTCCTGGATCCGGCTGAGCCCAAAACGTGGGGATCCTATTCAGAGGCGGATGTGCAGATGGAAATTAATTATTCGGTTCACGACGCCATGCAAAAAGCCAAAAGCCGCATGAAGGATGTGTTTGCCGAATTGACCGGGATCTGTGGACGAGATCACGGCGGGCTCATTGAGGCCTACTGCTGCGATGATGCCGAAGTGGTGTTGATCGCCCTGGGTTCTGTCTGCGGAACCATAAAAGATGCAGTCGATGACCTACGCTCCGCCGGACAAAAAGTGGGCCTGATCAAGATCCGCTGTTACCGTCCTTTTCCTTATGAAGAGATCCTGGGGGCGCTAACCGGGGCCAAGGTTGCGGCGGTGATGGAGGCCAGCTTCTCCATGGGTTCTGAAGGCTCCATCGGCCTGGATTTGAAAGCAAAATTGTGCAATCGGCCTGATGCCCCCATGGTGGTGGATTTCATTGCCGGCTTGGGAGGCCGGGAGGTGAACAAGGATACGGTGGCAACTGTGGTGGGAAAAGCCCGCCAGATAGCTGCCGGTGGCCTTCCCTTAGATGAGCCGATGTGGATAGACCTTAACTGCGACATACTGCCCTAGTGGGAGAATATCATGGAAACATCAATCCAATTTGAACATAATGAGCTATTTGTTTCGGGTCACCGGGCTTGTCCGGGCTGCGGCCTAACCCTGGCCGTTCGTCATATACTTGAGGCCACCGGCCCTAACATAATCGTGGTTACCCCCACCGGATGTCTGGAGACGGTGAGTTCGCCCTATGGCTTCTCGCCTTGGGGCGTGCCCTGGATTCATCATGTATTTGAGAACGGACCCTCGGTGGCTACCGGAGTGGCCGCGGCCCTCAAGGCCAAGGGCAAGACAGACACGCGGGTGGTGGCCATCGGCGGCGACGGCTCCACCTTTGACATCGGTTTCGGAGCGCTTTCCGGCATGCTGGAGCGGGGAGACGATGTCTTGTACATCTGCACGGACAACGCGGCCTATGGCAATACCGGCGGCCAGTGCTCGGGAGCCACACCCGAAAGGGCCGCCACCACAACTTCTCCGGCAGGCGATTGCTCCATGGGCAAGGTGCAGCCTAAAAAAGACATTCCGGCCATCATCGCGGCCCACGGCACCCCCTATGTGGCAACCGCTTCGGTGGGCTACCTGAAAGATTTGCAAAAGAAGGTGAAGCGGGCCATGGAATTCAGCGGGTCACGTTATATTCAGATAGACCAGCCTTGTACCTCTGTCTGGGGCTTCCCTGCCCATCTAACCATGGAGTATGCCCGCCTGGCGGTGAATTCCGGCCTGGTGCCACTTTTTGAAATGGAATATGGCCAGGTCAGCAAGGTGCGAAAGATCAAAAAACCGGTGCCGGTAGAGGACTATCTCAAAGGGCAGAAGCGGTTTGCGCATTTATTCAAAAGCGATGAAGGCGCAGCCGAGATAAAGCATCTGCAAGAATTAGCTGAAGCCAATATGGCCAAATACGGGTTGAAATCATGATCCTCGACAAATTCAAACTGGACGGCAAAAAGGCCGTGGTTACCGGCGGCACCAAGGGGCTGGGCAAGGCTATAGCTCTGGCCCTGGCCCAGGCCGGGGCTGATATCGCCCTGGTCAGCCGTGGTGACAATCCGGAGCTGCGTGATGAAATCAAGGCCCTTGGGAGACCCTGTTGGCATTTTAAGGCGGATCTTAGTGATCGCGCCCAAACTAAGCAAATTATTCCCGGCCTGGCCGAACAAATGGGCGGCCTGGACATCCTGGTCAACTGTGCGGGCATTATCACCCGTATGCCCAATGAGGAATTTCCCGAATCAGCATGGGATTCCAATCTGGAGATCAACTTAAACGCGCCCATGCTGATGATTCAGGCCGCGGCCAAGCTGATGATTCAAAAGGGCTACGGCAAGATTATCAACGTGGCATCTATCTTATCTTTTCAGGGGGGGCTAAATGTACCCTCCTATGCGGCCAGCAAGCATGCTCTGGTGGGATTGACCCGCTCTTGCTGTAATGCGTGGGCGGACAAAGGAGTGAATGTCAACGCAATTGCACCGGGTTTTTTCGCCACCGATTTTACGCAGGCTTTACAGGACGATGCGGAGCGCTCCGCCGCCCTGATGGGGCGGGTTCCGGCCAAGCGTTGGGGCAACGCCGAGGACATAGGAGGTGCTGCGGTCTATCTGGCTTCGGCTGCATCGGACTTTGTGCATGGAACCACCCTGACCGTGGACGGCGGCTGGCTAGCAAACTGAGCTAGTCTGATGGCCAAGCCGGTAGCCCTAAAATACTGCGGAGGATGCAATCCCGGATATGTCCGTGTGGCGGTGTTCGAAAGCATTCGGAACGCCGCCGGTGAGACTATTGAATGGACCCGGTTCGATCCGGCCAGCAGCAGTTCTGTGCTGTTCATCTGCGGCTGCACCACCGCGTGTCCGGCGGAAGAAATGGACCTATCCCGAAACAAAATAACGGTGGTGCTAACGGAAGAACCGGCCCATCCCCAAAAGGTGGTGCAGACCCTATTAGGAAATGGAGATGAACATGATTAGAACCAAAAGAGACTATATAAAGAGCCTGCAAGAGCAGGGAAATGTAATTTATGCGGGTGGGGAGAAGGTGGAGGACATAACCAGCCACCCAACTTTTAAGCCCCATATCAGCTGCGCGGCCATGACCTATGAGATGGCTAATAAACCAGAATTCGAAGACCTGGCCACCGCTACCAGCCATCTCACCGGCGAGACTATCAACCGTTTCACCCACATTCACCAATCTGTGGAAGACCTGATAAAAAAAGTACAGTTACTCAGGGCCATAGCCCACGAGACCGGGTCTTGCTTCCAGCGCTGTGTGGGCTGGGACGCTCTGAACGCCACCTATATGACCACCTATGATATTGATAAAAAGCATGGTACGGATTATCATCAGCGGTTTGTTGATTACCTGGAGATGATCCAGTCCACGGGCAAGATGGTGGTGGGCGGCATGACCGATACCAAGGGCGACCGCACCCTGCCGCCTCACAAACAGCCGGACCCGGATGTCTTCACTCATGTAAAGGAAAAACGTAAAGAAGGCATCATCATCCGGGGCAACAAGGCCCACCAGACCGGGGCGGCCAACAGCCACGAAATTCTTATAATGCCCACCCAGTTCATGCGGGCAGAAGACGAGGCCTTTTCTCTGGTCTGCGCGGTGCCTTTGAACTCGCCGGGTATTACCCAGATATTCGGCCGCCAAACCAATGACGAGCGCCGCAAAAAGAGCCTGATGGATGTTGGCAACGCGGAATTCGGCCTTGTGGGCGGTGAAACCCTGGTAGTCTTCGACGATGTGTTCGTTCCCTGGAAGCGGGTATTCATGTGCGGTGAGTGGGATTTTTCCGGGCTTTTGGTGGAGCGCTTTGCCACTTTGCACCGCCAGAACTACGGAGGCTGTAAGGGAGGGGTATCTGATGTGATCATCGGAGCGACGGCATGTGCGGCGGAGATGCAAGGCAGCGCCAAGGCCAGCCATGTGAAAGAAAAGCTGGCCGAGATGACCCACCTGACCGAAACTCTCTATTCTGGCTCCATCTCCTGCAGCGCCCTTGGCAGCAAAACCGCCAGCGGGGCTTACTATCCTGATCCCGTATTGGCCAACTGCACCAAACACAACGTGACCCGTCATGTCTATGAAATTGCCCGTCTGGCTCACGATGTGGCCGGCGGCATTCTGGCTACCATGCCCGCCGAAGCCGATCTAAAGCACCCCGAGATCGGCAAATATGTGGAGAAATTCCTGGCCGGGGTGGAAGGGGTCAGCACCGAATCCCGCATGCGGGTGCTCAGGCTTTTGGAGAACATGACCGGCGGCACTGCCCTGGTGGAATCCATGCACGGTGCGGGCAGCCCCCAGACCCAAAAGGTCATGTATGGCCGCTACGGCAACCTGGACATGAAAAAACTGTGGGCCAAAAAACTGGCTGGGGTGGAATAGAGTGAACTGGAATTGGGTATTTTTAGCCAACTTTGGGAAAATATAGATAGCCCTTCAGCGGAGTTGGGGTCTCAAAGGTTGTCCAGCATTTGATCGACACTGGTGGTAGGCAGTTTGCAGGCGAACTCCTGGCAGACATAGGCGGTGGCCTGGCCATTTTTAGCGACCATTGGCAGAGCAAACGGCGCGATGGTCGTAACTTCCGCAGCAGCCTTTTGATTGGCCGGACGGAAGAGGACAACTATGTTCGGCAGAAAGGATTTGCGAAGCGCTGCCAGCATCATTTTTGTATCTTTGCCATGGGCTTCGCCCACGATAACAACCTCGTAGTTCGGGTTGAGCGCAAATTCAAGTGCGATCATGAGCTGGGTATGTCCTGCCGGATACTTGGCCACTTCGCCGGAGAATGATTTGATAATATGCTCCGCTTTTGTCAGGTATTGGGTATTTCCGGTCAGGTGGCCCAGACGCAGCAGGTTGTATACCGCCACGGAGTTTCCCGACGGTATGGCCCCGTCGTAAATGACTTTGCTGCGCACCAGAATTTTTTCAGCATCGTCGGCAGTCAGGAAGAGGCCCCCATTCCGGTCGTCCCAGAAGTGGGACAGCATCTGTTGATTTATTGCAATGGCATCCTTTAGATACGCTATTTTATAGGTAGCCTGATAAAGCTCCAGCAAGCCCCAGACCATAAAGGCATAGTCGTTCAAATGCGCATCCAAGCCGGCTTTGCCCTTACGGTAGCGTTTTAACAGCCGCCCGTGGTCATCGGTGAGGTTTTGCAGGATAAATTCGGCGGCTTTGACAGCCGCAGCAGTATATTTTTCATTGTCCAGGGCCCTGCCGGCATTGGCCAGCGCCGCGATCATCAAACCATTCCAGTCGGTGAGTATTTTGTCGTCTTTGAATGGATGTATGCGTTTTTCCCGTTCTTTAAAAAGCATTTTTCGACCGTCTTCCAGGCGGCGACGCAACTGCGCTTCGGAGATGCCCAAATCACCGGAAAGCTCGGGCAGCGGCTTTTGCAAATGCAGAATATTTTGATGGACGCTATGGCCGGGGCCGGCATCTTCAAAGTTTCCGTCTTTTTTGATATTGAAGATTTTGAAGAATAATTCGGCCTCTTTTTGGCCTAAAATCTGTTTTATTTCTTGCGGCGTCCACAGGTAGAACTTGCCCTCGATACCTTCGCTGTCGGCATCCTCAGCACTGAAAAACCCTCCTTCGGGAGAAGTCATGTCCCGTAAGACATAGGTAATGATTTCTTTGACAACCTCTCTATAAAACTCTTTTCCGGTAATTTGGTAGGCTTCCGTATATGCCAGGATCAGTATTGCCTGGTCATAAAGCATCTTTTCAAAATGCGGTACCAGCCATTGAGCGTCGGTAGAATAGCGATGAAAGCCGAAACCCAACTGATCGTAAATACCTCCCAGCCGCATTTGGGTCAGGGTTTTTTCGACCATCCCAAGCGTCTGCGGGTCTTGTGTCTGGTGATAGCGCCGCAATAGGAAACTTAATTGATGCGCCGACGGAAATTTAGGTGGCTTGCTGAAGCCGCCGTAGTCCGGATCATAGGCCTGTACAAATAAGGCCTGGGCTTGATCCAGTATTTGCCGTTCGAGATTTGGCCCCGATCGACTCTCACCCAATCCGGCAATATGTTGTGTGATACGGTCGGCGCTGTCAAGGACCTTTTCGCGGTCTTTGCGCCACACATCAGCAATTTTTGGCAAAAGTTCCATCAGTCCGGGCCGGCCCCAGCGGCTGGTTTTTGGGAAATACGTGCCGGCGTAAAACGGTTTTTTATCCGGCGTCAGGATGATTGTCATGGGCCAACCACCGCTGCCGGTCAATGCCTGGGTTACGGCCATGTAAACATGGTCGATGTCCGGCCGTTCTTCCCGATCGACTTTGATGCTGATGAAATTCTGATTTAACAATGCGGCCACGTCTTTATCTGAAAAAGACTCATGTTCCATGACATGGCACCAGTGGCAGGTAGAATATCCAATTGATAGAAATACAGGCTTGTCTTCACGCTTTGCTTTCTCAAAAGCTTCCGTGCCCCAGGGAAACCAGTCGATCGGATTGGTGGCATGCTGCAGCAGATAGGGGCTGGATTCGTTAACCAGTCTGTTGTATTTGGTGTTTGGCTCGAGCGGTGATTTCGTCGTAGAAGAAGCTTGCTTGGTCGAATCCGCGAAACAAACATCAGACCCAGGAAAAAGCCAGATATCGGCAGCTGTGATAACGAAAACTAACACCATCGCTATCATTGATTGCTTGTATAAAAGGTATAATGCCATCGGATTCTCTTGATAATTCATTTCAAGTTCAATTTAACCAATCAACTAATCAACCAATTCACTATTTCTTTAATCATTATTGCCGACGCAAAAATACAACAGGAATAATCAAATACCCAATCTCTATCAAAACGAGCCGCTAACATTCAAGTATCATAGCTGATTATCACGACATCAGCAGCTTCATCGCGGACGGGAATCAACGCTTGATAGGTGTCGGAATGATACCATTGCTGCAATGTCTGCTGATCGGAAAATTTTATAACGACCGTGTTTTGGTAAGAGTGGTCGCCCGTAAGAACAGCGGCACGCTTTCCCCGGAATACAATTTCGGCTGCAAACGGTATCAGTGATTTTTGAACACCATCGACGTAAGTCTTCCACTTGTCAGGATCTTTCACAGTAATGTGACCGATGAGATAAGCTGGCATATTTTTGGGCTCCTTCTGAAAATAAGGGTACAACTTCTCTTTTATAGCTCAAAACTCTCAATTAAGGTTTAAGTATGGCCCAGCACTGTATGTGGTTGGTAGGACGAGCCGAGAAGCTGAATCTCTTCTGTGGAAAGTTTGATTTGAGTGGCTGCTACGGCCTCCTCAATATGGGCTATCTTGCTGGCACCGACGATGGGCGCTGTCAATCCCGGCTGATGCAGCAACCAGGCGTAGGCGATTCGGGCATTGCTTTCGCCGCGTTGAGAGGCAAGTTTGCTAAGACGGTTTACCACAGCGAAGTCATCTTCCCGATAGTAGAGCTTTCGGGCATACTCGTCGGATCTGGATCGCGGAGTGCGGCCGGCCGTGGCATCGTCCGGCGTGCGGTTGCCGGCTAAAAAGCCTCTGGCTAGAGGACTCCAGGGGATCAGAGCGACACCTAGATCGCGGCAAAGTGGAATCATCTCCCGCTCCTCTTCCCGATAGATCAGGTTGTAGTGGTTCTGCATCGATACGAACCGCACCCACCCATTCGATTGGGCGATATGTTGTGCCTTGGCAAACTGCCAGGCCCACATGCTGGACGCCCCAATATAACGTACTTTGCCGGATTTGACGAGATCGTTCAAGGCCTCCATGGTCTCTTCGATGGGTGTTTCATAATCCCAGCGATGGATTTGATACAGATCGATGTAATCAACCCCTAGACGCTTGAGGGAGGCGTCAACCGCTGCAAAGATATGCTTACGTGACAATCCGGCAGTGTTTGGCGGTGGTGATTCGGAGCTAGCGAAACCGCCCTTAAAGGAGATATCGACCGGGAAAAACACTTTGGTGGCAATCACGACCTCATCCCTGCGGGTAAACTCCCGCAAAAACTTGCCGGTTAGTTCTTCGGATGCACCAGCTGAATACATGTCGGCAGTATCGAAAAAATTAATCCCCAACTCAACCGCACGCTGCACGATGGGATGTGCGTCGGCTTCATCAAGTATCCACGGCCGCCATTGCGAAGTTCCGTAAGTCATCATGCCGAGGCAAATGCGTGAAACTTTGAGTCCGGTTTGACCTAAATTGACATAATCCATGTCATCATCCCTTGCATTTTTGTCCACAAAGATATCCGTACTATTTTTCGAGCGATAATACTTTGTTTAGAGGACCTTGCTGTCCAGGAAATACAATTGTGAATTGTGAAGGTCTTGACTTTTATAAATTGCCTAATTTTTAGTGCTTGATGGGGACTTATTTCCTTGTGACTGACCCATCGGCCGCTGGGATTCTCTTATCTTTTTCAGCATACCCAGCCACGCCTCTTTATCGTAAGCCGGCACCTCGCCGCGATTGTGGTTGTATATCGGCATGGCGAGATTTTGGACGTGAAATAAATATTCATTGTTGGAGATCCGGGTTTGCCAGTTTCCGGTCAGTCTAGCCGTGATTGGACCCCCGATGAAAAGTAAGCAAATTAACGCAGTATACCCCCAGGGTTTGAGAATGCCCTTTCGATTCGAAACCGATATATAGAGCGTGTCCTTTTCCGGGCACACCGCGACACATTTCAGGCAGGCATGACACTCATCGGAACGAACACAACGCTTATTGTGAATCCGGATATCGACCAGGCATGTGCGGGTGCATTTTTGACAGTTTGTGCAAGTTTTAACATTGCGGTGAATCTTCGTGATGCTCAATAAACTGAGCACTCCCAGTAAGGCGCCATAGGGGCATAAATAACGACACCAAAAATTTCTTATCCATATGGACAGTACAAATATCACGAGCAGCACTCGGAAGGCAAGCGGTGTGATATTTTTGAAAAAATAGAGCATCTTAATGTCAGCGACCATGTTGTAGGGGCTGTAAATGAAATAATCCAGTGCCACCGCATTCATCTGCAGGACAATTGCCCACAAAAAGAACGCCAAGACCAGATATTTCAGGCTTCGCAAGGGATAATCCAGCCATGGCGGCAGCTTGATGCTTTTGCGAAAAAGGAGCTTGTGAAGCCGATTGAGATATTCAGTCAAAAGCCCAAAGGGGCAGATCCAACTGCAAAACCCTCTTTTCAGCAGAAGACCGGTCGCCAGAGCCAATGAAAAAATGATCAAACCGGACGGATGCACATGGTTGAATATTCCGGTAACCAGCAGATATTTCAGACTGATTAGAGAGCTGATGGGCAAAAAGGCCTCAATGCCGGGCGGTCGCGTCACGGTAGGTGAGATACCGTTTTCCAGTTGATTTACAAAGATACTGAATTGAATGCCGATTAGAACAACGGTTGCCAGGAAAAGAAACTGAACCACCTTGCGGTACAGTTGGATATTTGCTGGTGATAAGTGCTTGATCAGATTTCGTATATTATCCATGGTAGTAATATAAAGGTGGCTGAGTCTGAAATCCTTGATTTAAGTCAAGGGATCGGTGCTTCTTAATATTTCAGTCATTCAAATTTTGGTGAAATTAAGTTCAAAAAAAGGGGTCCATAGGACAAATAGCACAACTATGATTTATAGTGTTCTTCAGGATTGACTCCATCGAATATTGTGATAGGTATGGGCCGATCAATGACATAAATAAATGACTGACCCACAAAATCGCAAAGGAGAGGCCATGGCACACAAACGATTCGTAGACTTAAGCATCAGTATCGAACCCGAACTTCCCAGCGACCCTCCTATGATGATTCCCAAAATCGATTATATTAACCACGAAATGGGGGCCGAACAGATGAAGGAATTTTTTCCGGGGGTCCAAAAAGAGCAACTTCCGGCAGGGTTGGGATGGGCGGTTGAATTTCTTGCACTTACGACCCATTCAGGCACCCATCTGGATGCCCCTTATCACTACCATCCCACTATGGACAAGGGGCAGAGGGCGCTGACCATTGATGAAATCCCCCTTGACTGGTGCTTTAACGATGGGGTCGTCTTGGATTTTCGACATAAGGGGGACGGTGAAAAAATTACGGCCCAAGACGTCCAAAAAGAATTGGAGCGGATCGAATACGAAATCAAGCCCATGGATATCGTTTTGATCCAAACCGGTGCGGATACCGCCTGGGGCACCGAGCAATACCTGGTGAAGGGAGCCGGAATGGACCGGGAAAGTACCTTGTATCTGACCGAAAAAGGCGTAAAAGTCGTTGGCATCGATGCCTGGAGCTGGGACCGGCCCCTACCTTTTCAGGCAAAGGATTTCAAGGAAAATGGGGATCCCAAAGTTATCTGGGAAGCACACTTCGCCGGAATCGATATCGGCTACTGCCATATGGAGAAGTTGGCCAACCTGGCCGCCATTGGAAGACCCTATGGATTCACTGTTTGCTGTTTTCCGGTTAAAATCAAAGGGGCCAGCGCCGGTTGGACGCGGCCGGTGGCGATTGTCGATGAAGATTAGTTGAAATTATATGCTTCGTATTTTCAATCCGTCGAAATTTTAAAACTACCAAAACACGAAAACAAATAGGGTGTCAGGCTTCGAAAGACTTAAAGTTCTAAGTGAAACCCAGCCCAAATAAAAAGGTCTTTTGATGATTGAAACGGTCTGCATATTAGGCCAACAACTGACCTGACAGCGATAGTGAAACTCATAAAAGGAGGTCGAAGATGAGAGTGTGGAAAAAAGTATTGTTGATTGTCGTAATGGCGACTTTGGCATTTAGCTTGCCCTCGGGCTCTGCATTGGCCAAAGATTATAAAATCACCGTTGTGGCCGGGCATCCACCCATATTTTTGTGGGTCACCCTTTGCCGTGATTTTTTTATTCCCGAAGTCGACAAACGGCTGTTGGAAGCCGGCGGCAAAGACAAAATCATATGGAATCAGGCCTATGGCGGTACAATTGCAAAAATCGGCGGGGCGCTCGAGGCCATTGAAGAAGGTATCGCGGACATGGGCTTTGTCGGAACGATATTTGAGGCGCCCAAAATGCCTTTGCACAACGTGACCTATATGACCCCTTTTGGTACCGACAATATATTTTACGTGGTAGACATCATGGCTGAGCTCCAGGCCAAGATACCAGCTCTGGCCGAGGAGTGGACCAAACACAATCAGATTTACCTTGGCGGAGCAGCCTTGGACACCTATGGCAGCCTGACCAATTTTCCGGTCAAGACCGTCGACGATGTCAACGGCCATAAAATTGCCGCTCCCGGCCCCTCGGCCAACTGGTTGAAGGGAACCGGCGGTGTGCCGGTGGCC
>JAAUYD010097693.1_pt1 | contig 27092 bp, 22 predicted proteins | sample 7278101 | NCBI WGS metagenome assembly JAAUYD01 (sample SAMN14350128, study PRJNA611818) | marine sediment metagenome | isolation source: surface marine sediment (0.6m) | place: French Polynesia: Moorea | collected 2018-08
TAAGTTGATAAAAAGAAGAGCATATGGCTTTAGAAATTTTGATAATTTTCGACTAAGAAGTTTCTTGACTTGGGATTTTACGAGTTAGTTTTACAAGTAAAGTTCGGGAGAACCAGATTAAAAATAGCTGGAGCCACTTGGCATCCTGATACGATTAATCCGATGTTAGCTTTAAGAATTATCAGAGCTAATAACTGGTGGTCTGAATTTTGGAATAGATACAAACATCCCGAATATATAAACATATTAAATAGCCAGCTTGAACCCAAATTAAATTTAGCAAATTAAATTTTTTTCCTAATATAAATTAGTCAACTTTCTACTTTTAACGAGCGAGTAGATTCAAACATAATTTCTTTTTCTCAATTTCAAACTAAACCGTTTAGTGTGCAAGAGGGGGCGTTTGTGGATACGCCAGCTCCCAGAGCCCCAGCAACTGTTTTTGATTGCACCCTTCTTCTTGCTCTTCTTCTATCTCTTCTCGTTGGATAGTTCCTATTTCCCTCTTGCTCTGTAATTGGAGTTGTGGCGATCGCTTCTCTTCACCCTCAATACTTCCATTTACAGGAGAATTAATCTGCTGCACTACCTGACGCGCTACTCTATCTGCCTCTTGCTCGTATTTATCTCCAGGCTGTCCGATAGTTAGCTTTGCTTGCAGACCTGTTTCTTCCCATACCGTTTCTGGCTGGTATTCTCCGGTTTCTAGGGAGCGCATCACGTTCGTGCCGATCGTACCCCATTCTCCCATAGGCGAGTCTGTTATTGTTTCGGGTGCGGTTGTTTGCTCTGCTAATATCGCCGGACTCTGTTTGAAGTTGCTCTTAGCAAGTTTCTGCTGGTTATGGCAAGAACAAGAAGAAGATTTGGATTTAGATGCGTGAGCGTGCATAGCTAACCTCGCTGTTTTCGCCGATCGAGAATTCAAATTATTCCAAAAATCTCTATCAAATATTTTATCTATAGAGCTACAGTTTACAGCTTTTTGAAGATCTATTGCTCAACCCGTTCGTTTTACAGGCCAAGCCTTAGTAGTGGCCCTCGAAGAGTTGAGCGCGACGTGCAGAAGGTTAAAATGTCATGAAATCTTAAAATGAAAATTGCTGCCCACAAACCAACTTCTTCTTCTCGATATCGAAGGGCGACGTTTTTGACTATCGTTGGCAGCTAGCCTATATTATCTTTTTTCCTCGCTCTTTTGAGCTGTTGCTGGCTCACCAGAGATCTTGAATGGCTCATCTGGATAAAAGTGTTGTTGTTCGTCTATTTCTCCATGCACGTATGGTGGAATTGGAGCAATTGCTTCTACGTCGCTATGAAACTGAACGTTTGTCAAATTAACCCATCCTGGAGTTAAAGCAGCTTCTGGAGGTTTTTCTCTCGCTTTACCAGTGATCTCGTCGTCTGGTTCAAATCGGGTTTCAAATATCACCATGCCGCGAATGTAAGGTGACATTGGAATACGAGCTTCCATATCGCGATGCAGACTCAAATCATATAGTTCAAGCCACCCAGGAACTCCTCTGTGTTCAACTCTCTCCTTTTGATTTGTCATGGACATCTCCTTTAACTTTATGTCTGGCCTTTGGATTTCCCCTCTGGGTCTGTACTTGATGCAGTCAAGTTAGCGCTCTCAGATTCGGCTTTTCCTCTCTTGAGAGGGCTTGCTACTAGGAATTTCCGCTTCTGTTGACGAGACTTTAATCCTTGCTAACTCTATACTTTGCTTGACTCAACTTGTTAGGGTCGAGATGCAGAGTCGGTGGTAATTACGCGAGATTTGTCAGTTAATCAGTCAAGTTTAATTGATTGTGATGTCTTTTTAGGTCTCTACCTCTTAAGGTAGCTCTGGAGAAGCTACTTGCTCGCAGCTTTGGTCTCCAAAATTACAAATATTAACAGTGTTCTCCCCATTTCTAACTAAAATACATAGCTAGATAAAAAGTTAATTTGTTTTAATTTTTAAGAAAAGTAAAATATCTGTTTATTATTTTATGCAAATTGGGTAAAATTTAAAGATAGACTCAAATAAATTGTTGATTCAAATAAAATTCTGACTTTTTTTTAGATTGAAAAAATCTCTTTTTGAAGAAAGGGATTAACTATATTTAGTTCAGAGAGTTTTTTTAGTCAGTAGTTTAGTGTTAGGTAATATTTGGCGCTACCGAACCACTCTCCTTGGTGATAACTTACTTAAGAGTAAACGCAAGAACATTAGTCATTTAAATAAAATCCTGGCTTTTTTTAGATTGAAAAATCTCTTTTTGAGTAAGGAGGTTAACTATAAATCTATTTCGGAAAGTTTTTTTTAGCCAATAGTTTACTGCTAGGTGATATTTGGGGATTTTAATTCTTGAAAAGAGTGAAAAAAAAAATTTATTTGCTCATGACACTTGTGAGAAATCTAGGGATACCATTTTGACGTTATACTGCGCTTAATAAACAGAGCTAGAAGTCTTAAAATCCTGTGTTATGAGGTTTAATTATTAAGCGCAGGTTTAGAAAGAATTGATATGAGGAGGAATTAATATGATTTAACTGTTCGAGAACCAATCAGAAGTTAAGTCTGGTAAATAAACTAGCTAAGAATTTTAGTAATTCATTTAAAACCCAATCTGATTCCTCAAATCTATATCTAGTTCACTTTTTTTCAAGTAGATGCACAGATGTTTTAATTATGGAAAACTCAATGACTGAAACTCTACATGGACTTGTTCTAACCGAAACTAGCATTATTATCACAGTCACTAGTAACGGTTGTACTGAGAAAAAAGACTTCAAAATTGAATTACAAGAATCCAAGCCCCCTATCGTGACTTTCATCCGCGTGGTTCCCGATCCTTGTAAGATGGTTTCACACAGCATCGATATTACCTTCTCTCTCAAAGAAATTGGTGTGGCTCAATTTAAAGTAGCTAATCCTTTTGCGCCTGGTCCAACGAAGATAATTGTGACTATTCCTTGTATTGGGGCAAAGAGCCGAGACTGGTATGCCTGGAACAACTTAATGCCGCCCAAGCCAGACGATTTCCACGTTATCGGTGAGGTGCAAGTTCCCAATCCAGGTGTTATTGCCGAACTAAAACCCCGGGTTCCGCAGGGAATCAATCCAAAAATTATGCTGCTTAATCTCTTTTTATTCCAACGACCAGGAACTTGGCCGCAAGTACAAACGTGGGTTGAGGCTCGCTACGACAAAATTTTGCCCGAATCGGACTATGAGCAGGTTCAAATTTTCTGTGATGATGAAATAATTGCTGAAATTAAGGTAGAGGATGTAAGATAGCAGCCTATAAGATGGGGATTTGGTTAAATTAAGGTGATAGGATAACGCTCTTTCGACTATCAGAATGACCTGTTAACAGGACTTTAATTGAAACCTAGGTAGATCGAGAAATGAGTGAATCGATGTTAAACAATTGCTAGATAAGCTTTTGAGTTCATTTTTCCGATAGTTTTTGCCCAAATCCCACTAATACAACTGTGGAATTAACACGTGTTTTAATTCTGGAGAAACTCAATGACTGAAACTCTACATGGGCTTATTATAACCGAAACTAGCGTTATTATCACAGTCACTAGCAACGGTTGCACTGAGAAAAAAGACTTCAAAATTGAATTACAAGAATCAAAGCCCCCCATCGTGACCTTCATCCGCGTCAAACCCGATCCTTGTAATATGGTTTCACACAGTATCGATATCACCTTCTCTCTCAAAGAAGTTGGTGCTGCAGAGTTTAAAGTTACTAATCCATTCGCACCGGGTCCGACACGGTTACGGGGTTAGCTTAAACGGGGAGAAACCCCGCCTCCGAAAGTAAAACGTCGGCGTGAGATGAACAGATAGTTTACCCCACAATATCAAAAGATGAAATCATGAAAGAGAAACTTGTAACCGTAAAAAATTATCACCTTGCAGGAGATGGGATAAAAATCGTCTTCTCTCAGGAAGATCCCGCTGAGCTTGAGCTTGTGTACGAAGATCAGCAAGGTGAGCGTCGGTTCTCCGGGCGGGCGATATATCGAGAGGAAATAAAACTACTCGGTTTTATGCGCTCTGTGGTTCTGGAGGAAGAACCAGACTCACACAGAATAAGTCTTTCGCTTGCTGTTCCGTCTGCCAACAGATCCGAGAATGCGAAATCGATACCGGTCAAAACCTCTCTAAATTCCAAGGTAGCTCTGTTAGGCAAAAGCGTGGGAGGGACTATTGTTGTCAAGGGGAAGTTGACCGATGAAGGGGTTGAGTGCCAAACCTTACGAACCGATGCTGGTGAACTTTATACCCTCGTTGGCGACCTTAAAGGATTCCAAGTCGGCGATCGTGTCTGTGTGGCGGGCACGATCGCGGAATTTTCCTTCTGCCAGCAAGGGCTGACGATAGTTGTAAGTTGGATTGGCAAGTATCCACCGAAAGGTTGAGCTTTTCGGGAATTTTCAATCCAGGTTCTTGTCGAATTTCCTCCCCGCTTTAAAAAGACGGGGCTTCTATTCTCCCGTGAGGTTTTCGTGAATGGAAATGGAAACTATCTCAAACTGGTATCAAGCTAATTCACAATCTCTGTTACAAGAAATCGCTCGAGTTCGTAAAATTTTAGAAAATTACATAGAGGGCAAAGAAAATCAACAAAGCGTCACCAAATTAGTTTCAGAAGCTTCAGCCCTTGCTCAACTTTGTGTCCAATTCAAGCTCTCTCCTTTTGAACGGGATATCCTACTATTTTGCGCGGGAATGGAAATTGAACCTAACTTCCAGTCTTTGTGTGCCAAAGCCCAAAGAAATTCTCCTAACAAAAACTATCCTACTCTGAGTTTAGCTTTATCTGCCCTTCCTGGAGCCAGTTGGGGTGTGCTTTCTCCCCAAAGCTCTTTACAGTATTGGCAACTGCTCCAGATTGAGCCAGGATTTATCCTCACCAAGTCTCCGCTCCGAATTGACAAGCGTATCCTCTGCTATCTTTTAGGAGAAAAAGCCTCAGACGAGCAATTAGCTGGCATTATCAAACCCATACCGCCTCAGACGAACGTTCATCCTTTGCCTACCTCTCAGTCAATTTTAGTTGAGCAATTGATAAACATTTGGTCTGGCTGCAAGCGGACAAATAGTTTTCCCGTTGTGCAATTATCTAGATCGGATCGAAGTAGCAAATATAATATTGCCTCAGCAGCTTGTCAGCGTTTGGGGGTTAATTTACAAACTATCTCAGCTTCGGTTCTCCCCACTAATCCTCAAGAACTCAACCAACTTTGTCGGCGCTGGTCAAGAGAAGCCCTTCTTAGCAATAGCGTTCTTTTACTAGACTGCGATCGTCCTAATTTTATAGAACCAGGGCACGAGATTGCTGTCTGCCAATTTATTGAAAGTATCAATACTCCTTTAATCCTCAGCAGCAATGAGAGAAAACTTTCTTGCCAGCGTCCTCTAGTTAACTTTGACATCCCCCAATTAAACTACGAAGAACAAAAAGCCCTGTGGGAAATTCATCTAGGGGAAGCTGCAGCAGAACTTAACGGTCAGATTGAGAGTCTAGCAGCTCAATTTAACCTCAATAGTGCTAATATTCAAGCGGCCTGCGATCGATTCAAAATTGAAAATTCAAAATTCCCACAAAATACCGACTTATCCTCCCCTTCCCAAGGAGGGCTAGGGGGGAGCTCCAAAAATTCTCCACACTCTACTCAATTATGGGATTTCTGCCGCATCCATGCCCGGACTCAATTAGAAGACTTAGGGCAACTTATAAATGCTACAGCAACCTGGGACGATCTGGTATTATCAACCCAACGACGGCAGCTTCTTACCAATATTGCCACTCATCTGCGACAGCGACTTAAGGTATATCAGGAATGGGGTTTCGCCAACAAAAGCAGTAGAGGTTTGGGCATCAGCGCTCTTTTTTACGGGCCTAGCGGTACTGGTAAAACTATGGCAGCAGAGGTATTAGCTAACGAATTTCGCCTCGATCTTTATCGAATCGACTTAAGTAGAGTAGTCAGTAAATATATTGGCGAGACAGAAAAGAATCTGCGGCGGATCTTTGATGCAGCAGAAACGGGAAGTGCAATTCTTCTATTTGACGAAGCTGATGCCCTATTTGGCAAACGCACTGACGTTAAAGACAGTCACGATCGCTACGCCAACATCGAAGTCAGCTATTTGCTGCAGCGGATGGAAGCATACCTTGGTTTGGCTATTTTGACCACCAATTTTCAAAGCGCTCTCGATACCGCCTTTGAAAGACGCATTCGCTTTGCGATCGAGTTTCCTTTTCCCGAAGCCGAAGCGCGAGCGCAAATTTGGCAGCGTATTTTTCCGACTCAGACTCCTACCCAAGGATTAAATTACCAGAGGTTGGGACAACTCAAAGTTGCTGGAGGTAATATTCGCAATATTGCTCTCAATGCGGCTTTTTTGGCTGCCGAAGCGGGAGAAGCAGTGACGATGAAACATATTCTGGAAGCAACTCAAGGGGAATATCTTAAGTTGAAGAGACTGCTTACAAATGAAGAGATAAAAGGTTGGTTGTGACATCTTCGTGACATACTCCTACGCTGATACTAACGTATACAGCGTAGGCTTCTCACCAACTCCAGCTATTGCTTCGGATGCTCGCTAAGTTTTAAACGTAGTGTTATATAAATAAATGTAAAAACAATGAGTTATGTAGCAATTTCATGAGAATAATTGAAAATATAAGTAGATGGACACAAATAAGTCAAAAATCGGATTGAGACTAGACCCGCTTGAAAACTAGCCATTTTACAGTTAATTTTACTTATATCTAGTCTGTTTGAATGACCATAATATAAGTTTTGCTGTATTAAAGCTTCCCCCCCCTTGATTTTATTACGGGCAATTAACCCCGTTTGATATTACCTACTTATCCGAGGGATTTCTCTATCTAGAAATGCATCGAATTGTTTGCTGATATTAACAATTGTTTCTCTTTAGTGATAAAAAAATGAGAAAATGCTTGACTCTGCTCTTTCCTTTCTTAAACAACAACTCAATGATTATCTAAAAATTAAAACAGGGACGGGGGAGGACACTGAAGATCCTTTTGTTAAGTTTATTCTCGATCAAAATGAAACAAAAATTGACCTTGAAAAGGGTAAGATTACTATATTACTGGTCAATTTAGAAGAAGAACAACTTTTTAGGGCTGGCGCAGCATCTTCTAATTCGATTGCTAAGAGAACAAACTCTCAGACCAATCCCGATCTTTACATAAATTTGTATATAATGTTTGTTTGCTTCTTTGCTAGGTACGAGGATACATTAAAGTATTTATCCTCGATAATCAAGTTTTTTCAAAGCCATCGTCTATTCGAGGGAAAAAATCATCCTACCCTTAATCCAGATATTGAAAAGTTAACCTTAGAATTGGTAAATTCACCTTTTTCTGAACAAAAAGATATCTGGAGTTTGTTAGGAAGACCTTTTATACCTTCGGTCATATATAAAGTCAGAATGGTTGTCTTCAAAGATAGAGATACCTTAGAAGTCCCTCCCACAATTACAGAAACTCAGCTTATAAGTTCTCAACTTTAGTCTTGATCAATTACAGTGTTTAAAAAAATATTCGATTTAAAAGTTATTCACACATACTATCAAAATCAAGAGTGTCCAGATCTTGATATCTATCCGACGGAAGAATGTCAAAAAATATTAGCAGGACACCGTTTAATAGTCAAGAAAAACATTAATGGCATCTCTGTAATTGCTCCAGTCAGTTCTACAGGGGAACCACTCATACAATTTTCTGAAGACCTGCAATTTACTTTTTTGTTAAAAATAATCAATAAAAACTTTCTTGACTTCACCGATTTTCCTGACTTAAACGAGCCACAATGGAATCCCCTCCTAAATTTGATTTATCGCTTTAGTAATGAAAACATTGGAGATGTTGGCTCTTGGGATCTAGAAAAAACTATAGTTAAATATTTAGAACTTAAAAAATATAAAGATGATAATATTGTTGGATTTGTCGTAATTTATAATAACTCATCATTACCTTCAGTTCTTAATCAAAGTAGTGAATTTAAAATAAATTTTACTGCTAAAGAACAATATTGGCTGTATTATTTAGTTGCTGACAGTGATACCCAAAACTACACTTTTTTGATTCAACACAATGATAATCAAGGAGAAAGAATCATATTTAAGCGAATAGATATCGCTCCAAATGATAAGGTATTGGCAGTAATTAAACAAGAATTTCCGCAAAGTAAACAATACCTATTTAAATCAAAAAATGAAGTTAGCTGCCAGCAATATGCCAGAGGAAAAATTCAGCTAAAAAAAAGAAAAGAGGGAGAAGATGACGATGACGATGACGATGACGATGATGTAGAGGTATGGATAGATAATTTACCTAATCCACCAGAAGGTAATGGAATCAAAGTATTGAATTTACAACAATGGCGATGGTGAAAGCCCCTGTCTTTTAAGCAGGGGATGAAACCGAGCCAACCGTCCAGGTTAGACGGTTAAAAACGTCTCGAAATAGCGAATTTATAACTAAGCAGTTTACCATTTAAGATAGGTGGCGGTGAAATAATCACATGATTCTAAATTACACCTACCGAATTTATCCAGATGCACGTCAAGAAGAGCTACTTTTAGAGTGGTTGGATGGCTGGCAAGTTCAACTGCCGAAACTTGGTTTAGTACCAATCAATTTGCACAGACCTATTCCAGATGGGTTCGTCATCAAACAGATTAGAGTACTCAGAAAAGCTAAGGGTTGGTATGCTGTTGCATCTATCCAGTCGGAACTATCAATACCCGAACCAGTACCTCATGGTCATGCTATGGGGTTGGATGTAGGTTTGCTATCTTATTGTGCTACTAGCGATGGGTTTGTCGAGCCTGGGCGTAAGTTTTTCAAGAGTCTGTATCGTCGGCTGAAAGTGCTACAACACAGATTATCTAAAAAACAAAAACGTTCAGCTAATTACTCCAAAGCGAGAAAAAAAGTAGAAGCTCTGCACAATCACATCGCCTTCAAACGTAAAGATTACCAGTTTAAGCTAGCTCATAAACTTTGTGCTCTGGCAGATACGATATTCCTAGAAGATATCGACTATCGCACAATGGCTAAAGGGTTTTTAGGTAAACACACGATTGATGCTGCTTTTGGTCAATTCCGTTCAATCCTCAAATATGTAGGTAAACGACGCAATGTATTTGTCGCCGAAGTAGACCATCGAGGAACTAGCCAGACTTGTCCAAATTGCCGGCTCGAAGTCAGGAAAGAGTTAGAAGATAGAATTCACTCCTGTCCTGAATGCCATTATCAAGTCGATAGAGATATTGCGGCTGCTCAAGAATTGTGTAATCGCGGTATAGAAACGTATCGGGGGACTCCCGAAAAGCAAGAAATTGGCTCTCAAGTCGTACTGTCGGGGAACTTTGTTCTAGATAAGTGGCGCAACACACCTAATGGTGTTAGGGGAGCAATGCCTCATCGTGAGTTGGGGAAGCCCCGACCAAGCGTTTAGCGCAGGTCGCGGGAGAATGTCACATCTGTATAGTACTTGCAAGAGAAGAGTTAGGGAATAAAAAATGGTAACTTACAAAACTCCAAATGTCTATGTAGAAGAAATTACCACCTTACCTCCATCAGTTGCCGAGGTATCTACCGCAATTCCAGCTTTTATTGGTTACACGCAAAAAAATGGTCAAGATCTAACCGGAAAGCCAACTAGAATTAATACTCTGCTAGAGTATGAAAACATCTTCGGAAAAGCACAGGAAACAGCATTTACTGTTGAAATCGATGCAGACAATCAAATTACAAAAATAGAAAAAGTCGAGCCAAAATATTTAATGCATTATGCCCTGCGCATGTATTTTAATAATGGCGGGGGAAGTTGCTATATTGTATCTACAGGTTATTACGAATCGGCTAGAAAACGAGAAAATTTTGAGGATTGTTTAGCAGCTTTAAAAAAAGAAGATGAACCCACACTTATCTTGCTTACTGATGCAGTAGCAAATCTGCCAGAAAACGATTACTATGCTCTTTGCCAAGCGTCTTTGGCACAATGCGGTCTTCTCAAAGATAGGTTTGCTGTTTTTGACGTTTTGCCAGATAAAATAGAAAGTTTCAGAACGGGGATTGGCACTAATGATTTAAAATACGGGGCAGCTTATTATCCTTATCTTCAGACAACACTGAACTATTACTATACCGAAGACTCGGTTACGATTAACCAGCAAATCGGAGAATTTAGAACAAATAATAATGGCATTCTGATAACTTACAATGGCCCAGATTCAGATAAGCCTAAAGGGAAGATAGTCATTACAGGAAATACAATTGATTTTAGTATTACTAACCCAACTCTAGAAATACAAGTTCCCAGTAGTGGAGCAATCGTAGCAGACATTGTCAGTGCATGGGATAGTTGGGAAGGAAACAAAGAAAAATTTAATATTCAAACAAAAGGAGACGGCAGCCAAAACCTAGACCAACCAGTACCCCAAACTCCTCTTCACTACCAGCAGGATCCCAACCAAGGAAAATACGAAACTAACGATCCGAACGGTATTGTGATAACTTATGATGGACCGCAATCGGAAAATCCTCAAGTAGAAATTTTGATGGGAGAAGAACTTAGTTTTAATATTACTAATAAGACTCTTCAAATAAAACTTCCCAGTGGTGGTGCATCTCCAAAAAACATTGTTAATAAATGGAACGAAAAGCTGAAACTGAACCAGGATATTTTCAACATCTTAGTCAGTGGCGATGGCAGCAAAAGGGTAAATGAAATAATAGGAGCAACTGATTTAAAGTACAATTTTAAGCTGGGAGCTTTTGGGATCAAAAATGAAAAAACCGATCTTTATAACAGAATTAAAACCGAATTAGACAAACAAAGAGTAGTGCTGCCTCCAAGTTCGGCTGTAGCTGGGGTGTATGCCAAAGTCGATCGCGAAAGAGGCGTATGGAAAGCACCAGCTAACGTCAGTTTAGCCTCAGTAATCGCTCCTACAGTTAAAATTACTAACGAAGAGCAAGAAGACCTCAACGTCGCTCCGACTGCTGGCAAATCCATAAATGCCATCCGCAGTTTTACTGGCAAAGGAACCTTAATTTGGGGCGCGAGAACCCTAGCAGGCAACGATAACGAATGGCGCTACATTCCCGTAAGGCGCTTGTTCAACCTGATTGAAGAATCGATTCAGAAATCTACTGCTTTCGTCGTCTTTGAGTCCAACAATGCCATCACCTGGTTAAAAGTCAAAAGCATGGTTGAAACTTATCTCGATAGTTTGTGGCGACAGGGGGCGCTTGCTGGCGCTACGCCGGAAGAAGCTTACTTTGTCAACGTAGGATTGGGCAAAAGCATGACCGAACAGGATATTTTAGAAGGTCGCATGATTATTGAAATCGGCATTGCAGCAGTCCGTCCGGCCGAGTTTATTATTTTGAGATTCTCCCATAAATTGCAGCAAGCCTAGAATATCTAGATTATAAGGAAAAATAATTATGGCCACTTCAGTACAAGATATCAAAGACAAATATCCCATACCAGTTTTCTATTACCGAGTCACAATTGAAGGAGAAGACTCGATCGCCTTCTCAGAAGTATCGGGATTGAGTATCCAATATCAAACCATTACTTATAGAGATGGGATGAGTTATAAGGACGGATCTAAACAGATGCCCGGATTGAAGAATGATATTACACTTACCCTGAAAAAAGGAATTGTCAGAGGTGATAGCTACTTATTCAATTGGTTTAATAGCATTCGCCTAAATACCGTAGAAAAAAGAGACATCAGAGTGGACTTATTAGATGAAGCTGGAGAAGCAGTAGTTTCTTGGGCAGTGGAAGATGCCTTTCCCACTAAATTAGATGCACCTGCATTTAATGCAACCACTAACGAAGTGGCGATCGAAAGTCTGGAATTAATCGCTAGAAATTTAAAAGTTGATTACCCTGGTTAATTTTAAGGATTTACGATGCCTCTTAATGAAATTCCACCTGTCGGCTTTCATTTTATGGTCGTCTTTTTCATTGCAGGAGTTACTCCCAATCCTCTAGACATTAGGTTTCAAAAAGTTTCAGGGATTTCGGCAGAAATAGAGACGGAAGATATCAGGGAAGGAGGGGAAAATCTATTCAGGCAACATCTTCCCACCAGAGTTACTTATAACAACCTAGTGCTGGAAAGGGGAATGGTAATAGGTTCTCCTCTGAATTTAGAGTTTAATGTTGCCATGAGTTCCATGAAATTTGCTCCCAGCAATGTCTTAGTGATGTTACTTAATGAAGAAGATATTCCCCTCGCCAGTTGGCTTTTTCAGAGTGCTTATCCAGTGAAATGGACTGTTTCTGACCTAGATGCCAATCAAAATCAGGTGGTAATAGACACTATGGAATTAGCCTATGGACGCTTTCAAAGTGTCAGAATTTAGCCGTAAGTTTACCCTTGTTAAGCCATGCCTGTAGAAATTAAAGAGTTAACCATTCGAGCCAATATTATGAATGGTTGTGAAGAGAATTCGGAAGTTAAAACAGAGGTTGGTTCCGATGAAGATAGAGGAGCTATTATAGCCGCTTGCGTCGAGCAAGTATTAAAAATATTAGAAAGGAAAAAAGAGAGATAAATTCTCTTCGTCAATAAACTAGAAACGAGTAACGAGTAATATCGCTTTCCTAAATGATTGCTACAGATAGGAAGTCAGAAATCAGAAGTCAGAAGTCAGGAGTCAGAAATGATATGGTTAAAAACCCTTTTAAATTAGAAAAACTCAAAATTCAGGTTTATGAACATAGAGGTCGAACTGGTAAAGCCCAGGATACCTTTGAAGTTATGTTTAATCCTGAATCTTATTCCCTAAAATATGAAAATATTTACCAATACCAACAAGGAATTAATACAAGTGGAAAAGAGGCAAAATATTCTTTGAGTAAACCGCAAATATTATCCTTAAAATTGATTTTAGATGATACAGGGGTAACCGCTGATTACGCACTTGGGGCATTGGCCTTAGCAGAAAAGATTGTGGGGAAAAATGATGTCTACAAGAGAGTCCAGCGATTTCTTGAATTAACAAGTTATATGGACGGCAAGATTCACGATCCGAAATTTCTCAAAATTGAATGGGGAGACCTAATTTTCGATTGTCGCTTGAAATCTGTTCAGGTTAAATATACCTTATTCAACCGCAGTGGTATTCCCCTTAGAGCCGAACTAGATACAGTATTTATTGGTGATATTAAAGATTCTAAACGAATCAGAGAAGAAAATAAAACTTCTCCCGATCTAATTCATTCCAGAATGATTAAAGCAGGAGATAAACTTCCATTAATGGCTCAGGAAATTTATGGGAACTCAAATTACTATATTCAACTAGCTCGTGCCAATAATCTAAATAATTTTAGAAAGCTAAAAGAGGGAGAAATTATCAAATTCCCTCCAGTCAAGGAGGAAAAAAATGAGTAGCGTTGAGGTGACAATATTGAACAATGGGACAGAAATGAATCCCGAATATAACATTTTTTCAATCGATATTGTCAAAGAAGTTAATAAAATTCCTACAGCGGAACTCAGCTTATTAGATGGTGAAGCTGCTAAACAAGAATTTAAGATTAGCAATGCTGATTTTTTTGCTCCAGGTCAAGAAATTGAAATTAAACTTCGCTATCAAGGAGAGATAAAAGAACAAGCTACAGTTTTTAAAGGGCTTATTGTTAAGCACGGGGTTAAAGATAATCGCCAATTTTCCTTACTCAACCTTTATTTAAAAGATCCTGCTATTAAACTAACGACTCAAAGAAAAAGTGTTGTCTATCGTAATCTTACGGATAAAGAAATAATTAAACAAATTATTGAGGCTAAAGATTTAACCGTTGGCGCGATCGCGCCAACCCAACCCAAACATAAAGAAATGGTGCAATTTTACTGTACTGATTGGGATTTTATTTTATCTCGTGCCGATGTTAACGGTTATTGGGTTATGGTAGATGACGGTCAAATAAGCGTTAAACTACCTCAAATCGAAGACAATCCTCAACATACTTTTGAATATGGTATTAGCGATATTTATGAATTTGAGATAGAAGCCGATATTCGCCATCAGTATCAAGTCATACAAAGTTCTGCATGGGATATCAGAACTCAAAAATTATCGACACCAAGAACAGCTAACGAGTTTTCTTTAGCCCAAGGAAACTCGAACATGAGGCAACTAGCAGAAGCGATCGGCGCGGAAGAATATCAATTAATTCATGGAGGACAGCTAGAACAAGATGAAATCCAAGCCTGGGCAGATGCCAAAAACATCAAAAGTCGTCTATCTTTATTTAGAGGAAGGATTGAGATTCCTGGTCTTGCGGATATAAAACCAGGAGATGTTATAGAAGTAGCGGGGATAAACAAACGCTTCAACGGCAAGACCATAGTTACGGCTATCCGTCATCAAATCAATTCTAGCGGTTGGGTGACATACGTGCAATTTGGCTTATCAGCCGATTGGTTTTCCCAAAGTTCTGAGATTATCGATACTCCAGCAGCGGGGCTAGTTCCGGCTATTAATGGCTTACAAATTGGTATCGTTGATAACTACGAACAAGATCCGCAGAAACAGTTTCGAGTCAAAGTCAAAATTCCTACACTCGATGCTGGAAAAAGTACTGTCTGGGCGAGATTGGCATCTCTGGATGCTGGCAATGAAAGGGGCATTTTTTTTAGACCGGAGAAAGGGGATGAAGTAATTCTCGGTTTTATTAACGACGATCCCAGACAAGCGATTATTCTCGGTAGTTTGCATAGCTCAAAAAATCCTCCTCCCCTGTCAGTTACTGAAGAAAATGATGAAAAAGGAATTGTCACCAAAGAAAATATTAAATTTTTGTTTGACGATCGAGATAAATTGGTAAAAATCGAAACGCCAAAGGGGAATAGTATCGTCATGAACGACAAAGATGGTCTTATTGAAATAGTCGATAAGAATAACAATAAAATTGCCATGAACTCCGAAGGGGTTCAAATTAGCAGTAACAAAGATATGGAGATTGAAGCTAAAGGAAATATAACAATTAAAGGAAAAAAAGTGGATGTTAACTAGCAAATAAATAGGGGGTATCGATGACAAATAACAACTCTTTTTTAGGTACGGGATGGAGTTTCCCCCCTACATTCAATCGAGACGCGGGAGGGATAGAAATGGTATCTGATGAAGAAGATATTCATCAAAGCCTGGAAATATTGTTTTCCACCCGTCCGGGAGAACGCTTGATGCAGCCAGATTTTGGTTGCGAACTGAGTCAGTTTTTATTTGAAGAAATCAGTCAGAGTTTAATTACTGGAATTCGAGGAATTATTAGCGATGCAATTATTTATCACGAACCGAGAATCAAACTTAATAATCTTGATATTTCCGAGAGCAAAGCTATCTCTGGATTACTGTTGATTAGCATCGACTATACTATCCGTTCTACCAACTCTAGATTCAATTTAGTCTATCCATTTTATATCAATGAACCAACTAATATATAAACAAAAAAATGTCTGATTTTATTCTTTTAGATGGCGATCGAGCTAATTTTAATCCGGTTTTTGGAGCAGCGATCGTTAATGTCCAACCAGGGACTCTCAAAGGCAGTGGCGAATCAACACTCCAAGGTAAAAAAGTTTGTATTGACGGGGATGAAAAGAAGGTGTCCGTACCAGGATGTACTTATACTACTCCCGTTTACTCTATTCCGGGAATGGGAACGCTGAAAATAGCAGCTTTGGGAGGAGATCAAAAAGCGCAGAAAACTCGCAGCGCTGGTAAACCGATGTTACTCAAAGGAAGTACCTTTACCGCTCAATTTGAAGTGCAAAATCCAGCTAAACAGCCTTCCTCCACTCCTATTCCAGATTCTATGCCTCAATATTCGGGAACTGGAACTTTTATCACAACTAATACAAAATGGCGAGTAACTTGAATACAAACCCTCAAATTTTTAGAGATGGAACCAGTCAGCGCAATCGCTCATTAAAGGCGCTAGAACCCGATTATATTGCGGTAGACGAACGTTCTGTCCGAGATTGGCTCAAATTCGTCCGAGAATTTGCCAAAGAACTTAAATATTACGACGAGTTTAACAATCCTACAGGGGATTGGTCGCCTTTTTTCAATTTAGATATAGATAAAATAATTGCTTATCTCGATCGCCCCGAACTTTTTGCCGACAACGAGACGGAATTAAAACAATTATCCCAGCCGCACTTAGTCTTATTTCTCACTTTTTTACAATTATTACGTTATCCGCAGCAGCAATTTAAACAACTGACGCGCAGATACCTCGATTTTTACTATAAAGAAGTTTTACGATTAAAAGCAAAAGAAGAAGAACCCGATCGAGTTAATATAATTTTTGAGTTGGCATCGGATGTAGAAGAAGATCTGCTTCCCAAAGGAACTCTGCTAGCTGCAGGTCAAGACAGTCAGGGAGTTGATATTAATTACGCTACCGATCGCGATATTGTTATTAATCAGGCGCAAGTAGCCAATGTCAAAACCTTATACATTGATGAAATACAAAATTTTTATGCTGCTTCTATTGTGGAAGCCAAAGAAGGAGAAGCCGCTAAATTACCAGGGTTAGGATTTAACAGTTTTAAAACTATTCCTCAAACTGAAGAAATTTTAGTTAAGAATAGTGTTGGCTTTGCTATTACTTCGCCACTATTACTTTTAAGAGAAGGTACTAGAGAAATTAGGCTGACTTTAGCTTGTCAGGAAAATACCTTCGATCGAGATCAGCTTAATGAAATTGCTTCCAGGAGTATTTTACCTTTTGATATTTATTATAGTAGCGAAGATCAATGGATAGCACTAGAGCCAGAATCTATATCTTTTGACGTGGGGTTTCTTCGAGGGAAACAAAAGATCAAAGATTATCCAAGAGATGAGCTATCTCTCATTTGTACTGTGACTGAACCCAATACTTTTAGTGCTGGGGAGTATTTGTTGTTTGAAGACGGCAATATCTATCAGATCGCCCATGTTGATACACGGACAGAGAAAGTAAAACTAACACTAACGTCTGAAGGAAACATTCCAGAAGAATACATCAATACCATCAAAAAATACGATCGCCTTGACAATATACTTGAATTTACCGGAGATCTTACACCATTAAGCGGTCTTTCTTGGAAAGAAGAGGAAGAAGTAATCGAGGCTACACAAGACATCTTTACCGAAGATGATGAAGACAAGTTTCTTGTTTGGTCTGACGGGAGGATCTATCAGATTGAAAAAGTAGTTAGTGAAAAAAGAGTGAATGTGCGCCGATGGGGATATATTCCCCTAGAAAACAACACAATCAAAAAATATGACGATATTGTTTTAAAAGACGGTTCGCCCGTATTATCCGATCTTGACTTTACAAGCATAGCTATCTCTCAGAGTTCTGATTATAATTTTGTATCTAGTGATGTCAAAAAACTTATCGTCTGGGATAATGGCAAGGTATTTAAGATTGAAGAAATAGTTAATGATAAAGAGGCTAAAATCGAAACGATAGGTACCGAAACTACTGTAGACTTAGCTAAAGCTCAAAATATTGAACAATATAATTTTTTAAACACTTTAGAGTTTATATTAACTGTCCAACCAAGTTTGCCTGCGATCGCGCCACTACAAGGGACTGCATTAACAGAAACAGAGATCGATTCTCCTTATCCAATAATAAAATTACTCTTAAAAAATAGCTCTCAAGAGGATGAAGACCAACAAAGTGTAATCTATTACGAACATTTTAAATCTATAAGTTTAAAAAAAGTAATAATTCAAGTTGATGTTCATAGTTTACAAGAGTTACTGCTGCGTAACGATTTCTCTATACTCAGTTCTCCAACTACGTTTCAGCCTTTTGGGGATAGTCCTAAAGTCGGGTCTGGATTTTATTTCTACAATACAGAAGTTTGCCAAAAGAAATTAGACTCCCTTTCCATCTACATAGAATGGAGGGGATTGCCAGAAGACTTTGATACACATTATACAGCCTATGACCATGACTACAATGGATTTAAGTTCTTATCAGAAAATATTAATAATGAAAGTTTCACGACAAAATTGAAGTTTTTTAGTAACAGAAAAGGAACCGATATTGAAACTAAAAAATTATTTCAACAAAACATAAATGGCTTGGAAGATTCTGTGACTCTGAGTTATCAGGATTTTAACAAACCTGGCTATTCCATAGATGCTTCTTTAGTAGAAATTGAAACTGACGATCCTTTAGAACAGAATAGATACTTTAAATTAGAACTGCAAAGTCCAGATTTTTTACACGCTCTCTATCCCTTAGTACTGAATGAGATTGCCTTGTTAAGGAACTCTGGAAATAATCTGAACTCTGGAAATAATTCAACACCGCCGAAAGTTTTTCCTCCTTATACGCCGGAGATTAAAGCTATTTCGTTGGATTATACTGCCACTGCTGAGATTGATTTAACCTACACTAAAACTAAACCAAAAGCAATTCAAATTTTTCAGGTTCATCCCTTTGGCTACATAAATATACGGGATTCTGAAGAAAACTCACAAAATTATCTGCTGCCTCAATTTGATTACCAAGGGGCTATATTCATCGGCATTGGCAAATTAAAGCCCCCGCAAAACCTCTCCTTCCTCATGCAAATGGTAGCAGGAAGTGGCGAAGCAGAATTAGGGACCCCCAATATTAGCTGGAGTTATCTTAGTGACGATCGCTGGCAAGATTTTCTGCAGACAGAGATACTTGCCGATAATACTAACGGATTAATCGATACGGGAATCATTCGCTTAAGCATACCCGCAGCAGCAACAAATAAGCATCATCTCATGCCTAGTGGGTTGCATTGGCTGCGAGCTACTGTAGCAGAAAATGCTGCTGCCATTCCCGATATTTTAGATATTAGAACTCAAGCAGCGATCGCTACTTATCTAAACCTTGGCAATGCTCCCGATCGCCTCAGTAAGCCCTTAGCTGCCAATTCTATTCAAGGATTGGTCGAGCCAGATTCGGCTATTGTTAGCGTCATGCAGCCCTACAGCTCCTTTGGGGGCAAAATGAAAGAAGACAGCCGAACATTTTACGTGCGGGTAAGCGAGCGACTGCGGCACAAACAGAGGGCATTAACCATCTGGGATTACGAACGTTTGGTATTAGAACGTTTCCCAGAAATTTATAAAGTCAAGTGTCTCTCTCAGGCAAGTTTCAATAATAGTCCCAGTGATGCTAAGGTCACGGTAGTCGTTATTCCCGATATATCTAATACTGCTCCCTTCTTTCCCCTCGAACCAAAAGCCCCCCTATATTTACTCGAAGAAATTAAAGCCTACTTAAAAGCTCATATTTCGCCTTTTGTTAAATTAACTGTTAAGAATCCGCGCTACGAACGAATCAGATATAGATTGGCAGTAAGATTAAACCACGGATTCGATCGCGGCTATTATCTTGGGCAACTTAACGAAGATATCAAACGCTTTCTCTCGCCCTGGGCTTATGAAGAAGAAGCCGATATTACCTTCGGCAGCTCTATTCACAGTTCTTCCCTCATCTATTTTGTTGAGAAAAGACGTTACGTCGATTACGTTGCTAATCTCAAATTAATCGATCAAGTAGAGATCGTTGAAGGCAAACCTTTTGAGCACGATATACCCGATCAAAATCTTGCCCAAGTACATTCTCCAGACTCCATCCTAGTTTCTGGCCCAGAGCATTTTATCGATTTGATTACTACAGAAACATACGACCCAGATGATTTTGTAGGCATCGGTTACATGATTATTGAAGTCGATTTTATTGTTAGTTGAAGCTATGTCAGAAAAAAAGAGAGAAAAACTTAAGGAATATTTTGAAACAGGCAAAAAACCTACGGAAGATCAGTTTGAGGATTTAATTGATTCCTGTTTAAATAGTCAAGACGATCGAATTAAAATTGAACAAAATGGAAATGATGGTGTCGTCACAGTAAAAATCGAGGGTAAACTCCAATTAGACGAGGGCGTGGCAATTAATAATTTTGTCAACGATTTGAGCGGTGAACAGCAAAATGGAGATAATAATAGCATCGTCCCCACTTCTCAAGCAGTCAAAAGTTATGTTCAAGAAAAAATAAGCACACTAGAAAGTAATATTGCTCAACTTGAAGAACGAATTAACGCAATAGAAAAACTACTTGAAGAGCCTGACAAATTTATTGAAGAAGACTTGGGTGACGGAGTCAAGCTGGAAATGGTGTTGATTCCTGCTGGCACTTTCTTGATGGGTTCTCCAGAAAGTGAAGGGCCGTACTCGTCTGAAAGACCTCAACACTTTGTAAGCGTTCCAGCCTTCTACATGAGCAAGTTTCAAGTGACTCAGGCTCAATGGAAGGCGATCGCATCTCTCCCAAAAATTAATGACGATCTCAATCAAGATCCATCCTATTTTAAGGGCAATGACCGTCCGGTAGAAACGATTACCAGGTTCAGTGCTGTCGAATTTTGTGACAGACTATCTCTAAAAACTGGACGACACTATCGACTACCAAGCGAAGCAGAGTGGGAATATGCTTGTCGAGCAGGAACTTTAACTAAATATTATAGCGGTAATAGTGAGGGAGATTTAGCTCGCGTAGCATGGTACCAGGGAAATAGTAGTGGCCAGACTCATTCCGTAGGAGACAGAGACCCAAATGCATTTGGATTGTATGATATGCACGGCAATGTCTGGGAATTTTGCGCGGATCATTGTCATGATAATTATAAAGATGCGCCTATAGACGGTAGTGCTTGGATTGTGGGTGGTATCGGTGTTCGTGTGCGCGGCGGATCCTGGAACGGCAATTTTAATGACTGTCGTTCCGCTTGCCGCGGTCGCAGTGATGAAGAATTCAACTACACCGGGTTTCGTATCGTGTGGCAGGAAAAGATGTTTCCTGGTCATCTAAATAAAGATGTGTAGCCTATACAAATGAAATCCCTATAACCTTAAACTGAAACAGTTGATGACAAATTCTTTAACTATATCCAACACTCCCCCTGAATATTCCGGCATGGATTTCACCTTGTTACGACAAGAAGGAATCGAACACATCCAGCGACTAGGGAAAAAACTCTGGACTGATTACAATACTCACGATCCTGGCATCACTATTTTAGAGCAACTCTGCTACGCCATCACTGATTTAAGCTATCGTCTCTCCTTCGAGATGAAAGATTTGCTCCCATATCCCCCTGAAGCAGAGGCAAAAAAACAGTTTTTCACTGCCAGAGAAATTTTAACCGTTAATCCCCTAACTATAAATGATTATCGCAAGCTGCTTATCGATATTGATGGAGTCAAAAATGCTTGGTTAGAAGTAGAAGAAAAAGTAGAAAATTTAAATGGACTATATCGAGTACTAATCGAAGAAGATAACATAAAAGATCTTGACATAGAAACAGATGTCAAACCACTTCTAAATCGACATAGAAATCTATGCGAAGACTTCGCCGAAATTAAAATTTTGCCCAAAGAAACAATTACAATTAAAGCTGAGATTGAGATAGAAGAAGGAATTGATGTTAATTATTTAATGGCTAAAATTTATTTCGATTTGGAGAATTATATCTCTCCTGCGATCGAGTTTTTTACACTAAATGAACTACTGGAAAAAGGAAAAATCCCTGAAGATATTTTTAATGGGCCTTCCCTAGAGAATGGATTTATTGATGACGAAGAACTACAGAAATTTAGCCAAAAAAAAGAACTGCGGATTTCCGATCTGATTCAGGTTATTTTAGATATCGAAGGAATAAAAACTATCCGAACGCTTTCTATTGCTAGCGATCAGTTTTTAACACCACCAGATTGGGTATTACCATTAGGTACTGTAAAGCCTGATTCTACTCCCAAACTAGAGGATATTAGCTCTTGGCTTCCTTCCACAAACGAACCAGAACCTCATATTCGATTATATAAAGGGCAGATTCTCTGTTCAGTTAATAAAAATAGAGTTGAATTTTACCTAGAAAAATTGCAGGACGAAAGCTCAAAAAGCTCCTCAACTACTCAAAAAAACGATTTTCCTATCCCCATTGGACAATATCGTGAATTATCCGAATACGAATCCATTCAAAACGAATTTCCTGCAACTTATGGCATCGGCGAAACAGAATTACCCGCCTCTGCATCTCCTCAACGCCAAGCACAAGCCAAACAGCTTCAGGCTTATCTAATGTTTTTTGACCAATTAGTAGCTAATTATTTAGCTCAATTAGATGGAGCGAAAGATTTATTTTCTTCTTCCAGCGAAGTATATAAAACTGAAGAAACTAAAACTTACTTTTTTCAATTAATTTCAGATTTCCCAGGTATAGAAAAAATAATTACCGATAATTATCCTGAAGCCTTAGAAAAAATTATTGAAGAAGCAGAATCATCTTTAGACAGAAAGAACCGCTTTCTCGACTACTTGATGGCACAGTTCAGCGAAAAATTTACGGATTATTCCTTACTTTTATATGAATCTATAGAGCAAAAATTAATAAAAAATAAGATTGATTTTTTAATGCACTATCCCCAGATTAGTAATGAACGGGGTAAAGCTTTTAATTATTTAGATAAGAAAGAAGTTTGGGATACAGACAATGTATCGGGATTAAAAAAACGGATTAGCAGGTTATTAGGCATTCCTTCTTACAAGAGGAACCCTCTCGCTAACTCTGACGAAGGATTTCATCTGGTAGAACACATCTTACTACGTCCGCACTTCCGCGATTTAGAAAGGGTTGAGTCACAACCCCCAGGACAAGTGACCTGCCACTCTCCAAACCACGGATTAACACAAGGCAAGAAAATTAAAATATTTGAGACGAACAATTATAATGGTGAATACCAAGTTATCAGTGTAACAAAAGATACTTTCGATATAGATAAAGAATTTGTTCAAGACGAAAGCGGAAAATGGGTAAGGGTCGTTCAAGACCCGGATCCTTATTCTTTTCAGCTTAGTTTTGTTTTTCCCGATTGGCTCCCTCGCTTTCAAGATGATAAATTTAAACAGCTAATTGATGACATTTTAAACACAGAAACTCCAGCACATATTACGATTTACGTTCACTGGCTAAATCTACCGAAAATGCAAGAATTTGAAACTATTTATCAAGAGTGGTTAACTCAAATGCCAGATGGCGATAACATCGAGAATATTAAATATCAGTTGAGTGAACTACTTACAGTTTCATCGTGAGCTTCTTATTCTGGAAGAAGCTATGTGTATGTTTCTGGTCAAGCCAGTTTGTATCCGTCTAATCGAGATGGTAATCCACAGATCGTACTTACAGATGTAAATCAATTGGCTGATTTTCCCCCTAAAAATTAAATCTAGAGTGAACCAGCAACGACACATTATCAAAAAGCAAGTTCTCGAACTACTGTTAAGTTCGTCAGAAGGCGCGTTTGAGCTTCAGAACGAGATAAGCAGAATCTATCGCAGCAAAATAGTCCCCCTGATTGACACTTGCTTATCTCAGTTAAGCGCCTCGGATGAGATCTATAGAATCGATCGCCTAGAAATCAACCTGGGTAATATCGATATTAACAATTTAGAAGAAGAGTTTATAGCTAAATTTAAACAAGAAATTCGACAGCTAATAGAGCAAAATAGGGAGCGATCGCCTTTATTTGCATCAACTGGGTCGCGATCGAACCAGACCACTTCGCAACTAGAACTTTTTAGCTACTTCATTCAAACAGGTAACTTACCCTGGTGGTCGCAAAAGTTAAGCAAGCAAGAGCTAGAAAAATCCTGCGATCGCCTGTTAAAAACTTCCCCAGAGCAAGTTAAACTCATTTTCGCTGAAAGTTTCAAACAAGAAAAGTATTCCAGACGAATTATCTATCAGTTTTCCGACTCAACACTACTTAAAATCACTCAATTGTTTGCCTCAAATCTATACAATTTTATCACTAATTATCACAACGACATCCAACAAATATATAAAAAAAAGATAGATATACTTGCCAATATTCCCCCAAGTAAATTTAGACTAGAATTCTGGCGAGGAATATTTTTTACTATCTTATTCGAGCAATATACTCGCTCGCAAAATGTTCAATTTACTAGAAATCATTTATTGCACATAGCTACCAGTTTTCGCCTTAATTATTTGTTACTGATCGATAAAATGCTTGAGGCAGCAGAGAATTTAAAACAAGAAGGAAGGAACTTAAAAAGTCAACTACCAGAAATCTTAACTCAAATAAATTCTACAGTTTCCAGAGAAAATAGCAGCATTGCCAGCGAATCCGAACAATCTATAAACCTAGAAGAAGCGCGCTCGCGTAGCGCTGCTGAAGGCAGATCTCAACCGGAAGACACATTGACAAATACCGTCGCTCCTTTTAGCGATTCTGAGGAAATATATATTTACAATTCAGGGCTAGTTTTATTGTGGCCCTTTTTAGCTCGCTTTTTTGAGACACTCGAACTTATTCAAGAAGGACACTTTATCAATTCAGAATCAGCAGAGCGAGCAGTTCTCATCCTCCAGTATTTAGTCGATGGAGTCACAGAAATCCCCGAATATCTTCTGTCTCTAAACAAAATCCTTTGCGGCATAGATTTATTAGAACCCGTTGCCACCAACTTAGCGATCGCGGAACAAGAACGACATGAATGCGAACATCTTTTGTCTGCTGTAATTAGCAACTGGTCTATCTTAAAAAACACTTCGCTCGAGGGATTTAGACGTGCTTTCCTCCAAAGAGAAGGTATTCTCAGAGTTCGCGATGGCTCTTGGCTGCTCCAGGTTGAACAAGAAACTTATGATGTCTTGCTCGATCGTATTCCCTGGAGCATAAGTGCAGTAAAACTTCCCTGGATGAACGAACTAATATATGTAGAGTGGTAATTTGAAAATATATAGATTTGATAAGTATAGATAAATTAAGATATTCATTTGTATTACTTTGAAAGTAAGAAAAGACACTAAGAGATTTTCGATCGGCGAAAATAGTGAGGTTAGCTATGCACGCTCACGCATCTAAATCCAAATCTTCTTGTTCTTGTCAGAAAAAGCAGAATCTTTTCAAGAAAGACTCTAGACAAAATTCTTCGGCAGTAGTAGCAGAGCAAACAGCCGAACAAGAGATGAGCGCCGAATCTGCTTTAGGAGAGTGGGGTGCGATCGGTGCTAACGTCATGCGCTCCCTAGAAACCGGAGAATACCAGCCAGAACCACCATGGGGAGAAATAGGTTTGCAAGCCAAGCTGACTATTGGGCAACCAGGGGATAAGTACGAGCAAGAGGCAGATAGAGTAGCGCGTCAGGTAGTGCAACAGATTAATTCTCCTCAAAGTGAGAGTGTTGGGAGTGAAGAAGAGCGATCGCCACAACTACAGTTACAGAGCAAGGCAGAAACGGGGAAGATCCAACGAGAAGAGATAGAAGAGGAAGAAGAAGAAGAAGAATTGCAAATGAAACCATTGGTGCAGTTTAAAGCCTATGGAAGTGGAATGACTGCATCTAAAAATTTAGAAACTTCAATTAACGAAGCCAAGAACAAAGGACAGCCTCTTGCCGACAAGATTCGCGACCCAATGGAACAAGCATTTAGAACGGATTTTAGTGGAGTAAAGGTTCATTTAGATAACCGCTCGGATAAGCTCAATCGCTCGCTCCAAGCTCGTGCTTTTACTACGGGGCAAGATATATTTTTTCGGCAAGGAGAGTATGAACCTGCTAGTCGAAGGGGACAAGAGTTGATTGCCCATGAGTTGACGCATGTAATGCAGCAGACAGCTCAGATTCAAAGGCAGCATCATGAAGAAGCTCCAAGCCAAATCATCGAACATATAAGAACGCATCCAGAGGCTGTAGAACAAATTCGCAATACTCTCCAGCTTAAGCCTGTTTCCAGCAAGCCTCAGAAAAATTCACACTCACTCGCTACAAATATTATCCAAGGAAAGCAAAGCTTTAAGTTAGTATTTTACGATCCACAAGGTTGGTTTCCAAGACAAGGCAAATTCTTCCGTAATCGAGCCAACTTAATCGCGAGAGAGATAAATGCCGTTAGAATCCCAAGAAGATGTCCGAAGGATAAATCTAAATTAAATCTGCGAATAGGAGCAATAGGTTTTAATAGTCGAAAAAATATTCTGCCTGACCTTAAAAGAGCCTCTAAATGCTTAGGCAAACAAATTGATGAATTACACATAGTAGGTCATACACACGAAGGAGTAAAGTTCGGCAAAGCGGTATCTAAAATGGCGAAATATTTGTCTACTCAAGTTCGCATTGTTTTTCATGGTTGTTCTGTCCTTTCCTTGTATCCTAAAAAACTTAAGGTATTACTAAAAGAACTAGGTTTAGAAGCAAAAATTTTCGCTCATGCTCAATCTGGACAAGCTGGGAAACCTTTTGAATTTCATGAAATTACTTTACCTGAAGGGGTCGAAAAAATCAAGAGTGAGCCAGTGAAAAATGTTTCTGAAATTCTTCCAGAAACTTATATCCGTAAATGGGTAGAAAAACTGCCTACTGATAAGTTATATTCCCTTTATAAATTAGTCAAAGCAGAAGACACAAAAAAAATAATGAGAGAACGAATTATAGAGAAAATTAATAGTTGGAGTTTAAGAGCGTGTAGAAGACGACTAGAGGGAAAATCTTATCGCAAGACAAGTGTAGAGAATTGGGAAAAAGAGGGACTTGAAAAACGAATAGAGGCACTTAAAAATCAAGCAAAGTAAATTATATACCCGAGAATGCATCTCTGGGATAAATGTGACTCTTTAATTGGCGAGTGAATGGCGTGTATATTTTGTTTTTATTGATTATTAAGTCTTTGTAGCTCGGAGAGCGCAATAAAATTGCTCTACATAGGTTTTGGCGTTTTCAGAGTGCAAAAAAAAGTCTGAACTTTTTTCTGAGAAAAAATACTTATTGATTTTTTAAACAGTCAGCTTTGAAATTGAAGATAAAAACATCAAGAGTAGATCGAGGAAGCTTTTTTAAGCGGTAGCTTCTCTTTTTCTTTTTTCTTCAAGTGCTTTGGCGATCGCAGCTCTAACAAAATTAGATCTTTCTTGAGCAGACATTTGCATTAATTCTTCGTGGATA
>JAAUYD010023786.1_pt1 | contig 27091 bp, 20 predicted proteins | sample 7278101 | NCBI WGS metagenome assembly JAAUYD01 (sample SAMN14350128, study PRJNA611818) | marine sediment metagenome | isolation source: surface marine sediment (0.6m) | place: French Polynesia: Moorea | collected 2018-08
CCGCGGTGACCATCCGCGAACCGTCCGTGGATCGGGCCATCGAATTGGCCAAACAGGGTGTCGGACCGGATCGTTGCCTGATGATGGTTTCCACGGAAGAAGAACACCACTTTGCCAACTCCGGATTGACGCTGCCGGAGTACTGGAAAGAGTGTGAAAGCGCCATTCGCAAGTGCCGCGATGCCGGACTGCAGATGTGCGGGACCGTCAGCACCATTTGGGGCAGCCCCATTGCCGGAGCCACCGAGTTGAAAGACGCCGTGGAGTTTACGAAGCGCTGGCTGGAGATCGGGGCCACGGATATCGAGCATGCCGATCACGACGGCAGCGCCTCCGCACCGGAAGTGTACCGCTATTTTTCCATGATCCTCGATGAAATCCCGGACACATCGGTGCATATCGCTCATTTTCACGAAACCAAACGGGTGGCCTCGGCATCGATATTGGCGGCACTGCAGGCCGGTATCTGCCATTTCGAGGGTACCCTGGGCGGCCTGGGCGGCCAGCCGGCCAACTTTCTGGACGACTGCCCGGTGCCGGGTACCGGCGAGTACTATTACGAGGATCCACGCTATGTGGGTCTGACCTGCTTCGAGGATATGTTGGTACAGATCGACGAAATGGGCATCGACCATGGCTACGACGTCGATCGGGTGCTATGGCTGGGGCGTCAGTTGGAGCGTACGGTGGGACAGCGACTGCGGAGCGAAGCGGTGGTTAACGGGCGCACACTGAAAGAAGGGCATCCCAAATTTGCCCGTCCGGGATTGAAACGGCTCAAGGAAAAGATGGGAGAATCGGCCGGACAGCAGCTGCCTTCCGAATGGGCTGACCAGGCCGTGCTGCCGGAACACTTACGCCCCTGATTGGCATGGCTGCGGAGGCCATGTTATGACAGTAGCGGATAGCAAGCTGGTTTCAAGACCAAATTACGAATCAGGGACCTAACTGCACCAGGAGTGTTGCCATGGAGACAGGCGATAAAAAACCGCACATCAATGTAGATTATTTCGAGGACCTGACCGGCCAAATAGACACCTGCAGTCAACCGGAGGGCGGTCAGGAGGACATTGGCCAGCGCATCAAGACGATCCGCAAAGCCAAGGGCCTCTCACTGGACGAGCTGTCGCACATGACCGGTTTCGATGTGGACCTGCTGGCCAGAATTGAAAACTGTGAGGTGCAGCCCCAGCTGGGCACGGCCATCAAACTGTCCAAAGCCCTGGACAGCGCCTTCGGCCGCCTGGTGTCCGGCGTGGGGGAAAGACTGTATACGGTTACCAGAAAAAGCGAACAGAAGATCGTCTCCCGTTCCACGTCTCAAAAGGGTAAAAAACAGGCCTACACCTACAGGAGCCTTGCATCGGAGGTCAAGGGAAGGCACATGGAATCCCTTATTGTTCAACTGGAGGAGGCACCGGACAGCGAACGGTCCATTCATGACGGCGAGGAGTTCATTTATGTACTGGACGGAAAGGTATCGCTGGATATCGGCGATGATCATTTTGATCTGGAGCCCGGGGACAGCGCCTATTATCTGTCCACCGTCCCCCATCTCATCGCCGCCGCCACAGGCAAGGCGACGATCCTGGCAGTTATTTACGGCGAATAGCGAAGGTGATCACCTAAAAACCGGCCACACCGGTATAGTGCATACCGGTGTGGCCGCCATTTTTTTGTCGGTTACCGTGATTTTGACGCGGGTCGATGCTTTTGTATTATTTAAAATCTGATCTGTTTTTTAAAAACCATCATATAGATCGGCTTATAACGCCTCATGTTAAAATCGATTGATAACCGTCACGCCAATTCGATCAAACCAATTCATAACGGTCAATTGTAACATTTCCTCCTCCAGACTCACCATCCGCCCGATCCGCTATTCCGGCTGAAGCTTGCCGACAGCAATCATTTCCAGTAGTGGTCAGTCTTTAAAGGCCTGGATGCCGTGGCGGCCTATGATTTCCAGTGCATGGCCAACCACGAGATTTACGGAATCCTCGGGTGGCGGTGCTCGGTGTCGAGAATGCCCGTCTGGATATGTTTTCCCCGTTTCCTCAGGCTGGCAATCGTGTGGTGTCTTCAGTTGTGGTTTATTTGGCAGTTCAAAAAAAGATACCCCGCGGTTGAGCGCGGGGTATGGATTTCTAGGAAAAACTGCTCACTTGTTTAGGGAATAGGCGAATCTATAATGAAACCTCGATAGTGCGCATTGGGACTGTAAGAGTTACCGGCAATTCGGTTGTTATTGTTTACGGCGATGGCCTCGCTGAAGGGAAAGGGATTGGCAAGACTGTAGGCGTAGAAATCGCTGTGTATGCCCAAATCGTAGATGACGTTGTTATACCAGGCGCAGGCGTGCACCACATTGTAGGTCACACCACCTTCGGTATAGGTTGCACCGGTTTCGGAACGACCCACGATCAATCCATTGTCGTTGATGTCCACGGCCCAACTGTTGGCGCCGCCCAAGGTGCCCAGGTCGGTTATCACACCGACACCGCCGACAAGCTGCCAGGAAAAGGCGTGGGTGTTGCCGCTGGCCGTGGTCGAGTTGCCGATCACCACATCGCTATCGTTGATGTCCGTGGCTTCGCTGGTACCCCCACCGAGGTCTCCGCAAGATATCATCGAACCACCGTCCCAGAAAAAAGCCTTGTTACCCGTTGTTCCCGCCACATGACCGGTGCCGGGAGAATCGTTGATGGCGGCCCCCACGGTTACTTGCCCGCCTGCCAGAGCACCCAAATCAGCAAGACCTTCGGTAATAATATCATCGAACACAACGGTTGTTTCGATCGAGTTGGTAATGGCTTCGTTGTTGTTGTTGATATCCACCGGTTCCACGACTCCGGCGCCGATAATTTGGGCCAGACCAAAAATGTCACCTGCAGCATAGTCAGGGAAAGCAGGTCTAACAACATTATTTATTGCATAACCAAAAGCAAGGATATCGTCACCTTTTCCCGGAGTTTCTCTATTGAAAGTTATAATGTTAGCATTGATATCGAAGGCCTCCGAAAATTGACCGCGCTGAGCAGGATCGGGATCGGACTCATTCGGTGGAAGATCGATCTGTGTGACGCCATTCCAGTAGAAGGCACGTTTTTCTGTTTCATCGGGCCAGTTGGTGCCGGTGGTGGAGTTGCAGGCAATTTCTCCGTTTGGCCCGATGGCCACCGCCTCGCTGTATCTAAATGGAATTCGTTCTGTGGTGGGGTTGGCCACCCACTCTTCATGATTGTAAGCGGTTACTGCAGCGAGTGCGCCTTGACCATGTATGCCCAAGAAGGTCATGCTGACCCCGTCCCATGAAAATGCGCCTTTGGCTGGACCGCCAGCTACCGTTGTCTGCCCAGCCACGATGTCGTTTTCGCCCAGAGCCATGACGCGCGTTTCGTACCAGTTTTCCCCGTCATTCACCAAGTCGCCAATATCCGTCAGCGGACCCAGCGAACCAGGGGGTGCCACTGTGCCTTGGGTGATATTGCCGGTGGTGGTTGTGCCACCTCCGCCGCCGCCTCCGCCCGCGGCATCCCCACCCCCGGAACTGCATCCGAAAAGCAAAAATGCAACCACTAAACCCATTCCCCAATACTTGATTAAGCTCGGCCGATTGATCATCATTTCCCCACTTTCAAATTTTTGGCAAAAAGCCGAAAGTTGCTAATCGCGAAATCGAAATATTTTTCTGCATGTTTGATGCCACCTTAAAAAAAAGCGACCATCATTTTTACAACAATGTGGTCGCTCTATTTAATTGGCCAGGACATGATCCGTAGTGATTCGCTATCGGTAAATGGTCTAGCGTTGTTCCAGTTGAACAATTTTTGGGTTCATGAATATAAGCAATTCATTGTTCTGCACCTCCTCCAAATTGCTCTGGAACAGCCAACCTACAACCGGGATCTTGTGAAGCCCTGGAAAAGCCTGCTTTTCTTTGGTGTTATTCGATTTGATGATGCCGCCAATGACGATCGTGTCCCCGTCGTTGACCAAAAGCTGTGTTTGTGCCTCGTTGGTGGCAATGATGGGAACTCCGTCAATAAAATCGGTGACATCATTTTTCTGAATAATGATATCCATGGAGATCCGATTGTCCGGCGTTACATGAGGCGTGACCTCTAACAACAGATCGACTTCTTTGAATTTCACCGAAGATCCACCTGCCGAATCCCGCTCCAAATACCCGATCTCTTGTCCCTGTTTTATTCTGGCCTTTTTGTTGTTCAGGGTTGCAATTTTCGGTGCTGACAGGATTTTACCATTTCCACTGGATTCAAGGGCCGTCAGAATGGCATCCAGGGTAAATGGTGTACCGGCGATTTTGGCATAATTGAGGGTAAAGCCACTATCGGATAGGGCTGGAAAGTTCATGGCGACATCCCCAGTCCACTGAGATCCGCCATTATTTACCGTAACCGGGCCCACGCCTAAATTCCACTGAAATCCCAATTCCTTGGAATAATTCTCGTTGACTTCAACCACTCGGGCCTCAATGACCACCTGGGACGTTACCTTATCGATTTGTCTCGCAATATCCAGCGCCTGTGCAATCTTATCGGCAGTATCCGTGAGGATAATCTGGTTGTTCTTGCTGTCAACAGTAACCGTGCCCCGCCCTTCAGTGACAATGTTTTCGATGTGGGGCAGTACTTCAGTTTCAGCATCGGAATAGCTGATCGGGATGTATCGTGTTTCCAGCGGTTCCAACGCCTTGATCTGCTCCTTCTCTTTTTGCAGGGCGGCAATTTGCGCCTTGCGAAGGTCGTTTTCCTGCTTGAGTGTCGCCAAGGTGGCGATTCTGATGATGTCTCCCTCGACAACCATGCCGAGTTGGTTCATTCTCAACACCAAATCCATCACCTGGTCCCAGGGCACCGGTTTGTCCAAGGTCAGGGTAACCTTCCCGTTGACATCCTTGTCGATGGCGAAGTTTTTACCGCTAACCTCTCGTAAAATTCTGAAAACATTTTTAATATCGGTCTGGAAAAAGTCCAGGGCAATTTTTTCACCGGTGTATTTTCTGGTCTTTTTGGTCACCACCATCGCTTGATCGGCATCCAACACCATGTCAGCGTTTTGGGAAACCGACGGCTGATCGGGTGCTTCGTCTGCAGGTTGAACATACTCTCCGGCTTGGGTCGCATCAGTGTAGGTAGACATGATCTCTGCCGGTCCCAATGTCTCTGCGAGCGCTTTTTTCCAGGACGGCAGGTTGGTTTCATCTACGGGGGCGGGGGGTACCGACGAGGCCTCGAAATGGACCAACAGCAGGGTTCCCACCTTTTCGGTGAAGTAGGGCACCGGTTCGCGCAGTTCAATTGAAAAAAGCGCGAAATCTTTCATCGACGGCAATTGAACCGGCATAATACGGTTAACCGCACTTTCAAACCGGGTCGTGATCAACGGACGCTGTCTGAATTCGGCAATGTTGGCGTTCATCAGACGCAGTTCGAGGAGTTTGTCGGACACTTTGGATATGCTGTATTCTACTTCGGACGTCGTTTCGATGGACAATGTCGATCGTCCATTTGCCTCACCTAAAAAATCAATCCGATTGACCCATATTTGACCGTCCTTTTCAATCGCGGCACCGGTTCCCTGATAGGCCCCTGATGGTTGTGCAGGTTGGCTTGGGCTTGTTGTTTGGGTGACCGTCACCGGTGTCACCGGTGCTGGCGATTCGTCCGGCATAGTCGGCTCAGCGCCGCTATCCGTTGCCATGGTGCCAGGCTTGGCGAATCTGATGTTCAAGGACGTACCGTCTTCGACCACATTATAAGGAACGTCTGAAGAGAGAAGTATTTCAATGCGTGCCGTTTTGGTTGTGGACTCAATTTGTCCGGCTTTTACCGAGGCTACCGGCATCCCATTGGAGGGGATTTCGGTATTATCGACATTCAATCGCGTGTTTGGAAAATAGAGAATTACGCCTAAAGGGGCAGGCTGTTTGACAGAGGTGTAGGTCAAGCGATCCAGTCCACTGATCTTCACATTCACCGCATCATCGGCTTCAGATACGTCGATAGCTGTGATCTCCAAAGATTTAGAAGGATCAACATCGCTGGCACCTGCTTTTTGGCCAGATTGTTGGGTTGCGCAGCCTGTTACAAAAAGTGCAACGATCAATCCGAGGGAAAAAACAAGTGACACTTTTTTTACAAATTTGATCCTGAAGTTGTACATTTCACTCTCCAGCTGGTTTCTGAAGTTTTATTTCCGTATTTTGAAGAACCAATTCCCCTTTGAGGTTTTCCATTTCCTCTTCGACAATCACACTATCGGGATTGATCTGGGTAACCATGCCTGAGTTCAATCCGAGATAGGTTCCATTTTTTAGGATGTATCCTTTGCCGACCGTGTCTTCCACAAGCGCTCGATTGCCGGTTGACGCCCGAATGATAGCCACGAGCTTAAGTTGGTCCAGGCCAATTCTCTCCAAGGGGGTTTGGGGGATCCTTTTTTTCCGCTTTTTGGATTTGTCGCTGGCGACTTCACTTTTCTTTCCACCAAATAACGGGGTAAACGGGTTTATTCGCTTGGTGGGATCATAGACTCGAACAGCGACGCTGGTTTCCGCCTCGTCCCCCAGGGTCAGATCGGCAGCTTTTGTCGTAGCAGCCTTTTGAGGGCTGTCGGCCGTTTTTGGGGGTTTGGTTTTGCTTTGTACCTCAATCTTCTTGCTGACTACCGGTGCCTTGGATGCCTCTTTTTTCTCTCCACAGCCAATTGAGAAAAATGAAATCATTAGAAAAAGAAGTACAATACTGCAAAATTGTTTTGGTTGCATTGGCATCATCTTAACGCTTCTTCTTCCTGTTTGATTTTTTGGACGTATTCTGCTGTGCTTTAGGCGTTTCAATGAATTTATAGGTCACTGCCGTACACGTCGCCATTAATTCAGAACTCTCTTTGTTCGGCGCCATGTCGATATCCCTGATATTGACGATCCGGTTCAACTCGGCGACATTTTCAAAGAATGTAGCTACACCATGATAGTTTCCGGTGACTTCCATGGCTACGGGTATTTCGGCATAAAAGTCTTTTTCGATTTCTGGCTTGGGTTGAAACAGAACGAATTCCAGTCCTGAATCTCTTCCAGCTTTCGAGATCCCGGTGAGCAAGGATGGTATTTCCTCCTTCTCGGGCAGCGCGCGCATCACGATCTTGAACTGCTCCTCTGCATCCTGCATTTTTTTCCTGTACGCATTCAACTGCCTGGCATTCCTTTTAGCCGCTTCCAGTTGCTTCTCAATCCTGGTAAGGTTGGCTCTGAGTTTGTCGATTTGTTTATATTTCGGAAGGTAGGAAAAGTAGACAAACCCTATGATAACCAGCACCAGCACACCTACCCAAATGGCGATGCGCTGCCCTTTGGAAAGCTGTTCTAACTTTTCAATAACCGGATTTGTCTTTTCTATTGAAGTCGCCGTGCCTTTCTTCATGTCCTCAGCACCTATTTAGCTTTTTTCGCAGCTGGCTTTTTTTGAAAACTGATACCAAACGATTTCAGGTTCAACCCCTGGATGGAATCGTCCTGATTGATCGACAAGAGCTTTACGTCGATATATTTCTGAGACGCTTCGATTCGCGTCATATATTCGGCCACCGTCGGATTATCCACCGCAATCCCAACGACCTCTATTTTTCCAGCTTTTTCCTTCAGCCCGGTCAGCCACATGCGTTTTTCCACTGTGAGCCTGGATATGTCGTCAAGTAATTCCACTGGTGCCTTGCGCGTCAGATCCAACGACTGGATAACGTCAATCTTCTTGTTCAAAAGATCCAGCTTTTTCTTGATCTCTTGGATTTCTTTATTGATTTTGTTGTACTTGTCAACTTGCGCCTGGGTCGTTTGGATTTGCTCATTCAAGTTGTTGATCTTTCTGGACAGCATGTAATTGACCCAGAAAGCAACAATCAGGACCAAGACCAGTGACAGCAAAAAGATGGAGACCTGTCTCCTGATATTCTCTTTTTTTCTCGCGGCTCGAAATGGCAGTAGATTAATACGTATCATTTATCATCAACTTTTCTTGTTGCCAGCCCCATGCTGATGGATGCCTGGGGGGCGATGCGTTTTAGAAATTCCACATCAAACCGGTTCTCATCTATGTGAAGCCCCTCAAAGGGGTTGATGGTCGCCACTTCCGCAGAAGTCTCGACAGACAGCAGCTGTCTGAATTCCTTTATGTTTCCGCCACCGCCGCTGAGGACAATTTTTTTTATCTGGTCGTCTGGGTAGGTTGAGTAAAAGAAGTCGAGGGCTCGCCTGATTTCGGTGCACCAGTCTGATACCACCGATGAGACAATATCCGAAAGATCTCCTGCGGTTATTTTTTCAGTCTGATCTCCAAACTTTATCTGTTCGGCTTCCTCGATGGAGCAGTCGATCAGTGATGCAATCTTCTGGTTGATTTGGCCACAACCGAGAGAAACATCCCGCATAAATACGGATGTCTTTCCTTTTAAAATATTCAATGATGTTTTACTGGCCCCTATATCAATTAGGGCGATATTTTCGTTTTCAGCCGGCGCATAGTTGTATTCATAGATGTTCTGGAGCGCAAAGGCATCAACATCGATGATGCAGGGGTTCAGGCCTGCCATTTGGGCCAAGTTGACATAGTCGTTGACCATCTCCTTCTTGGCGGCCACCAGCAGCACATTCATCTGGTTGGGATTGCTTTCGTTCTCTCCCAAGATCTGAAAATCAAGATTGACATCCGAAATGTCAAATGGAATGTATTGCTCCGCTTCAAAGCTAATGGTGTCCTGCAGCTGCTCCTCCGGCATGGACTGAACATTTATTTTTTTTACAATTACCGAATAACCACCGACAGAGAGCGCCACATTGCTGCCCTTAATGCCGTAATTCTTGAACAGTTGGCGAATCGTGTCAGATACATTTTCCGCATCATTGATGGCTCCATCTTCAATCAGGCCGGGAGCAATGTCGATAATTCCGAAACGTTCCAGGGTGCGTCCTCTTTTGGTTTCGGAGATTTCAGCGGCTTTTATGGATCTGGATCCAATGTCAAGTCCAATTAGTCGGTCTTTTTTTCCAAATAGCATGGCTCGCTCTTTATTCACCAAATATTTTTTTACTGTCCGAGAGGCTGTATCCCAGAGCCAGCAGGATCTTTCTTTTTGTTTCCAGCCGACACGGTTTTCCCTCCTCGATGCGCGTGATCGTTATGGGCGAGACATTTGCCTCTCGCGCTAATTCTGATTTGCTCATCAAAAGGGATTCTCTTATTTGCTTTAATGAATTCTTCACCATTTAAACCATCGTCTTATGGCTGTGAAATAAATAGATACAGTGTTCGCTTTTCAAAGAAATATCGGTCGCAACGGTTGTCAACTTAACCGATATCTCTACCCCTTGGACCCGATTCAAGTCGTAAAATGGCACTTTGTCAAGTAAAATTATGCAACTTTATATATAATTTTGTTTATTTAGACTATATTGTGGGCCCATATTGATAATTACCTGTATCTTGTATAGCGGTCGTGGCCTCCGGCATCCTCATTTTTTGCCGGTCTTCCATTTCATCGCCTGACGGTCGTTTCTGAATGAATCCGTTGCTGATTGAGAAGAATTCACAAATTGACAAAGAACCAACTTATCCACGCCTTGAAATCGTTGGCATATTATCGCAAATCAATGTATGCATCTGCAGGATCAATGCCTAAAGCACACATCGCATTGACATCCAAAACAAATATCCGATATTGCAAAAGAGCAGGTTTTGATTGATCTATGAAAGCAATTCGGCCCTGGCGTCCAAAACTTTAGCTAAGATATGAAATCATCCAAGATTCCAGAACGGGCGAAACCATTTCAGCTGGTCAAGTATTTTACCTTCAGCAGTCTGATCGCTATCTTCATCGGGACCATCATACTCTCCGTACTCAACACGCATTGGGTCCGTTCAATGCAGTATGAAAAGAGCGAGGATTATGCCTTGCTGCTTATTGAAAACCTGAATCACCAGGTGTTTTTGCAGTTTATTCTGCCGGTGGGCTTGAAGTATGGCAAAATTGAGCTGCGCAATAAGGATCAGTTCGAAAGAATGGACAGCGTCGTCCGCAGTACCTTGCACAGCTTCAAAGTAGAAATGGTGAATATTTACAGTAAAAAGGACATCATCGCCTATAGCTTTTCGCAAGAGTTGGTGGGGATTGAGAATCATGGCGGCACCTTTTATAAGAGTGCGCTGGAGGGTATTTCATCATCCAAGCTGGTTCAAAATGGCTCATTTTGGGAGATCTTGCTGGGCATACCCAAAGCGATTAAAATCGTCACTTTCGCCCCTCTGAGAGCCGAAAAGCCGTTGTCTCCCATTTCCGGTCCGGTGTTGGGTGTCGTCGAAATCATACAGGATCTGTCCAGTGACTATAGAAAAATATTCAAATTCCAATTGTTGGTGATCTCCACCATCAGCGTCGTCATGGGGATATTGCTGCTTATCCTGATTTACGTCGTCAAACGAGGCGAAGACATTATCGAAAGGCGGGCGATTGAACGGATACGCTTAAAAGATCAACTGGCCAAAGCCAAACACTTGTCATCACTTGGCGAAATGGTTGCCGGCGTATCCCATGAAATCCGGAATCCGCTGGGTATCATCAGCAGTTCCGCCGAATTGCTCAAAAAGAAGATGGATGCCAAAGATCGATTGAACGCCATTGCAGATATCATCGTTGCCGAATCCCGGCGTTTGAATAGCATCATCACCGACTTTTTGAACTATGCGCGTCCCAAGACCCCAAACCGGAGCCCGTGCCAAATCGATCGGTTGATTACCAAGAATATCCGATTTTTAGAACAACAGATGAAGGATAATCAATATGTCATCCACACCCACATCGAATCCGATCTGCCCGATATCATGGTTGATGCGGACATGATCTATCAAGCCCTGCTCAATTTGTTCATCAATGGGATGCAGGCCATGCCCGATGGAGGGGTCATTGATGTGACGGTCGAATCCGGCGATGATGCCATCTGGCTTTACATCGAAGATAACGGTGACGGGGTGCCCCCAACCGTCATGGAAAAAATATGGGATCCGTTTTTCACCACCAAGGAGAAAGGCACGGGTTTGGGATTGGGCATCGTAAAAAACATCATCGAAGCCCACGATGGGATGATTCGAATTGACAACAGGCATACCAAGGGTGCCCGTGTGGCCGTAAAATTCCCTTTAGCTGTGGAGAGGTCGTAATGGAAACCATCCTTATCGTTGATGACGAAAAGAACTATACCCTCGTTCTTGAGGCCGTTCTCGAAGATGTCGGATTTGAAACACTAACGGCCAACAGCGGTCATGAGGCGCTGTCGGTTCTGGCTGAGTCCGATGTGGATCTGGTACTCACCGATATGAAAATGCCGTCCATGGATGGTATCGAACTGCTTGAACGCATCAAGGCCGAGGATGTCGATCTGCCGGTCATCATGATGACTGCCCACGGTACGGTCGAAAAGGCCGTGGAGGCCATGCAAAAAGGGGCATACAACTATATTCTAAAGCCTTTCGATAATGAGCGGCTTGTTCTTTACGTGAACAAGGCGGTTTCCATGTATCGGGTCGTCAAAGAGAACCGCCAGCTCAGGAGCGCCGTGGAGAGCCGCTACAGCTTTCACAATATTATCGGCAAAAGCAAAGCCATGCAGGATGTTTTCCAAACGATCCGCAAAGTCGCTCCGGCTGCTGCGACTGTGCTCATCGAGGGGGCCAGCGGGACGGGAAAGGAGCTGGTGGCCAATGCCTTGCATTTCAACAGCCCGCGAAAGGATCAACCCTTTGTAGCGGTCAATTGTTCCGCACTGGCCGAAACCCTGCTGGAAAGTGAGCTGTTCGGCCATGAAAAAGGAGCGTTCACCGGTGCTGTCGCCATGAGAAAAGGGCGCTTTGAAATCGCCGACAAGGGGACGCTGTTTCTCGATGAGATCGGAGAGCTCTCCGCCGGCCTGCAGGTCAAGCTGCTGCGCGTCCTGCAGGAGCGGGTGGTCGAGCGCGTAGGAGGCGTCAAGCCGGTACCAGTAAACATTCGCCTGATTGCGGCCACCAACAAATCTTTGAAGGAAGCGGTCGCCGCCGGGACGTTCCGTGAAGATCTGTTTTATCGGCTGAATGTTGTCCCCATCAGGCTGCCACCATTGCGTGAACGCCTGGAGGACATCCGTCCGTTGGTTCAGCATTTCATCGCCAAATACAGCGGCGAACGAAACTCGGGCATGCCGGTCAGCGGAATCGACCGCGACGTTGAGCGGCTGTTTTACGAATATGACTGGCCGGGGAATGTCCGTGAGCTGGAGAATGTTATCGAACGTGCCGTTGTGCTAAGTCCTGAGGAGATCATTCAAGTGTCGGATCTGCCCATGGATTTTGTGGACAATGCCCACAGCACCTTGCATATGGATGGTATTCCGGTGGATGCTAACCTTTACGAAACGTTGGCACAGGTGGAAAAAAATATGATCATTCGGGCCTTAAAAAAGGCCAATTACGTTCAAGCTCATGCTGCGCAGCTGTTGGGCATCGGAAAAAGCGGGCTGAATCAAAAAATAAAGAAACACAAACTATTCGAAAAAAAGAGGTCCGGCTGAAGGCATGGTTTCCGCCATAAGTGGTGCCTAGAGCAGATCAGCCCCTGATTTTCTCCCTGACCAGATCACCATACCTCGAATCAGGAAATTCGGACAGCAGCCGTTCATAGGTGGCGGTACTCTTCTCCGTATTACCGGCTTCAGCATAGAGCCACGCCAAATTGAACATGGCGTCCTTTTTCAGTGTCGGGTCATCTGTTGTGACGATCGTTTCGAAAACACCGATGGCCTCGGCGTGGTCTCCCTTCAACAAATACGAATGTCCCAAACTACTCAGCACGATGGGTTTCAGCGCTGCAGATTGGCTGAAATCGTCAAGTGCCTGCCTGTACATGGCAATGGCGGTTTCCGTATCGCCGGCATCGTAACTGATGTCGGCATAGATGATGCGCGCCAGCTTAGCCGTCTTGGTTGAACCGTATTCGTTAAAAATAGCGGCGAAATCAGGTTTCACTCGTTCGTAAGCGCGCTTTGGGTCCGTGTCTTGGAGCGCTGCCGAGTAAACCGCCGTGGCTTTTTCCACCTGCTCAGAGGCCCGGTTTTCATTGCGGTCGGAAATGTGGAGGACGATTGCGGTGATAACCAGCAGGGCGAAGAAACCGCCCGCACCGGACAGTATCTTTTTCAGATGAGTTTGTCCGAAGGCGATCAACTTGCCCGAGAAGGAGATGAACTGATCGGGTTCTTTCAGAAGCTGCTTGCGCGTCAATGGGGCTTTGGCCATTATTCCTCCAGATTTTTTTTAATCCGCGTCCATCCGTCGGCAGGGATATCGGCACCGACGACCTGGCATACTTCGTAACCGCATGCGGAAGCCAGCCGGCCGCTTTTTTCATGATCATAGCCATGCACCAGACCATATAAAAAACCGGCGGCCCAAAGATCCCCCGCACCAGTGGTGTCGATGGCAGGGCCGTTTCCCAGGGCGGCGATCCGGTATACCCGGCCAGCCTCCTGGATAAAACTGCCCCGGGCACCGATTTTAAGGACGGCGATGTTCACATGCCGGGCCATAAGGTCCAATGCCTTGATATCGTCCTTGATACCGGTATATGCCAAGGCTTCGTCTTCATTGGCAATCAGGATATCAACGTGGGTTTTGACAATCTCTTTCAATATCTCCTTCGATTGCTCGACAACGGTGAAACTGGCCAGGTCCAGAGAGACCAGAGCCCCGGCGTTTTTGGCAGCGCTTAACGCAGCCATCATTAATTCGGGGTTGAACAACCAATACCCCTCAATATGAGCCACGGCACAGTCAGTAAAGCACGCCGGCGTGATTTCATCTGGCCGAATGTCGGCCGAAGCGCCCAGATGTGTGAGCATGGTACGCTGGGCATCGGGAGTAATGATGGCCAGGGATCGACCGGTGGGTTCGGTTGATGTCATCAGCACCGGCTTTACGCTTCGCTCAAGCAACGCATCGTGAAAAAAACGCCCGGTCTCATCTTGGCCGCGTTTACCGACAAACTGTGCGCGGCCACCCAATCGGCTTACACCGACTACGGTGTTGCAAGCCGATCCTCCCGGAACCTCGACGGGTTTGGCGGCCGTCTGTTCGAGGATGGTCTCCAGCACTTCTCTCTCCACCAGGGTCATGCCGCCCTTCTGAAACCCGATGTGGCGTACAAAATCATCGCTTTCGTGAATCAATACATCTACCAGCGCGGATCCGAGCCCGACAATGCGTGTTTTTGCTGGATGTTCGCTCAAAACGCTCCTTTGTCGTTGGAATTACCAGACCAACGATCGATGAATCCAGCCTTTATCGCCATCGGCATGGATGATGTGCAGCCATGGCCCTTTTTCTTCCAATACGCGAAAGGGGACACCTTTATCCACGGTAAAGCGGATGTCATTTTGGGTTCCCGGTCCCGAACGGACATTGCACTTGTCATTTTTTACAATCACAGCACGGGTGTCATCCAGAAGCGAGCTGTGAATCCAGCCACGGTCGCCTTCGAAATCCTTGAACAGATACCAGCTGCCCTGTTTTTGAATTACCTCCAGGGGGTGGTATTTTTCCACCTGCCAGATCACCGGATCAGCAGTGTTCGGCCCGGAACGGACATTGGCCACGCCGGTGTTGACGCTCAACCGTTCCGCCTGAGCGCTCCCTCCAGCGACCAATACCAGGAACCATACCAGCAACAGCGGCATGATCTTATGGGCTATGGATGACGAGTCAGGATGGCGCATCTCCACACCTCATATTATTCTCTATTGTTTGCAGCCAATCCGGGCGATATTATTTCTGGGTGGATTGGGCCTGAACCATCAGCTTACCGGCCAGGCCACGGCCAAGCACAATGCGCTTATAGTCGACGCCGATAACCACTTGCCCATACCCTGAGTTGGTGATGACATCGACCTCATCTCCCAATCGCAGCCCCATGGCCATCAGTCGTGCCCGGGCTTTGGGACCACCGTCCATCCGGGCGATCACCAGCCGCTCTCCCCGAGGTGCATCGGACAAGGGCAGCATTTCACGTCGCTGGGACATGCACTGATTGCAGATACCGTACAATTCCATCTTGTGTTGGAGCAGATGGAAGCCATGTCGCTCGGCTGCCTGAACCTGAAGCGCTTCCAGTTGCGGGTCTTCAAATTCCATGATTTTATGGCACTTGGTGCAGACCATATGATCATGGTGTTGTCCCAGATGGAGATGTTCGTAAAGCACGTCGCCATTGTCGAACTGTCGTTTGCTGGCGAAGCCATACTGACACATCAGTTTCAAGGTGTCACGGACAAATTCCGGTGTAAGACGGCGCCCCAGACTATCTAACCGTTCGACCATCTGAGCCGATGATATGTGACCATCGGTTTGCATAAATGCTTCCATGACGGCGAAGCGCTCTTCAAAATCGGTGATCTGATCCTGCCTGAACAATTTGCAGAATTGTTCTTTTTCCTGTTTATGAAGCGTCTGTGGCATACGGTGGTCCGGGAAATGGTGGATAGGCATCATTAGATGATCGGCGGTGGCGATATCATGACGGACCGGGAATGGTGTAAGTGGTGCATGACCCCGAGCTGCAGGTTCGTGTCTGCGTGCCGGCACTGGACTTGTCGGCATGCCCCGAACCGCTCCCGTTGATCGCGTGGCTGGTAGCGGATAAGATTCGCTCCAAGTTGCCGGAACCGCATTGGGGGCAGGCGATTTCCACCTCTTCTTGCTTGTTCATCACCAGGATCTCCTGGTATTCGTCACAGTCCATGCATTTAAATTCGAAAATGGGCATTTGGTTCTCCTTACTAGTAGGTGGTTTAACTTTGACTATTGTCTCTTGATTGTCAAGCGCCAGTAAGCCGCCCTTGGATCAAGACAACATAGCGCGGGCGTGTTCCAGTGCTGTGGGCGTGATGGTCTCTCCGCCCAGCATGCGGGCAATTTCCACTATCCGTTCTTCCTGGTCCATTGGCCGGATGAAAGTCGTTGTGCGGCCCTTTTTTACCTGTTTGACAATATGATAGTGGTTGCTGCCAAAACAGGCGATCTGAGGAAGGTGGGTGATGCAGATCAACTGGTGTTTGCTTGACAGGTCGCTCAGTTTTTTGCCAACCACTTCGGCCACCGCACCGCCGATACCGGCATCCACTTCATCGAATATAATGGTTGCCACTGCATCGGTTCCTGCCAGTATGGCCTTCATTGCCAACACCACGCGCGACAGTTCTCCGCCGGAGGCGATGGCCGACAGCGGTTTGAGCGATTCGCCAACATTGGGTGCAATCATGAACACAGCCTGGTCCATGCCGGTGGCCGATAGCAGATCACCGTCGCTGCAGAGCCAGGGAGATGTCAGTTTACCCGCAGGGCGTCGAGATAAATTGACGCTAAAACGGGTACCGGCCATTTTCAAGCCGTCCAATTCCTTTTCAACGGACGTGGCGAATCGCTTGGCGACCCGCTGCCGCTTTTCAGACAGACGCCGAGAACGATCCACCAGTTGAGCATGCTGCTCCCGCAACTGCTTCTGAACACGTTTGATCTCTTCGTCGATATTGGCGATTGCGTTCAGTTGCGCATCAATCTCATCACGCTTGTTGAAAAGCGCTTCCTGCGAGCCACCGTACTTGCGCATCAGTCGATGGATCAAATCCAGACGGCTTTCGACTGTATCCAGCCGATCAGACCCGGTCTCCAGGCCGGCCAGATAGGTGTGCAGGGAGCCGGTCACATCCTCCAGACCGAACAGGTTGTCGGATATGCCTTCAACGGCGCGGCTGAGTTTGTCGTCCAGTTCTGCAGCCTTGATCAGGTCTTTGCGTACCTCGCCCAACTGTTCCATCACCGAGCCATCTGCTGCTTGGAGTGTCTGGATGACGGAAAAGACGGATTGCTGCAAAAATTCAGCATGTTTTAGCCGCCGGCGCTCTTTTTCCAGGGATTCGACTTCATCCGGCAGGATGTCGGCGTCGGCGATCTCGGCGGCCTGAAACCGCAGCAGTTCGATCTCCTTTTGCTGGTTGTTTTTTCTATCTTTCAAATCTGCAAGCATCTGGCCTAATGGCACCACCTGGTCATATAGCGCACCCACCTGATCGACCAGGGGCGACAGACCGCCAAATCGATCCAAAATGGCCAAATGGGTCTCCTCCTTAAGAAGTCCCTGGTTGGCGTGTTGACCGGAAATGCTGGCCAGGTTGACCGTGATTGCAGCCAGCATTTGCATGGTGGCCATGCGGTCATTGATGTAGACTCGATGGCGGTCGTTGCTGGCAATCAGCCGGCGAACCATCAGGCCATCTTGAGGCGCATAGCCATTTTTGGCCATGATGTTGGCAGCTGTGGAATCGTTGGGAACCTCGAAGTAGGCGGATAATTCGGCAGCCTCATAACCGTCTCGGATCATTTTGGCGCTGGCGCGTGCCCCGAGCAGCAGATTCACCGCGTTGATGATGATCGACTTGCCGGCACCGGTTTCACCGCTCAAGATGGTTAGTCCATCTTCAAAATGGATATTGAGGTCGTCGATGATAGCGAAGTTTTTGATGAGCAGTTCTCTGAGCATGACATCCCCGTTGCTTCTATGGCCGTACGGGCCACAACGAAACGCCGCCATCATAAAAAAGGCCACCAGGGGAATCAAGCATTATCGCATGGGGAGCGGTGGCGGGCTGCATGGCTGTGGCCGAAGCGAAATTACTGCGGGTATCCGGTGATTTCGCGGATCTTTCCATAAAGCGGCTTGAGACGGCGATACATCTGTTTGTACACTTGCTGGTAGAGGGCGTCGTAAAGGCTGTGATTGGAAGCATTCGGTTCGAAACAGGCACCGGGACGGGTCATGCTGGCCACGGCAGTTTCGAAGTCGGGGTGTATTCCGATGCCGACGGCCGTGTCGATGGCAGCCCCCAATCCCGAGGTTTCGTAAAGATGGGGTCTGTACGTGGGCAGGCCGAAAACATCGGCCGTAAGCTGCATGGCCAGGTCGCTCTGACTGCCCCCGCCGGATACTCGCAAAGAGCGAATGGGGGTGCGGCTGCGCCCTTCGATACGCTCCTTGCCTTCCCGCAAGGCGTAGGCCAATCCTTCCAGAATGGAGCGGTACACGTGTGCACGGGTGTGGACATCCCCGAAGCCGATGATGGCGCCCTTGGCCTCGGGTCCCGGTGTGCGGATCCCCGGGGTCCAGAAGGGCTGAAGCATAAGCCCTTGTGATCCCGGAGGAATCTTTTTAATCAAATCGTCAAAAAGGGTTTCGGCACTTCCTCCGGATTTCTCGGCAGCAGCCTGCTCCGGAAAACCGAACTCTTCCTTAAACCAGTTGACCATCCAAAATCCCCGAAATACCTGAACCTCCATGGTGTGGCTGCCTGGAACAGCGCTGGGGTAGGCGGGCAGCAAAGGGATGGGTTCGATGTAGCGGCGGTGAGTGACATTAATGGTGGCCGTGGTGCCGTAGCTCAAGCAGCCCACCGTCGGATCGAGGCTACCGGATCCGATAACTTCACAGGCTTTGTCGGCTGCTGCGGCAAATACCGGCAGCCCGACGGGTAGTCCGGTCTGGCATGCGGCAGGACGGCTTATGGTTCCGAGCATCTGACCCGGCATCACCAGTTTGGGTAACTGGGACGGATCAACCGGTACGCAGCGCCATTTCCAGTCCCAGGACCGTGCCCAGCGCAGCCGCTTGTAGTCAAAGGGAAGATAACCCACCTGGCTGCCGACGGAGTCGACATAGCTGCCGGTCAAACGAAAATTAAGATAACCTGACAACAGCAGAAACTTGTGGGTTCGGGCCCAGATCTCAGGCTGGTTGTTGGCAATCCAGTTGGCTTCGACCTCGGACTGGAAGTAGGCAACCGTCGCTGAAAGCCTGGCAATCCTGAAGAGCAGTCCCCACCAGCCCCCTAATGGTGCTATGTCACCGCATTTGCGCTGGTCAAGCCAGAGGATGGCCGGCCGCAACGGAGCGCCATTTTTATCCACATTGACAACGGTACCCCGCTGGGTGGTCACGGATACGCCGGCAATCCGATACGTATCGATGCCGGTCTGGCCAATCAGTTTACGACAAGCCTTACACAGAGCATCCCAAAAAACCTGTGGATCTTGTTCGGCCCAACCGGGTTGGTCCGAAAAATAGGGTCTGAAATGGACCTGTTGTCGGGCCACCAGATTGCCTTGAGGATCGAAAAGTAAAGCTTTCAGGCTCTGGGTGCCGTTGTCGATGGCAAGCAGCAGATCTTTAGTGGACATAATGGATGATGTCAGGCCGGCTGCTGGTGAACACGTTGCCCAGACTGAATAGAAAGGATGGGGTGCCTATCCGATGAATTGAACGTCATGGAAGTCTTTCTCGAGGTTGCTGGTAAGATCTCCTACCAGTTCGCCGGTTGGTTGTCAATTTGGTTGGCCGGGCACGATAACACCTCCGATCGGCGACGGGATTCTCGATGGTTGTCGCAATACAAGAGGGATGCCATGATAGATGTCTGGTTTTTCAGGTTGAAGTTTGACAATCAGGTGCTATACTCATTTAAGGTCAATGGAACTCTCATTATTGCCGTTCAGTTGTGTTGCTTTGATTTTCGCACTCACCTTGACTTTGTGAACCATTCCATGGCCGACCGGCCCGGGCCAACAGCCAGCGCGTGAATTCAGGTCATATCGGTTGTCTTCACCAACACGCTCGCCACGTCATTTTCCTCCGGCGACATCATTTGAAATGACCTTCTTCAGAATCGGCGCGATCGGGCGTGGCTGTCAGATGAATAGAACCATATGATCAACCAGTACAACCTTCTCCTGCATCGGTCATCAAACATTAGGGGGGCAGCATGGCAAAAATGAACGCATCGGCGCTTCACCACCATCTGGTTGAGGTCAAGGAGGGCAAACGCTGTTTCGAAAACGCCTTTCAAGGCGTGGCCCGAATGATTTTGGAGAGCGACATCGAAAAGGTGGTGGTCAACGGCAAAACAACGTATGACTTCAGCATCTTTAGAACTGGCAAAAAGCATATCATCGGGATGTATGATGAAATCAACAGTTTTGTCTCATATGTCAAAGATGCGGCCGAGAACGGGTCCTCAAAAGAGATGGCGTTTGTTCTAGTGGGTGAGCCGGGCAATGGTAAAACCTTCCTGGTTGATTTTTTATGTAACAAATACAGGCATTTTCTTTCTATAGACATCAACCGAAAATATTCATTCAAGTTTACCGGTCTAGATAAAATCGGCGGCTATGGCAAAATCACGACGATTGAATCCCAGACCTACGAAGATCCCATGATTTTAGGGATGAACATTCATGATGATCTTGAGAAAAACCGTGAATTCCTTTCCAAGGAGATCGGTTTTTCGGACAATGAGATCGAAACCCTGTGGGTCGACTACCGTCCGCTGGGTGCCTGCAGCGCGTTTATCTGGAACGACATCCGCAACTACACCAACGGGGACTTGGCAAAGATGCTCGATTTCGTACAGATCATCCCCGTCCCCATGACCGAAAGCCTGGGGACGGTCACGGGCAAGTATCCGGCCAAGGACAAAATCACATCATCGGCAGTGGATCTGTTGGGTGAAGAGTCGATTCAGCGGTTGCTGCATATCACCGAAACCAACAATCCCTATCGCTTCGATTTGCGCCGTGGGGCTCTGGCGCGCGTGGCCGGCGGGGGCGTCCATTTCTCCGATGAAATATTCAAGAATAAAAAGGACTTGGTGCAGGTCTATCTGGGGGTGATCCAAAATCGCAACATCGAGATCGACGGCTATAAATGGCCCATCGATACATTGATCATCGCCACCAGCAACAACTCCGAATTCAATCGCTTTCTGGCGGAAAAGGAGGAGGCCCCCATCGTCGACCGTTGCCGCATCTGCTATGTGTCGCACAACACCAACTACAAGCTGCAGAAAGATCTGACCATCTACGCCATCGGCAACGAAACCCGTACCACCCTCAACCGCGAATACCTGCATCAGGACCCCAACCTGAACCACGCCGTTTCGGTTGCAGTGGTGCTTACCCGGCTGGCCCGCTCGGAGAAGCTGACGCCCATCGAGACGATGAAGCTGGCAGCGGGTGAAGTGGCCGGAGAGAAGAGTATCAAGACCCTGGCGGAAGTGATCGACACGCTCAATCAAAATCCCGACATCACCAAACGTTTCGGCCAGAAAGGGCTGGGCCAACGCAACCTGGGCCGGGCCATGCAACTGATCATCGAAAGCTCGGAAACCAATGAAGGCAAGTGCATGTTTGCCTACGACATCTTCAAGGCGCTCGAGCGCATCATCCTGGATTATGTTACCGATGCCAATGACCGGGCCAAATACCTTGAAGATCTCAAGACCGCCAAGGGGCTCTACCGCGAACGCATCATGACCGAGATGTTCAATGCCTACATGGACGAACCGCTGGCCATTCGCAAGGACGTCATGAACTATGTCAACATGATCATTGGCATCGATGCCGAAAATTTGGGACCGGATAAGATGTGGAAGTACAAGGATCCCCAGAGCGGTGAACTGCGGGCTTTGAAGATCGATGAGCGCTACATCAAGAGCGTGGAGGAGCGCCTGGGGCTGAAAACGTCCGAACAATGCGAGACTTTCCGAACATCGATTCGCAAGATTTACGGCCAGAAGATCTCCATGGATCCGGATTACGATTTCATGGATAATCTCGAACTGGTCAAGGCGGTTACCGATGTGCGCCTGAAATCGGATATCGCCGGCGCTGGCAGCCTCATCGGCGCCCTGGCCAACCGGACCAACGAGGAGAACCAGAAGCTTTACGACCGCATGGTGGACACCATGCTCAACAAGCTGGGGTATTGCCAGACGTGTGCCCAAAAAACGATTGAGTACTTTTGCACCCAGGAGGATGAGAATTAGTTGAGGGCATCCTAAAAATGCCTTCCAATCCAATATCTGCGTTGGCGCCTCCTCCCAACTCCTCGACATACCACCAGTATGCCTGCGGGTTGGAAGAAGACGCCGCCTTGACCTTGAATCGGAATCCTATTTTTAGAAACCCTCAACGGTAGTAACGACCAACGATGGGGTAATGTTTTAGAGAGAAATGCCCTAACTTTGACCTTATGTGGGACACTTGCAGTGTGATTGTTTTTTGGATGTATTAATCAGGACTGGCAGCCCTTTGAGAGAATACAAGAACCGCTTAAGTATCTTTGGACATTTCTATCTGGCATTTGCATCAAGCAATAACAGAAGAAAAAAGGCAGTCAAGCCAAAAAAGGCTTGTATCCCATGACACCAGAACTCAAAAGAATCTATGATCAACTTCGCGAATCCGGCCTGACTCCCGAGCAGGAGGAAACAATCCTCCTGGAACTCAACGACGAGCAGTCCCACGACCTGCCGATCGTCAGCGGCGATGTGGCCCTGGTGCGCACCGATGCGGGTGAGATTCGGTTGCTGAATCTTTACGACTACCACGATCTGATGGTTCTGCAGGCCATGGCCCAGCCCAAGGGGTCCTACGTCAGCCAGATCCGGTCTATCGACGAACTGCTGGAAAAGGACCGCCAACGCGAAAAGGACGGTTTCCCGCGCAAGATCCGGGTGGGCAAGATGATCAAACCCGGCAAGGCCGGCAAAGGCAAGGTCGTGGTGGTTCCCACTACCGTCGAAGAGAAATTCATCCACGATCCCAACTTCAGCGAGCAGGACGAGGATCAGGGACAGGGCGGCAGTGGTGACGGTGAAGAGGGAGAAGTGATCGGCGAACAGCCGGTGCGGGAACCGGACCAGTCGGGTGCCGGAGGACCTGGTGAAGGCGAAGGTGGCCAGCATGAAATGGAGTCCTCGGCCTACGACCTGGGCAAGATCCTGACCGAACAGTTCGAGTTGCCCAACTTGCAGGAGAAAGGCAAAAAAAGGTCATTGACGCGCTATACATACGACATGACCGATCGCAACCGGGGATTCGGTCAGGTGCTGGACAAAAAAGCCACCTTGCGACAGATTGTTGAAACCAATATCAATTTAGGCAACCTGCCCGATGTTGATGCCATCGATCCTTCACACTTCATCATCTCTCCCAAGGATCGAGTTTATCGCATCCTCTCGAAAGAGAAGGATTTCGAGTCGCAAGCGGTGGTCTTCTTTCTGCGAGACTATTCCGGCTCCATGGCCGGTAAGGCGACCGAACTGGTGGTCACCCAGCATGTGCTGATCTACAGCTGGCTGCTGTACCAATATGCCAATCAGGTCGACACCCGATTCATCCTCCACGACACCGAAGCCAAGGAGGTCGATGATTTTTACACCTACTACAACTCCAAAGTGGCCGGCGGCACCCAGGTTTTCTCGGCCTACGAGATGGTCAACCAGATTGTGAATGAAGAGAATCTGGCGGCTGATTACAATATCTATGTGTTTCACGGCACGGACGGCGATGACTGGGACACGGAGGGTAAAAAGGCCATTCCGGCCTTAAAAGCGATGATGGCATACGCCAGCCGGGTCGGGGTGACCATTGCCGAGCATGGCGGCTCGTCCCAGAACAACACCGAAGTGGAACGCTACCTTAACAAATCGCAACTGCTGGAAACACATCCCAAACTCGTACGTCTGGATGTCATCAACGAAAGCAGCGACGAACCGCGGCTCATCGAAGGGATCAAACGCTTGATCTCATGAGCCGCATGGCAACCTTGAGCGCGTCGGCTGAACCCGGTTGGCGTGGATTGACCCGGTATTGCGGGGCGCTCTTTAATCGGCGGATAAATTGTCACCGGGCGTTGATTCGAACGATGTAGGCGATATAAACCAATGGAACTGATCGACCAGCATACCAAGACCATCATGGAGGGCTGCAAGCTGAGGGCCCGCGACGCCGGTTTGCGTTTCGAGGATGAAAGTCTGGAGTACATCGTCACCAACCGGGACCTGCTCGAGTTGTCGCCCAAAGTGATGATCCCGACCCTCTACGACTATTGGGTGCATGATGTGGAAGTGCTCAAGGAGAAGGGTAAGTATGAGCTCTATCCCGGCAATCCCTACGAAACGGTGATCAACACCCGGCCGGCGATCTCCTTCTACAACGACAACAATCCGGACTGGCTCAATGTGATGATTTTCTATCATGTGCTGGCCCATATCGATTTTTTCCAGAACAATCTCTATTTCAGGCATACCTGGGACTATGATTTTAACGGCGAGGCCCTGTCTGACAAGCGGGCCATCACCAAGCTGCGGGCCGAACGGGGCCGCTGGGTGGATTACGTCATCGAATTCACCCGTGGGATCGATAACCTGGTGGGCTACCATGGCTTGTTGTCCGATCTTTTTACAGCCCCGGACACCGGCATTTCGGAAAAAGTGGACTACTATTTCGACGTCTATCTGCAGGACATCGCCAAGGCGAATGTCGGTGAGTACATCAAAGAGTTGGAGCGCTACAACGCCAGTGTTCATTCAGATGCGCTGATGGGTGAACAGGCATTTTTCTCACAGATAGAGCAGCTGCATCCGGAGTTCGGCAGTTTGTTTAAGAAGCATCAGGAAGCCAAACGGAAAAAGCCGCAGGACCTGATGGAATTCATCATCGAGCACTCTAAAAAACTTCGCCGGGAAGAGAACCAGTGGATGTTGATGGTTATTCAGGTGGTCCGTAAAACGGCCCTGTTTTTCCAGCCCCAAATTCGTACCAAAATCATGAATGAGGGTTGGGCGTCGTACTGGCACGAGACCTTGTACATGCAGGATGACCGCATCAACGGGCACGAAGTGGATTTTGCGCGAGTCAACGCCGGAGTTACCGCGATGCCTCGGGTGGGCCTGAATCCCTATGCATTGGGGATGCGTTTATTTTACTTCTTGGAGGAGATGGCCGACAAAGGTAAAATTTCCTGGGAGTATCAGCATATGGGCGATGCCCGCAAACGACGGGACTTCGATGCCAAAACGGGAAAAGGCAAGGCGTTCATATTCAATGTGCGCGAAAATTTTTCGGACTTCACCTTCATTCACAGTTTTGTGAATCAGGATTTCGTCACGGCCAACAATCTCTTCGTGGCCGACAAGCGACTCAACCAGCAGAAAATGGTCTGGGAGTATTATGTCAAAAGCCGTAATGCCGATGACTATCGGGACATGCTCATGGCCTCTTTGTACCATCCGCCGTGCATCGAGGTGGACATGAAAAAAAGCGCCGACAGCACGCTCTACCTGACCCATCGCTTCGAGGGCAAGCCCCTGCTGGCCGACTACATTCCCAATACCATGCTGGGAATCGAGTATTTGTGGGGCGGACCAGTTCAGCTGGAAACCATGGAAGTGGTCGCGGAACCACAGGCGTCGCGTATGCCCACCATGCCCGGACTGGCCGCACCGCAGACCGATGCACCCAAACCGCGCAAGCTGAAATGGCAGCGGGTGTTGTACACCATGAAAGACCGTAAGATAAGTAAAAGTGTGCTCTAACATCAATGGCCGACAACTGCTGTAGCCCGTCCAATGAGGCAGCCTATGGACAACATCTCCAAAGCCATGCGGCATATCGATATCGGCGCCGACGAATCCAACCATCGCAAGCCCATCAGCTTTGAGAATTTTCTTAAAGTGGTTCTCGAAAACCCGGTCGGCACCATCCGCAACGTATTCCAGGTGTTTCACGACCTGTTCAAGGAGTACGTGGGCCAGGGCGTCGACGAATACCCCAATGATCCGGAATCGATCCAGTACGTCAGCTATGACTGCAGCCGTCTGTTCGTCGAGGGGTCGGACCACCCGTTTTTTGCCGACCGCTTGTTTGCCAATCGGTTGGTCAATCATGTCGAGGCCCTGCGGGTGGGCGCTCAGCAGAATAAGATCTACATATTTGATGGTCCTCACGGTTGCGGTAAAAGCACCTTTTTAAATAACCTGCTCAAGCGCTTCGAGGAGTATGCCAATACGGAAGCCGGCACCCGCTACGAAACCGTGTGGCGATTGGACCGCAGGCAACTGAGCCGCGAAGGGGGCAATGAAACCGCGTCGATCCTGGAAAGCCTTTTTCGCATGCAGCACAATCCGGACAAGAAACAGTTTGATACCGTGCGGTCCATGGCCATGCCGGATACTCAGGGGCACTATGTGGAAGTGCCCTGCCCCTGCCACGACAATCCCCTGCTGTTGATTCCCAAAGCCCAGAGAAGGCAATTTCTCGACGATCTTTTCGAGAACAATGAGTTCAAGTACACCCTGTTTACCGACAAGGCTTACGAATGGATTTTCCAGGATGTCCCTTGTACGATTTGCGGGTCGCTATACGAAGCCTTGCTCACCCGCCTGAAGACGCCGGCAAGGGTGTTTGAAATGGTCCATGCGGTTCCCTACAGCTTCAATCGCCGGTTGGGCAGGGGCATCAGTGTGTTCTCGCCCGGTGATCGTCCGGTCAAGGAGGTCATTCAAACCAACGAATACCTCCAAGGGCTGATCAACCGCCTCTTTTCCGACAGCAATCAAGTTCGCTACATCCACTCCCCTTACGCCAAGACCAATAACGGCATCTATGCCCTGATGGACATCAAATCCCACAATATCGAGCGTCTGATCGAACTGCACAATATCATCAGCGAGGGGCTGCACAAGGTCGAGGATATCGAAGAGAACGTCAGCTCCCTGTTCCTGGCGCTGATGAATCCCGAAGACAAGAAGAACATTAAAGATTTTCAATCATTTTCCGACCGCATTGTCTATATCAACATTCCCTATGTGCTGGACCTCAACACGGAAGTCGAAATCTACCGCAATATCTTCGGGTCGCGCATCGACGACAGCTTCCTGCCACGCGTGCTGCACAACTTTGCCCGGGTCATCATATCGTCCCGCTTGAGTTTGCGTTCCGAGGCGCTGCTTGAGTGGGTACCCGATCCGGAGAAGTACGGCCGATACTGCGACAAGAACCTGCAACTGCTCAAAATGGAGATATACACCGGTCACATCCCCGAGTGGCTGTCGGAGGAAGACCGCAAAGCCCTTACCGCCAAAAGACGCCGGCGTATCATC
>JAAUYD010218928.1_pt1 | contig 27086 bp, 21 predicted proteins | sample 7278101 | NCBI WGS metagenome assembly JAAUYD01 (sample SAMN14350128, study PRJNA611818) | marine sediment metagenome | isolation source: surface marine sediment (0.6m) | place: French Polynesia: Moorea | collected 2018-08
CGCCAAGGCCCAGGTGGGCGGCGAGTTCTTCGAGAACTGCACGCCGGGCTACTACAACAACGAGGGCAAGACCGGCGAGCGCAGCGCCCAGGACGGCTTCTACGGCGGAGGTTCTCCGGAGTTCATCCGGATCCTCGAGGGCTGGCGCCAGGCCGGAGACCTGGCCGGCCTCGAGCAGCGTTAGGCATGGCAGGGCGGGGGGCGGCGGCCGATCCGGGCCACTCGGGCTCGTTGGATCGCGTGACGCGTTCGCGTCTCGCGATCTGCGACGCCTGCCTCGACCTGATCCAGGAGGGCGTGCTCCAGCCGAGCGCGGACCAGATCTCCGATCGGGCCGGACTCTCGCGACGCTCCATCTTCTACCACTTCAAGGACCTCTCCGAGCTCTACGATGCGGTGGTCGAGGTTGGGATGCAGCGCTGTGCCCCGCTGCTGAAGGAGATCCCGCGCGAGCTCCCCGTCGCCGAGCGCGTGGCGGCCTTCGTCGATGCGCGCGGCCGCTTCTTCGAGGCGACGGCGCCCTTCACCCGAGCGCTCACGGCGCAGGTGCTGGTGGGCGCCGCCAGCGGCGAGGCCTGGCGCGTCTCGCGAGAGGGCCTCGAGGCCCAGCGCGCCGACATCGAGGCGCTCCTCGCTTCGGAGCTCGGGACGCTCGCGCTGCGCGAGCGCACGGAGCTCGTGGACGCCATGGCCGCCGCGATCAACGCGCCCTCGTGGGAGTACCTGCGCCGCAGCCGGGGGCTCTCGATGGCCCGGGCCCGCGGTGTCCTCGATCGGACCGTCCGCGCCCTGCTCGAGGACGCCGGCATCGCGACGAGCTAGCGGGCGCCCGGCGCGGGGCTGCCCAGAGCCGAAGGAATTTGCACAGCTGCCGCAGGTTGTGCACCCCCTTCCCCGCAGGAGACCGCCTCGCGCCCACCCGCGGGGCGCTCAACAGCTCGCTGGTGCGCGCAGAGCCGATTCACGCCGGATCTGAATAGATGGCACGCCTCGTGCTTCCAAGGGGTACGAGGAGATGATCATGGCCCTGGAAGCGCGACCCCGACGCCCGGAAACCGAGATCGTTCAGACCACCCTGCTCGAGCTGGTGCAGGTGGTGAGCGAGGTGGCCCGCAACGAACGAGAGGTGGTGGCCACGGTCAAGGATCTCCTGCGCAGTGGACGCGTCCGGCTCACGGGCAACTTCCGCGACGATCCGCCCGTGCACTAGAGGCGTACCGGGGGTCAGGCTCCGGGCTCGGCCCCCGCACGGACCCGGTCGCGGAACGGGGCGAACACGTCCGTCGGCCGCAGGTAGGGGCGATGCGGCCAGGGATCGGCACGGTCGTCGCTCGCCGCGGCGAAGCCCAACGATGCGGCTCGGGTGATCGCACCGTGGGTCCCGACCTGCCCTCCGATCAGACTGGTCCCGTAGTGGGTGAGAGCGGGGCCCGTACTCCACGCGTCGTGCATGGAGAAGAGGACGTTGGCCGGGTACTGCACGAGGTCCACGAAGGCCGAGCGGATGCGGCCGATGGCATCGGGTAGGGCATGGTCGGCGGAAGCAGCGAAGAGCTCGCGATCCGGAGCCCAGCCGTCTCGAAGAACACCCCGAGCGGCGAGACCATCGAAGACGATCCGGTGATCCAGCGGGTCCCCCGGGATCCCGGCCGTGGCGTCGGGCTCGTAGCGCAAGTGATCTCCGCGCCAGGAGATGCGGGCCGTCTCGAGCGATCCATCCGGCCGCGGGCGGAAGACCAGGCAGCCCGAGGGCGTTCGCGCGAAGCAGAGGGCGACGCCCGGCGCCCGCGCGATGGCGCCCGCCACCTCGACGGACCGACTCGGGTCGCAGTGTGCGACCCCCGCGCCCACGTCTCCGCACGGCGCGAGCATCACGCCGTCCCGACCGGGGACACCCACCTGAAAGCCCGCACGCGTGAGCAAGGTGGCGATCAGCGATGACTCCAGATGGTCGAGCCGTCCGAAGGACATGCCGTGGTCGCTGCAGAGGACCGCGCCCGGGAGCTCGCCGTGCTCGCGGGCGTAGTCGCCACGCGCCTGGTCGACCTGCCGTGCGACGTCGCGAAGCGCCTCTCCCAGGGCCTCGCGGCCGTCGAAGTGGGCGACGCCGTCGGTGGCCGACAGGTATCCCAGCCAGGGTCCGCCCTCGACGCGGAAGCGGTGGGTGATCCAGCGGATCTGCGCGTAGGAGAGGCTGCTCCGCAGCAGGTAGATCGCAGCCGTTCCGAGAAAGCCCTGGGGTCGGGCGCGGAGCGGAGCGGTCGCCTCCTCCACCTCGGGGTCGCCGGGATGGCCGCAGACCTCGCCGCGCTCGGGGTCGTAGTAGCGCGCCTCGTAGCCCGGCGGCTGCACGGGGAACACGCCGCGCAGCAAGGCGGGAACGGCGACGTCGGTCAGCGAGGGGAAGACGGCGACCATGGGTCGCGGCTCGGAGAACCCGGGCAGCTGGCCGCGCGCCCAGAGCTGGTGGGCGAGGTCGAAGGGGACCGCGTCGACGATCAGGAAGAAGAGCGGATCGGACATCCGCAGCGGGTTCAGGTCGAGACGGCTGCGCGCTGCAGCTCCTCGAAGGAGCGCTCGGTGGCGAGCAGCAGCTCGTGGAGATCGGGAACCAGGTCCCAGTCCGCGGAGTAGCCCCAGGAGAGCGTCCCTGCGTAGCTGAAGAGCGCGAGGCCCAGGCCCAGGGTTCCGATCAGCGGCACGTGGGGATGGATCTCCAGCAGCGGCGACTCGAGCAGGAAGAGCGGGACGCGCGGTCCGGGCACGTTGGTCACGACCATGTTGAAGGGCGTGCCCAGGGTCATCAGGCGGGAGCCTAAGGAGAGCAGCCCCGAGCCCGTCCACTCCGTCACCTGGGTGAGCATCTCGGCTCCCTGCGCCCGCTTCGTGGCCTTGAGCTCGGCGGTCTGCTGCTGGATGCGCTCCAGGCGCGCGATGGGATCCGGCTCGCCGATGGGAAGGTCGAGGGTCCAGGCGGAGACGCGGTTGCCGAGGCTGCCCTTCTCGTCGTCGGAGCGCACGCTGACCGGAGCCATCACGCGGAAGTGGACGTCGGAGACGTCGAGGCCGCGCTCGCGCGTGAGGAAGGACCCCATGGCCCCGGCGGTCGTGGCGAGCACGACGTCGTTGACCGATGCGCCGGTGCGGCTCCGCACCTCCTTGATGCCGTCGAGGGGCATCTTCATCCAGTCGAGACGCCGGTGCGGCCCGATGAGCTGGTTGAAGGGCACGGGCGTGGTCTTGCCCAAGCCGTCGGACAGCGTGCGGCCGAGTGCTCGCAGCCGCTCTCCCAGCTGGTGCCGATCGTGGTCCTCGTCCCGGGCCAGCCGGCCGAGCGCGGCCGCGATCTGCCCCGGCGCACGGGCCACGCGAGCGGCCTCGCCGAGCCCGAGGTCGAACTGGCTGGGCATCGGGCGCGGCGTCCAGGGCGCCGGCGCGTCGACCTTCTCGCAGGGCTCGCTGGAGAGCAGGGCGGAGATCAGCTCGGAGCCCGACACCCCGTCGACCATGCAGTGGTGCACCTTGGAGACGACGGCGATGCGATCGCCCTCGAGGCCCTCGATGACCCAGAGCTCCCACAAGGGCTTCTCGCGATCGAGCTGTTGGGAGAAGATGCGCCCCGCCATGCGCTTGAGCTGGCGCTCGTTGCCCGGACGCGGGAGCCGGGAGTGGCGCACGTGGTAGCGGATGTTGAACGAGGCGTCGTCGACCCAGACGGGATGCCCCTCGATCGGCGTGTGGGCCAGGCATTGCCGGTAGCGAGGAATGCTGTCGAGGCGCGACAGCACGTACTCCTGGATGCGCTCGATGTCGAGGGCGCCGTCGTCGCGCCGCAGCGGTGCCGCCTCGTGGATCTGGGTCGACGCGACGTGCATCGCGGAGCCGCCCGGCGCGGACTCGTAGATGAGGAAGGAGTTGTCGATCTGGGTCAGGCGGTCGTAGTAGGCCTCGGACATGGTCGCCTCCTCAGAGCTTCCGCAGCACTTCGAACTCGCTCTCCAGCGCCGTCACGAAGTCGTGAAGATCGGGCACGGCGTCCCAGTCGGCGTTGAAGCCCCAGTAGAGCCCGCCGTCGTAGCTGAAGAGCGCGATGCCCAGCGCCTGGTTCGTGAAGAGCGGAACCAGGGGATACGACTCCATCAGCCGCGCCCCGCTCAGGTACACCGGGAAGGGCGGCCCCGGAACGTTCGTGACCACCATGTTGTAGGAGCGCCGCGAAGCGGCCAGGCGGCTGAAGGCGGTCAGGAGCGACGTCGTCGTCCAGTCGCTGACCTCCTCGATGATCTCGGTCCCGCTGGCCTGGCCGGACTCCTTGAGATGGCGGGTCTCCTCGGAAACCGCCTCGAGCCGTCTGCGCGGATCGGGCTCTCCGACGGGCAGATGAGCCACGAGCAGCGAGACGCGGTTGCCGAGCTTGCCCCGCTCGCTCTCCTTGCGGGTGCTCACCGGGACGAAGGTCCGGAAGTCGATCTCCTCGAGCGAGACGTCGTGGTTTCCGAGGTAGTCGCGCACCGCACCGGCGACGCACGCGAGCACGACGTCGTTGATCGTGCCGCCGTGCTTCTGCTTGATCTCCTTGACCACGTCGAGATCGAAGCGGGTCCAGTCGAAGCGCCGGTAGGGCCCGACCGGCACGTTGAAGGGCGTGTCCGACGCGGGGCGAAGACTCGCCGACAGGGTCTCGATGAAGCCCGATGCCTTGTGCGACGCGTCCTCGACGCGATCGCCGAGGGAGCCGAGCGCGCGGGCGGTGTCGGCCACGAGCCGGCCGGGCAATCCCACGCGCCGCGCGATCTCGTCCCTCACGAGCTCGCCGCCGCTCGGAGCCGGCCGCGGGATCCAGCGCGACTCGGTGGGCTGCGCCCGATACTCCGGATCGGGGCCCATGAAGGCGGCGAGCAGCTCCACCCCCGAGAGCCCGTCGATCAGGCAGTGATGCACCTTGGAGATCACCGCGAAGCGCCCGCCCTCGAGACCCTCGACGAACCACAGCTCCCACATCGGCTTTCCGCGGTCGAGCTTCTGCGACATGATGCGGCCGACGAGCCGCTTGAGGCGCCGTTCGTCTCCCGGGAGCGGCAGGCTCGTGTGTCGCACGTGGTAGAGCGGGTTGAAGTGCTCGTCGTCCACCCACACCGGGTGCCCCGTGACAGGCGCGAAGGCGAGCTTCTGCCGGAAGCGCGGGGCGCGGCGCAGCCCGGCCTCGGTGAGCGCCAGCACCTGGTCGAAGTCGATCCCGCCGTCTTCGGTCGCCAGCGAGCCGGGCTCGAAGATGCCGACGGAGCCCACGTGCATGTGGACGCCCGGCGACTCGAGCTCGAGAAAGGTGGCGTCGAGTGCCGTCAGACGGTCGTAGTGGGAGTAGGCCACGGCTGATCCTCCCTGTCGCTTCATTCATCATATCGTGGAGGCCATCCCGCTTCGACCTCCTCCTACCCTTGACCGGGCGCGCCTCGGTGCGCACGATTGCCTTTCGTGGGGGCTCCAGGGAGGCCCCTGGGAGAGGACCCATGCGCAGATCGCGAATCCGAGCCACGGCCGCGCTGACGGCCGCCCTCCTCTCGTTCGCGTGCGTGGACGAGACGCAGCGGGCCGAGAGCGGTGCGGCCCTCTTCGCCGAGTACTGTGCGTCGTGCCACGGCACGGAGGGCGGCGGCGACGGGCCCGAGGCCGAGCGCCTCGATCTCGAGCTCACCGACCTGCGAACCCTCGCCGAGCGGAACGGGGGAACCTTCGACGAGGCCGCGGTGCTCGCGAGCATCGACGGGCGGCGCGAGGTGGCCGCCCACGGACCTCGGGAGATGCCGGTCTGGGGGAAGGTGCTCGCCGAGGAGAAGCGCGGGGAGCCGATGCCCGTCTATCAGGCGATGGGCGAGGCGCGCGCACTCGTGGATCACCTGCGCTCGATCCAGCGCTAGCGGCGTCCACGGGCGTCGGGATGCATCTCGGATCCCGCCGGATCGGGTAGTCTCCCGCGATGCCCGAGCCCCGTGAGCGAAACGACGAGTCCCTGCCTCCCCACGAGACGCTGACCAGCTACTACGACGCGGATCCCGAACGCAGCCGCTACGTCTTCGACCTGTTCAACAAGACCGCTCCTCACTACGACACCATCGAGCGGCTCTTCGGGAACGGCGGCCTGGTCTACCGGCGTTGGTCCATGCGCTTCAACGGCCTGAAGCCCGGGATGCGCTGCCTCGACGTCGCAACCGGAACCGGGAACGTGGCGATCGGCGCCGCGCGCATCGTGGGGCCGACCGGGCGGGTCTTCGGCTTCGACCCGAACCCCGGGATGCTGCGCGAGGCGCGAAAGAAGTTCCACGGCCCGATCACCCGCGGAGTCGCCCAGGAGCTGCCCTTCAAGGACGACAGCTTCGACTTCCTCTCGATGGGGATCGCGCTGCGCCACGTCTCGGACCTGAAGGCCACCTTCGGCGAGTACTACCGCGTGCTGCGGCCGGGCGGAAAGCTCTGGATCCTGGAAGGGCACGTGGCGCGCTCGCGGATCGGCCACGCCCTGACGCGACTCGTCTGGGGCAAGGCCATTCCCTGGCTCACCAAGGTGAGCACCGGCAGCGACGAGGCGCGCCTCTTGATGGACTACTACTGGGACACGGTCGACCGCTGCGTCCCGCCGGAGCAGATCGTGGGCGCGCTGGCCGACGCCGGCTTCGAGCACGCCCGCATGCGGGTGACCCTGCCCGGCGCGTTCTGCGAGTACAAGGGGCAGAAGGGGGAGGGGAGCCGATGAGCGCGATGAGCGGGTCTTGCACGCGACGGACGCGGCTCGCACGCGCGGCGACTGCCCTTGCGGCGTGTGCCGCGTTCCTGTCGGCCTGTGCCGAGGAGCCCGCGCCCGAGCCCGAGGTGGCGCGCCCCGTGCAGGTCGTCGTCTTCGGGAGCGAGGCCGCGGAGGAGGTCCTCGAGTTCCCCGGCACGATCCGGGCCGCCGAACGGGCGGAGACCAGCTTCGAGGTCTCGGGGCGCGTCATCGAGTTCCCCGTCAACGAGGGGGACCAGGTGGAGGCCGGGCAGCTGCTCGCGCGGCTCGACCCCCAGGACTACAAGGCCGAGGCCGACCGCAAGGAGGCCGTGCTGGCCGCGGCGAAGGCCGAGTTCGCCCGACAGGAGAAGCTGTTCGCCGAGGGCGTGGCACCCGAGGCGGAGTACGACCTCGCCAGGCGCAACTACGACGTCGCGGTCGCCGGAGCCCGCATCGCCAACAAGGCCCTCGCCGATACGGAGCTTCGCGCCCCCTTCGCCGGTCGCGTCGCCCGCAAGCTGGTCGACAACTTCCAGAACGTGCAGGCGAAGGAAGCGGTGATCTCGTTCCAGAGCGACTCCGGCGTGGAGATCCAGGTCGCCATCCCGGAGCGCGACGCCGCCCGCATGCCGAAGGACCTGAGCCTGGCCGAGCGCTCCCTGCGGACGAAGCCCGAGGTGCTCGTCAGCGCCTTCCCCGACCAGACCTTTCCCGCCCGACTCACCGAGTTCGCGACGCGTGCGGACCCCACGACCCGCACCTTCGCCGCCACCCTGGCCTTCGAGACCCCGGAGGAGGTGAACGTGCTGCCAGGGATGACCGCGAGCGTCCGCGTCTACGTGAAGGACGAGAGCCAGGTGGCCGGCGCCACGCTCCCGGCCTCGGCCGTCTTCGCCGACGCCGACGGCGACTCGAGCGTCTGGATCGTCGATCCCGAGAGTCTCCGGGTGGGCGCCCGGAAGGTCCAGTCGGGCGAGCTCTCGGGCACCTCGCTCCGGATCCTCGCCGGGGTGGAAGACGGAGAGTGGGTCGCGACGACGGGCGTCCACCAGCTGCGAGACGGAATGCTGGTCCGAAGGCCCGAGCTCTAGCCGTGAACATCGCCCAGTTCTGGATCGAGAACCGAGTCACCACGCTCGTGCTCACCTTCGTCCTGTTGGGCGGAGGCATGATCACCTTCGGCAACATGGGCCGGCTCGAGGATCCGGAGTTCACGATCAAGGACGCCCTGGTGATCACCCCCTACCCGGGCGCGAACGCCCGGGAGGTCGAGGAGGAGGTCACCGACGAGATCGAGGCGGCGGCCCAGCAGCTCGGGCAGCTGAAGGAGCTCGAGTCGCGCTCCGAGCGGGGACTCTCGACGGTCACCGTGACCATCCAGGACCGCTTCGACAAGACCTCCCTGCCCCAGGTCTGGGACGAGCTGCGGCGCAAGGTGGGCGACGCCCAGTCGTCCCTGCCGCCGGGTGCCGGCCCCTCGATCGTGGTCGACGACTACGGCGACGTGTTCGGCGTCTTCGTCGCCGTCACGGGCCCGGAGTACAGCTACGCGCAGCTGAAGGAAACCGTCGACCTGCTGCGCAAGGAGCTGCTCCTGGTCCAGGACGTGGCCAAGATCGACACCTTCGGCGAGCGCACCGAGGTCATCTACGTCGAGCTCGACCGCGACCGGGCATCCCAGCTCGGGATCTCGGTCCCGCGCATCGCGAGCGAGCTCCAGAGCCGCAACACCGTGAGTGACGCGGGGCGTGTCCGCGTCACGCCCGAGTACATCGCCATCGAGCCCACGGGCATCGTGACGGACGTGACGCAGTTCGAGGACATCCCGATCAGCGGCATCGAGAGCAACGAGCAGATCTTCCTGCGCGACATCGCGACGATCCGCCGCGACTACCTCGAGCCCCCCTCCTCGCTGATCCGCTACGACGGGACGGCCGCCATCGGCCTCGGCATCTCCACGGTGAGCGGCGGAAACGTCGTCGTGATGGGGAACGCCCTCGAGGCGCGCATGCAGGAGCTTCGATCGGTCCTCCCCCTCGGAATCGAGTTCGGGATCGTGTCGCTGCAGTCCCAGGCGGTCACGGTGGCGATCTCGGGCTTCACCAACAGCCTGCTGCAGGCCGTCGGCATCGTCATCGTGGTGCTGCTCTTCTTCATGGGCCTGCGCAGCGGCCTGCTGATCGGCTTCGTGCTCTTCCTCACCATCGCCGGGAGCTTCATCTTCCTCGACCCGATGGGCGTTGCCCTCGAACGCATCTCGCTGGGCGCCTTGATCATCGCGCTGGGCATGCTGGTCGACAACGCCATCGTGGTCGTCGACGGCGTCCTGGTCAGACAAGCCAGAGGGATGGACACGAAGCAGGCCGCCATCGAAGTGGTCCGGCAGTCGGCGATCCCCCTGCTCGGCGCCACCGCCGTGGCGATCCTCGCATTCGCGGCGATCGGCACGTCGGAGGACAAGACCGGCGAGTTCTGCCGCTCGCTATTCCAGGTGGTGCTCGTCTCGCTGAGCTTCAGCTGGGTCACGGCCGTGACGGTCACCCCGCTGCTCTGCGTGATGTTCCTGAAGCCGCCCGAGGAGGCCGAGGGAGAGCCGGAAGACGCCTACGCCGGGCGCTTCTACCAGGGCTACATGGGCTTCGTCCGGACCTGCATTCGCGGTCGATTCGTCGTCGTCGGCCTGGTGGTGGCGATCTTCGCGGGCTCCCTCGTGGGATTCGGCAACGTCGAACAGAGCTTCTTCCCGCCCTCCACCCGCGCCCAGTTCCTCGTCGACGTGTGGATGCCGCGGGGCAGCCACGTCGACGAGACGATCGAGAGCGTGACCATCGCCGAGGACTACATCGCGGGCCTCGAGGGCGTGACCCACGTGACCGCGTTGGTCGGGAAGGGCGGGCTGCGCTTCCTCCTGACCTACACGCCCGAGAAGAGCGACACGGGCTACGCGCAGCTCCTCGTCGACGTGGACGACGCGGCGAAGATCGACGCACTCATTCCGGCCATCGAGGAAGGACTCGCCGAGAAGCTTCCATCCGCGCTGAGCTATGCCTTCAAGTTCGAGCTCGGCCCGGGCTCCAACGGGAAGATCCGCGCGCAGTGGAAGGGGGACGACCCGAACGTCCTGCGGCGTCTCGCCGACGAGACCACCGCGATCTTCGCCTCCGACCCCGTCTCCAAGGCGATCCGCAACGACTGGCGCGACCGTGTGAAGCTGGTGCAGCCCGTCATCGCGGAGCGGGAGGCCAATCTGAACGGGCTCCAGCGAAGCGACGTGGCGACGGTCCTGCGTTACTCGTTCGACGGCGTCGCGGTGGGCGTCTTCCGAGACGGCGACCTGCTCCTGCCCATCGTGATGCGCGCCCCCGAGGCGGAGCGCTCCCGCTTCGACAGCCTTCGCAGCGCCCAGATCTTCAGCCGGACGGCGGGCACGGCGATCCCACTGCGCCAGATCGTGTCCTCACTGGACACGGGCTTCGAGGACGACGTCATCATCCGTGAGGATCGCAAGCGGACCATCACGATCTTCGCGGATCCGAAGCACGGCGCGGCCTCAGAGCTCTTCGGACGCCTGCGGCCGCAGGTGGAGGCGATCGAGGCGCCCGACGGCTACGAGCTCGAGTGGGCGGGCGAGTACGAGGACTCGGCCAACGCCCAAGGCCCCCTGCTGGCCGCGGTCCCGATCTTCGTCGGCATCATGTTCGTGGTGACCATCTCGCTCTTCAACTCGATCCGGCAGGCGACGGTCATCTGGCTGAACGTGCCGCTCGCCCTGGTGGGCGTGACGGTCGGGCTCCTCGTCACGGGACAGCCCTTCGGCTTCATGGCCCTGCTCGGGTTCCTCAGCCTGATCGGCATGCTGATCAAGAACGGCGTGGTGCTGGTGGACGAGATCAACCTCAACCTCGGGAACGGGATGGAGGCCATGGAGGCGATCGTGCTGTCCGGCGCCAGCCGCCTGCGGCCGGTCGCGATGGCCGCCTCGACGACGGCGCTGGGCATGCTTCCGCTGCTGACCGACGCCTTCTTCGTGGCCATGGCCGTGACCATCATCTTCGGCCTGCTCTTCGCGACCGTGCTCACGATGGTGTTGATTCCCGTCTTCTACGCCATCCTCTTCGACGTCGAACCGAGCGTCGAGCCCAGCGTCGAACCGATAGGGGGCGGCACGACGCCCTGATGGGTTGTAGGATGGTGCCGGGCGACGTATTGCGAGGGATCTGCAGATGCGAACCCGAAGCCTCCACCCGCTCCCCAGCGCACGCCGGGTCACGGCTCTCCGCCTGAGCCAGGTGCTCCTGGGAGCGTTCGCCATGCTCTGGATCGGACCGCAAGCGGCAGCGGCGGGGGACTACGAGGGCGAGGGCGACTACGTGAGGTACTGCGCCTCCTGCCACGGAATGGATGGCTCGGGGGATGGCCCCGCGGCCCCCGCTCTGAAGGCGCCGCCGCCGGACCTCCGCAAGATCGCCGCCCGGCGCGACGGAGTCTTCCCCCATGCATCGATCATCCGCATGATCGATGGTCGCGACCCGGTGATCGGCCATGGTTCCCGGGAGATGCCCGTCTGGGGCACCCGCTTGACCGAGCACATGGCGCCCGGTCTACCGACCGATGCGAAGGCTCGCGGTACGGCGTTCCTGCTCTCACTCTACCTCGCGGGGATCCAGCTGGAGGCGTCCGGCGACTAACGTGGCGCTGCAGCCTCCAGCCGATCGAGGGTGGCGAGGCAGGCTTCGCCCCCGTCGCGGGGGAGGTTGCGCCGGAGCACGCGCTGGATCGGTACGGTGAGCGGGCTCGCGGCCATGCGGAAGAGGCTCGCAGCGACGTCCCTCGGCTTCACGCCGAGGGAGAAGTCCTCGACCTTCCCCGTGACACGAACCGGTGTCGCCGCGCTGAAGAGCCGGGGCTTCTTCGAGACGGGCGCGAGCACCACGTCCACGGTTCCCGTCGTGAGGTCGACCTCGACGCGGCCCCCGACCCGCATGGACGAGGTGTCGAGGATCAGGTCCTCTTGGACCAGCACCCCCTCGTTCACCGCGAGCCAGGTCGCGAAGCAGTTCACCTCCGAGGGCGGGCCGAGCCGGGGCAGCGCGGCGAGTAGCAGGTTCGCCGCCCACAGGTCGAAGACGCCCGCCTCGAGGTTCTCCGGGAAGACGGCGAAGGCCAGGTGCCCGGTCGCGCCTGCGAGGAACTCGCCTCCGATGGGCCCGCGGGAGCGCAGGTCGACGGCGGCGTGCAGGGTCCCCGAGGCCTCCGACTCGGGATCGAGGCGCCGCGCCAGGACCCCGTAGTCGAACCCGGACATGTCGAGACCGACGTAGGCGTCGATCTCCTCCCCCGAAACGCCCAGGCCGCCGCGCAGCTCGACCCCTCCGCCGGGCACGTCGAGGCGGAGCGGGTCGAGGCGCAGCCGGCCTCCCTCGAGCGAGAGCCGAAGCGAGCCGGCACCGAGCCGCTCCTCTCCGCTCATCACCTGCTCGACGTCGACCTCCACCCGGGCATCGAGACGCGCGAGGGCCCTTGCCGAGATCAGCGCGTCCTGCGGGTCGACGAGGGTCGGCTCCCCCGACTCGTCGACGTCCGTGGCCGTGGGCACCGGTTCCACTCCAGCATCCTCGGCGGCGCCCGCGTCCGCAGAGTCCGTCCCGGTCCCGAAGGCCGACCAGCCCTCGGCCTGGAAGTCGTCGAGCTGGATGCGGGGGCTCGTGAGTCGCACCTCGAGACGCGGGGGCTCGCCCCGCCGGAAGCGGATGTCGGGCGCGAGCTCACTGCTCCCCACCCTCAAGCTGGCCGCGTCGACGCGCAGGCCCTCCTCCACCAGGGTGAGCCGCCCCGCGATTCTCCATGGGCCGAGCGGAGGAAGCGACACCCGGACCAGGGGATCCAGGGAGTCGAGGCGCTCTCCACCGAGTTCGAGCTCGAGTGCCGCGGCGCCACTTCCATCGGGCAGCACGACTCCGCTGGGTGACTGCTCGGATCCCTCCTTCCGGAAGCTGCCGCTCAGCGCGAGCTTCGCTCCCGCGATCTCCACCGTGAGGTCGGCACGGGCCGCCTGGGTCTCTCGTGTGAGAGGATCCGAACGCAGGCCGAGCTCGAAGGGCAAGGCGTCCAGGAAGCCGTGCGCGCTCAAGGTCATCTCGTGATCACGGGGAATGGCTCCGCGCAGCTCGTCCAGGCGGAGCTCGACGGGCTGACCGTCCACCGGGACGAAGCGGACCCCCAGGCGGTCGATCGAGAGGGCGTCGATGCCGTCGAAGACGAAGGGTGGCGAGTCCTGGGCCGGTGCCTCCGCGGCCTCGGGAGCGGGCTCCTCCGTCGGCAGGGCAATCACCCAGTTCGGGTCCCCCGAGTCGCGATCGAGCAGGGAGAGCTTTGCGTCGGCCGCTCGCAGCTCGACGACGCGGATCTTGCGGGAGAGCAGCGACGCCAGGGAGATCCGGATGCGGGCGTGCCCGAGGCGCAGGAACTCGGGCTCGGAGAAGCCCGCGGGATTGCCGATCGAGAGCGAGAGCGCGTCGAGACCGCCGTTGGGCGCGAGCTCGACGGAGAGGCTCTCGATGCGGACCGTCCGGCCCAGGGCGGCAGACGCGGCCTGCTCGATCTGCGGCCGAAGCCGGTCGAGCGGAACGATCACGCCCAGCAGGAACGCAGCGATCAGCCCGAGGAGCAGCACCGCGACCGCAGTGACGAGCACCCGAGCCATGTCGGCGTCTCCGGGCTAGGGGAGCTGGGTCAACCAGTCGTTGCGCTCGAGCCAGCGGGCGCGAAGCGCGCTCAGCAGGCCGCTCCCCTCGAGCGCACCGATCAGGTTCTCGAGGTGGTTCACGAGCAGCGGATCCCCGGGCGGCACCGCGATGCCGATGGGCTCGATGGTGAGCGGCTCGCGCAGGCTCGCGAGGCCGGCCTCCGGATTGCGGAAGGCCGTGAGCGCGACGATCTCGCGGTCGGCCACGAGGGCGTCGACCTTGTCCTCGAGCAGCAGCTTCACGGCGGTGTCGTAGTCGGGCGTGGTCACCAGCTTGGCCTTGGGGAGGGCGGCCTCGACGAACTCCTCGCTGGTCGAGCCGGCGAGCGCGACGAACTCGAGATCGGCCTTGTCGAGAGCACCGGCCCCCTCGACGGCGGCCAGCGCCGAGGAGCGGGTCAGGATCGACTTGCCCGAGATGAAGTAGGGCCCGACGAAGGCGGCCTTGGTGTTGCGTCGCGGCGTCACGGTCATGCCCGAGATCACCATGTCGATCTCGCCGGCGGAGAGGGCACCGAGCAGCTCGCCGAAGGGCTTCTGCACCACCTCGAGGTCGAGACGCATCGCCGTCGCGAGGGCCGCGGCGAGGTCGACCTCCATCCCCATCAGGTCGCCGTTCTTGCCCTTGAAGTTCAGCGGCGGCTGGTTGCCCGACATCCCGACGCGCAGGGTGCCGCTGTCGAGGATGCGCGAGAGCACCTTGGATCCGCTGTCTGCCGCGGCCGGGATGGCGAGCGACAGGGCGACGACGGAGATGGCGATCGAGCGAAGCATCGGGACCCTCCTGACCGAGTGCCTCGCTTTATAGCAGGCCCTTGGGCTCGCGCCTTGAGCGATCCGGCAGCGAGCAGCTAGTATGGGCCGCCTGATGAAGCCGCGCGGTCGGAACGCTCGTACGCCTCGTACTCCTCGTCTGGCCGTCGTGCTCTCGGTGGCGTCGGTGCTTTCGCTGACTCTCGTCGTCGGCTGCGCCTGGGGCCCGTGGATCCCGGGATCCCGCAGCTGGAATCCCGACATCGAGATGGATCCGGCGAAGCTCTCGATCCGCCTCGCCCTCGACTCGCCCTATGTCGACGAGCTCTCCTGCCTGTCGCGCATCTGCGACCAGCGCTTCCGGGTGGTGGTCGAGGAGCCCGGTCAGCTGACCCTGCGCACCGTCGCGGATCGCGTGAGCCTCGACGACCAGGTGCGCATGGTGCTCGAGTCGACGCAGGGCGTACTGGGACAGGCGAGCACGCTGCGCGGCTCGCGCGAAGACGTGCCGCCGCCCCTGACCATCCGACGCCCCGTTCGTCCGGGTACCTACTTCGTCCTGCTCCAGTCGATCGGCGGCGGACGCGTTCCCTACGAGATCACCGCGTCGCTCACGCCCGGTGACGTGCCGGCCCCGCCCGAAGCCCCGAGCCAGACGGAGGCGGTCGAGGTCGCCACGCTCAAGGCTCTGGATCCGCCGCCGCGGCTGATCGAGGTCTCGCCGAGGGTGGGCTCACCGGGACGCTACGACCCCGCCGTCGTCTACACGCCCTTCCAGACCTTCGCCTTCGCTCCCCTGGCGCGGGCCGACGAGAACGCACCCACCAGCAGCCGCCTCGAGACCCCGGTCGACCGCCAGATCCGACGCTTCCTGAACGACGGCCTCGTCCAGAAGGGCTTCCAGCCCGCGACGGGGACGCGCCAGGCCGACTTCACCGTCGCGTTCCGCCGCTCGCAGAGTACGGGAATCTACCGAGACCTCGACGCGGTCTACGGTCGCTACGAGCTCGGCCAGTCGATCCGCGGCGAATCGGTGACGAGGGCCACGATCACCCTCGACATCGTCGAGTCGCGCAGCGGACGGATCGCCTGGCAGGCCTCGAGCACCCAGAAGCTCGGCGTCGCGGATCCGACGGGCGCGGAGCAGACGGCCAAGGTGCAGCGCGCGGTGTCCGAGCTGCTCCAGCCCTTCCCACCGGGCCGGTAGTCGGCCCGCGAGGGCGCCGGCCGACCGGATCGCCGGCCCCCGAAGGCGACGCTACGTTGGCCGGCCAGTTGCCTGCCCCGACCGGACTCTCGGCGAGCTTGGAGCCCTGGCGCTTCCGCCTGCTCGGTCTCTCGATCGTGGCGCTGCTCTTCGGCTTCGCCACCTTCGCGGGCACGGAGCTGCAGGATGCCGTGATGGGCGGGCTGGGCCTCGTCTTCGTCGTGGCGCTGGTCTTCGCGCTCGGCGGGAGGCGCGTCCCCTGGCCCGTCGCAGTGGTCCTGGCCGCACCCATCCTGGGCGCGACCATCCTCGACGAGGGCTGGACCAAGATCGCGGGGTCCTGGTACCACATCCCGCTCCTGGTGGTGGCCACCTTCAGTGTCGCGGGGCGCGTGCTGTACGCCGAGCGAGCGGACGAAGACGTGGTCGTCGGCTCGATCTGCGCCTACCTGCTCGCCGCGCTCTCCTTCGCGTCGATCTACGCGGGCATCGAGACCCTGTCTCCGGGGGCCTTCGGCCTCGACCCGTCCGAGGGCGAAGCCCGCACCTACGGGCGCCTGCTCTACTTCAGCCTCGTCACCATCACGACCCTCGGCTTCGGCGACGTGTCGCCCGTACACGAGGGAGCCCAGGCCCTGGTGTGCCTCCAGTCGGTGGTCGGCATCCTCTTCCCGGCCGTGGTCGTCGCGCGTGTCGTCGCGCTCGCAACCGTCGGCGGCAGCCGGCCCTTCGCGCCCCCGCCCCCTCGCGGCGAGCGCTTCGGCGGGCGCTACCGCCTGCTCGCGATCCTCCTGGTGGTGAGCCTGCTCCCGCTGCCATGGTTGCGCGAGGACCACTTCGCTTGGCTGATCTTCGCTGGCGTCCTCCTCGCTCAGCTGCTGACGGCGCTCTACGCGACGGGCCAGGGCGGAATCCGCGCCATCGCCGCGTGGGGGCTCGCGATCGTGGCGCTCGGCTCGGCCGTGTGGCCCGGCCCGCCGGACGGCCGGGTCTCGTCCATCGGTCTCGTGGCGCAGCTCCTGTTCTTCTGCCTCGTGACCTTCGAGCTGCTGAATTGGCTGGTCCGGGAGCGACACGTGACGCGGGAGGTGCTCTTCGCCTCGATCGCCACCTATCTCGTCCTCGGCTTCGCGTTGGCCGCCGCCTTCCAGCTGGTCGAGACGCTCTCGCCCGGGTCGATCCACTTCCCGGACGGAATGCAGTCCAACCGGTCGACCCTGGTCTACTTCAGCTTCATGACGCTCACGACCACGGGCTACGGCGACATCACGCCGGCTGCGCCCATCATCGAGCAGGTGGCGGCGGTGGGCGCCCTGCTCGGCGTCTTCTACCCCGCCGTGCTGCTTGCGCGGCTGCTCTCGCTCTACAGCGCCGACGAGGACGCCTAGGGAAGCTCTGCAGATGTTGACTACACGCGACCGACGGGTCCCGACGTTCCGTGTAGAGAACCCTGTGCAGAGCTTCCCTAGCGGGGAGCCGACCCGCCGGGCAGGCCCTCCCGGATCCACGCCGAGAAGCCCCCGTCGATGGGACGCTCCCGCGCCTTCTCGGAGATGGCGCTCCGCCGCCGCAGCTCTTCGAAGGGGAGGCTCGTGTCGACGTTGCCGCGCTCGTAGCCGAGCTCGTCGATGCGTCCGTTCACGAGGATGCGCCAGTCGAAGGGGTTCCCGGCCGCCACGTGCTGGACGTGGCGCCGGATCGTCGTGGTGCAGTTGTGGGTCGCTGCGTTGTACCACCGGGGCTCGTCGGCCAACGCCTCGATGGTCTCGAGGTAGTCGACGAGCAGCGCCCGCGCGCGATCGGCCGTGACGCGCAGGCGATACAGGTAGACGTCCTCCTGACGGTGGTGCGTCCGCAGCCCGATCAGATCGGTCTCTTCGGCCACCACGTAGTAGAGCTCGAACTGGCGAAAGAAGCCGAGCACCGCCGAATAGCTCTCGGTGCGCTCCTTGCGGGTCTCGATCGAGATCGAGAGCGGCGGGGCGTCCTCGAAGTTCCAGCTCACGATGGTGTGGGCGATCCACGGCGAGCTCCAGTACGAGAGGGCGAAGTCCATGCCCCGCACCTTCGAGAGGTCGATCCGGCGCTGCTTCCAGACGGCGTCGTACTCGGTCTCGCTCGCGTACTCGAAGGCGCGCACGTTCTCGATCAAGACCGTGTCGCCCTCGAACTGGACGCGCGGGAGCCTCGCTACTTCATCGGCCCAGTCCCGATCGTTGCTGGGCTCGAGGGACAGCCACCAGGACACGACGAGGCCGAGGGCGGCGACCGTCGCCACCACCCGCTGGACGAGTGGCCAGCGACGCGCGAATAGCACGACCCCGCAGAGCCCGCCGAAGCCGAGCGCGAGAGCGGCGGCGAGCGGCCGGGCGCTCGGACCATCGAACCAGATCGCGGCGCAGGCCCAGGCGATCGCAGGCAGCAGGACGATGAGCGAGACGAGAGCCATCTCCGGATTCAAGCACAGGCCCGCGAGGGAGACGCGCGACTTCTTGCCCCATGCGGAGCCGGCGACTCGGGCCAGACGAGCTAGACCGGCTCGATCGTCACGGCCGTCGCCTTGTACTGGGGGCAGTGGGACGCGGGATCGAGATGCGGGCCCACCACCCGGTTGGTGTGCGAGCCCGGCTGGTGGAAGCTCAGGAAGAGCACGCCGTGGGGAACGCGGTGGGAGACGTCGGCGGGAACCTCCGTCGTCCCCCAGCGGCTGGTCACGCGGACACGATCGCCTTCCTCGATGCCGAGCCGCCGCGCGTCGCCCGGATGGATCTCCAGCCGATCCTCGGGCTCGAGCTCCTGCTGAGGCGTACGGCGGGTCATGGTCCCGACGTTGTACTGGTGCAGGACCCGGCCGGTGACGAGCAGCCAAGGATGCTCCTCGACGCCGTGCTCCGGGCTCGGCTCATGGTCGACGCAGACGAGCGCGCCCTTCCCCCGGATGAACCCGTCGGCGTGGACCGTCGACGTTCCCGGATGATCGGGCTCGGGACAGGGCCACTGGATGCCGTCGCCCTCGAGGCGCGCGTAGGAGACGCCTCCGAAGAGCCGGGGCGCGACCTCGGCGATCTCGTCCCAGACCTCCGCCGGATCCTCGAAGCGTCGGTTCGCGCCCAGGCGCTGGGCGACCTCCTGCGCCACCTCCCAGTCGGGCCGCGCCTCGCCCGGAGGGGCTACGGCGCGCCGTACCCGCTGGATGCGTCGCTCGCCGTTGATGAAGGTGCCGTCCTGCTCGAGGTAGCCCGCGGCCGGGAGTACGACGTGGGCTCGGGCCGCGGTCTCGGTCGGGAACATCTCCTGGACGACGAGAAGGTCGAGCGCATCGAGGGCCTCGAGCACGTGGGTCTCGTCGGGATCGCTCTGGGCCACGTCCTCGCCCTGGATCCAGAGGGCGCGCATGGATCCCTCGCGAGCCGCGTCGAGCATCTCGGGGATCGTCTTGCCGGCCTCGAGCGGCGGCGCGCTTCCCCACAGGCGCTCGGCGCGCGCGCGGGCGTCCTCGTCGGCGAGGGCCTGATGGCCGGTGATCTGGTCGGGCATGCCGCCCATGTCCGCGTTGCCCTGGACGTTGTTCTGCCCGCGCAGAGGCAGCATGCCCGCGCCGGGAACGCCGATGCTCCCGGTGAGCATGCCCAGGTTGGTGAGCGCCATGACCGAGGCCGTGCCCTGGACGAGCTCCGAGAGACCGAGCCCGTGGACGAAGAGCACCGGATCGCCGGCGCCGATCCGCCGCGCCGCCGCCTGGATCGCGGCGACCCGCACGTGGGTGATCTCCGCGGCCTCTTCGAGGGAGGAGCGGGCGAGGAACTCGTACAACGCGTCGAACCCCTCGCAGCGCTGATCGACGAAGTCCTTCTGGCAGAGCCCCTCCTCCACGAGCACTCGCGCGATGGCGTTGAGGAGCGCGACGTTGGTGCCCGGCCGCAGCGCCAGGTGATGCTCGGCCCAGCCGGCCAGCTCGATCTCGCGCGGATCGATCACGATCAGATCGGCCCCGCGGCGCACGGCCTGCTTGATGCGCGCACCGATCACGGGATGGGCCTCGGTGGCGTTGGAGCCGGCGAGGACGATGCAGCTCGCCCGATCCACGTCGACGTACGAAGCCGAAGCGGCTCCCGTTCCCGTGGTCTGCTGCAGCGCCAGCGCCGTCGAGGAGTGGCACACCCGCGCGCAGCAGTCGACGTGGTTGCTGCCGAGCTGGGCGCGGAACATCCGCTGGAGCAGGTAGGCCGCCTCGTTGGTCGAGCGAGACGACGTGAAGACGCCGAGCGCATCGGCTCCGTGCTCGTCGCGGATCCGTGAGAGGCGCGTCGCGACGAAGTCGAGCGCCTCCTCCCAGGAGGCGGGCTCGAGCCGGCCGTCCCGGCGCAGCAAGGGGCGGTCCAGACGATCGGGCGAGTGCTGCCAGGCGTGGGCGTAGCGGCCCTTCGCACACAGATGCCCGCGGTTGACCTCGGCGTCCTCGACCCCACCGATGCGCAGCACCCGATCCTCGTGGCTCTCGACCGCCACGCGACAGCCGACGCCGCAGTACCCGCATACGCTCTCGGTGCGCGACGTCGCGGGCTCGAACGCCAGGGGATCCCGGTCGCGGTCGAAGAGCGCTCCCGTGGGGCAGCGGCTCACGCAGGCGCCGCACGACGTGCAGTCGCTGTGGGCGAGGAGGTCGTCCTCTCCACAGATCAGCCGCACCGAGGCACCCCGCTCGGCGACGTCGAAGACGTCCTGCCCCTCGACCTCGCTGCAGGCGTGAACGCAGCGACGACACACGATGCAGAGGTCGGGGTCGAAGCGCAGATAGGGCGCCGACTCGTCGAGGCGGTCGCGCAGCAGCGGGCGCTCGGGCGCATCGAGCCCGTGCTCCGCGAGCAGCCGGCCCAGCAGCGTCTCCGGGGCCACGTGGAGTCGTGGATAGCTCGACAGATGGAGCCGCAGGATCTCGCGGCGGACGGACTGGATCCGCTCGCTCCGGGTACGGACCTCCGAGCCCGGAGCGAGAGCCGTATGGCAAGCGGCCATGGGTCGCTCGACGCCGGTGACCTCGACGGTGCAGAGCCGACAGCCGCCCTCCGGTCGCCACTCGGGCGCCGGCCTCTGCTCCGGGCCGGCGCACAGGCTCGGGATCTCGATGCCGAGCCGCCGGGCCGCGGCGAGGATCGTCTCGCCGGGCTCGGGGACGATGGAGCGTCCGTCGATCGTGGCCGCTTCGGTCGGGGGCTCGATCATGGGCCGAAGATCCGGGTCTCGTGTCTCTGGATGACGCTCTCCAGGGGGCCGGGGATGAGCTGGCCGAAGGCGCACAGGCTCGTGTGCCGCATGGCCTCGAAGATCGCCTCGAGCTCCTCTCGCGGGTCGCCGGGCTCCTGCATCGCCTGGAACGCCCGCTCGGTCCCGAGGCGGCACGGGGCGCAACGGCCACACGACTCGCGCCGCGCGAAGTCGAGGGCGCGAATCACGAACTCGCGCCAGTCCGTGTCGGCAGGGAGAGCCACCAGCCCGCCGTGGCCGAGGTGGATGCCGCGCTCGGCGAGCTCCGCGTAGCAGAGGGGCAGGTCCCAGTCCTCCTCGAAGACCACGCTGCCCAAGGGGCCTCCCATCAGCACGGCCTCGATGCCTTCCGCACCGGCATCCTCGAGGACGTCGCGCAGCCGGGTTCCGAAGCCGACCTCGAGGATGCCGGGACGCGCGAAGCCGGCGTTCAGACACAGCGCCTTCGTCCCCGGAGAGGCCCGCGTGCCGAGCGCCCGCCAGGCCCCCGCGCCGCGCGAGAGGATCGCCGGCACGTTGACGAGGGTCTCCACGTTGTTGACCACGGTGGGGCGGCCGTGGAGGCCGCGGGTCACCGGGTAGGGCGGCCGCAGCCGGACCTCGCCCCGACGCCCTTCCACGCAGTTGAGCAGTGCCGTCTCCTCGCCGCACACGTAGCTGCCGCGCCCACGCACGACGCGCACGTCGAACCCGAAGTCGGTCCCGCAGACCGCGGGACCCAGGAGCTCATGGTCGCGGGCCTCCTCGATGGCGCGCTCCAGCGCGGCGGCCGCCGCCGGGTATTCGCCGCGCACGTAGACGATTCCGCTGCGGGCTCCGACGGCGAACGCGCACAGCGCCAGCCCTTCGAGCACCGCGTGGGGATCGTGCTGCATCAAGACACGGTCGACGAAGGAGCCGGGGTCGCCCTCGTCGCCGTTGGCGACGACGAACTTCTCCTCGCCTTCGGCCGCAGCGCAGGCCCGCCACTTCACGGCCGTCGCGAATCCCGCCCCGCCGCGACCCCGCTCACCCGAGCGCACGAGCTCGGCGAGGATCGCCTCCGGCCCGCGCGCGAGGAATTGCGGCAGGGTGGACCAGACGCCGGCGTCGAGCGCCCGCGTGATCGGAGAGTGGCATCCCATGGCGACCCGCGCGGTGACCACGGGCTCCTTCGTCAGCCAGCGGACGTCGGGCAGTGCGGCATCGGCGAGCTCGGGCTCGGCCCGCGCGGCGCGATCTCCGGTGGCCACGCGCCCGTCGGCGAGCAGCGCGACCGGCGAACGATCGCAGTAGCCGAGGCAATGGACGGGCCGGCAGTCCCCCAGCGTCGCGCGCCCCTCGATGACCCCCTCGGCTCCGGCGAGCTGACACGAGGTGCCGCGACAGACCCGCGTCACGCCCTCCCAGTGGGCGTCCTCGAAGAAGCTGTCGGCGGCTCGTTCGGCCGCTCCACCGCGCACGGGTTCGGTCACACGCTTTCCCTCCCCCTGCACGGGAGACTGTGCAAGGCGCGTACCTCCCGCCCGGAGCCCAGCGTCCCCCTCACCGGGATGCAGTGAGGCCGAGCGACCCAAGCTGGGGCGCAGGGCGGCATCCCGGGGAAGATCTCCCCGGGGGAGCCTGCGCGCGAAGCGTTTGCCGGCTGCTGACACCATCTTTTCAGTTCTTTACGAGCCGGAAACACCGCCTGCGCCCGGGCCGGGTAGGCTGCGAAGGGTGCATCGGAGAGACCCCATGGAAGACCGAAAGATCACGCGGCGTCGTTTCCTGCAGGCCAGCGGCGCCGTCGGTGCGGGGGCCCTGGCCTCGGGCGCGTGGCCCGGGCTCGCGCGAGCGGCGACCGCCGCGACCCCCGAGTCCCTGGTCGCCGAGCTACACGGCACCTTGTCCGAGGAGCAGCGCGCCGTGATCTGCTTCCCGTGGAACCACGTGGATCCGCGCCGCGGCCTGCTGCGCACCCACGTCTCGAACAACTGGCAGATCACCGAGCCCGCCCTCACGAGCGCCTTCTACACGCCGGACCAACGCGCGCTGGTGCGCGCCATCTTCGAGGGGATGATCGCTCCGGAGTGGCACGAACGCTTCGACAAGCAGCAGCGCGACGACTCCCGGGGGCCCTTCGGAGACCATCTCACCATCGCCCTCTTCGGCGACCCGGGAGACGGCCCCTTCGAGCTCGTGTTCGCCGGCCGCCACATGACACTCCGGTGCGACGGCGACTCCGCAGAGCACGTGGCCTTCGGAGGACCCATCTTCTACGGCCACGCCTGCAACACCCGTTGGTGGTCGGGCGGCCTGATCGAGCAGGCCGACCACGAGGGCAACGTGTTCTGGCCCCAGGCCCTGGCAGCGAACGGGCTGTACGCCATGATGGACGGCCGCCAGCGCGCGCTCGCCCTCGAGCGCGATCGGCCCGACGAGGACACGCTCTCGTTCCGCGATCCCCGCGCCTTCGACGGAATCCCGATCTCCGAGCTGTCGCGGGATCAGCGCGAGGAGGCCCAGCGGATCCTGCGGGTGCTCCTCGAGCCCTTCCGGACGAGCGATCGGGAGGAGGTCGTGCGGGCCCTCGACGCACAGGGCGGCCTCGACGCCTGCTCCATCTCCTTCTACGAGGAGTGGGATCTCGGACGCGACCAGATCTGGGATCACTTCCGCGTCGAAGGGCCCGGGCTCGTGTGGAACTTCCGGGCCTTCCCGCACGTCCACGTGTGGGTGCACGCCTCCGCCGACTCCTCGGTCCCGGCGAACGTCGGCCTCTTCTGAGAGGCGCCCGCACGAGGCGAGCGGGCCCGTTATGGTTCGGCCATGACGAAGTCCGCCTCCGCCCTCGTACCCTGGCTCGCTCTCGCTCTCGTCGCCGCGGGCTGCGGCCCGACCACGCGACTGGGCGCCGTGTGGTCGGCCAGCGAGCCTGCACCCACGCCCTTCACCAACGTGCTGGTCGTGGGCATCGGGACCGAGAGCGCCTCGCGACGCCTGTTCGAGGATCGCTTCTCGGCGGCGCTCCTCGCGCGCGGGACTCGGGCCGAGTCGAGCTGGCGGCACCTGCCCTCCGAGTCGATTCTGTCCGAGGCCGAGCTCGGCGGACAGGTCCGAGCCGGGGGCTACGACGCCGTCGTCGTGACGAGGCTCCTGGCGGTCGACAACGAGCAACGGGTGGTTCCGCCGCGCACCGGCGTCTCCGTCGGCGTCGGGAGCGGAGGCTACTACGGACACTACGGCACGTCGTGGGGCATCAACTACTCGCCGGGCTACGTGAGCAACACCACCACCGTGCGCCTCGAGACCAAGATCTTCGAGACCCGCGGCAACGGTCTCGTGTGGACGGCCGAGTCCGACACCTTCCAGCCGGCCGACACCGAGAGCGCGGTCCAGTCGGTCACCCAGACCCTGGTGAAGCGCCTGGCCCAGGACGGCTGGATCCGGTGACCGGGGCCTGCGCCGCTCAGTCCCGCAGCAGTCGCTTCGGATCCCGGCCGTCCACGAAGCCGATGAAGGGGAACAGCATGCTGTATCCGAGCATGGACTGGACCCGATCGCTGCACTGCCGGGCGCGCTCGCGCGAGATCGACAGGCTGTAGTTCTCCTGCTGCCGGGCCCAGGGCTCGCAGTACTGGGTCGTCGCCGCGAGACGCGGGGCCTCGCTGTGGTTGGCGCCGGCGCAGTGCCAGAGCGTTCCGATGAAGAAGAGGGCGGAGCCGGCGGGCATCACGGCGGGGATCAGCTGGCCCGTGTCGAGGTCGGTCGCCGGGACGTCGCCGAAGCGGTGGCTGCCCGGGTACACGAGCGTGGCGCCGTTCTCGGCCGTGAAGTCGTCGAGGGCCCAGATCACGGCGGCACCCACGGGCTTTCGCGGTCGGGCCAGGGGATAGAAGGCGTCGTCGTGATGCAGCGGCTGACGCACCTCTCCGGGCAGGACGTCGATCACCTGGAGCTGGGAGAGCAGGTAGTTCGGCATCAGGATCTGGTCGAGGAGGGCCAGCACCAGCGGATGCTCGACCAGCGGGTTGCAGGCGAAGGTCTTCTCGATCACCGAGTAGATCCGCCGGGTCCGGTGGCCCTCGAACTCGTTGCGCCCCTCGAAGCGGAGATGCGGCCGCGACTCCTCGCGGATCCGCTCGATCCGATCGGCGTCGATCAGATCGTGGAGGATCACGTAGCCGTGCTCGTCGACCTCGCGCAGGATCGAAGCCACGCGATCGGGGTCCACACCATGGATCCGGGCCGACTCGACCCGCGCAGCGCGCAGCCCCGCCGCGGCTCGAGGCAGCACGCTCCCGTCCTCGTCGACGTATCGCCTCGCCATCCGCTCATGCTATCACGCGCGAGCGCCCCCCCCCCGGACGCGGCGTGCTCCTAGGGGTAGCTGAGCCCGGAGAGCCCGAACTTCGCAGCGGGGTCGGTGGTGCAAGCTTTGGGGCGCTGCAGATGGTGCGGGCTGGCCTGGGTGGTGCGCGCGAAGGGGATGCACTTGTACTGGGCGCCCGTGTAGCGTTGGCGCTCCACGCACAGCGTCACGTTCTCGCTGTCGAAGTCGGCCGGATAGCTCTGGGTGGTCGGCCCCTGCAGATCCGGCCCCACCGCGGCGTAGAGATCGTTGTGCTTGACGACGTGGTCGGCCCCGCGACGGGCGCCTTCGCCCCGAAGCCCCTCGTCTCCGATCACGGCGTTGCAGATGGTTTCGACACCGCTGCCCGTGTCGCTGTAGGCGTTGTCGACCCCGACGATGGTGTTGTACTGCACCCGGGTATCCGTCGAGATGGGGAACAGGGCCAGCCCTCCGATGCCCCCGGAATAGCCGATGTCGTAGATCAGGTTGCCGACGACGGTCCAATCCGAACCCTGGGTCACGACGGCACTGTTGGCGTCGGAGATGACGTTGTTGGCCACGAAGACGTGGGCGGCGCAGTCGTTGCCCGCGTTGATGGCCGTCCCCCTCGCTCCGCTGCCGCCGCAGCTCACCACCTTCCGCAGCGTCGGCCGGAAGCCCCACAGCCGGTTGTTGGTGATGCGGGTCCACTCGGTGGTCTTGGAGCCGCCGGGCGTCTTGATGTCGATCCCGTTCTCGGCGCACGAGCAGCCGCCCCTCGGATCGGGTGCGCCCGTATCGCAATCCACGTACTTCGCCTTGCGCACGTAGATGTCGTTGCCATCGATCAGCGTTCCCTTGGCGACGGAGCCCGAGGCGTTGCAGTCGCTGGAGTGGGCGCTGACCTGGACGCCGTCTCCCCAGTCGTAGATCTCGTTGTCGAGGATCTTGTTGAAGCTGTTGGAGCCTCCGGGGAAGTCCTCGTACACGACCGAGACACCCGTGTAGTCCACGGCCAGGCGGCTCTTGTTGCCCCCGCGAATCACGTTGCGCTGGATGAAGTTGTGGGTCGACGGAGCCTCGTTCCGGTTCGCGCCGATCTTCACACCGCGCTGGATCGTGTGGTTGGGCTGGTGCCGAGCGTCGAGGTAGTTGCCTTCCAGCACGTTGTGGCTGCTGCTGTTGAGCCCCACGAGGTAGGCCAGGTTCTGCCGATCCACGGGCTGGATCGTGAGACCCTCGATCACCCACCACGACGCGCGGTTCAGCTCGATCCCGTGGAGGACGGCTCGCCTCTTCTGGTCCCAGGCGACGGGGGCCGGGAAGGGCTCGTTGACGCGGAGGTAGCGCCGGGCGTTGCGCGTCCCGGAGCTCGAGATCCGGACGTGGAGCTGTCGTCGGTAGTTGCCGGGATCGACACAGAAGACCCGCTTGTCCGGGTCGTTCAGCATCGCGAAGGTCTCGTCCTGGTTCTTCGGCGTGATCACCACGTCGCAGTCGCCGGGCGGAGGCACCACCGTCAGGTGGGGGGAGTCCGTCAGTCGTCGCCGCGCCGCCTCGCCGGCGGCCGGCAGCAGCAGGCTCCCGACCAGGCACCCGACCAGGCCCATGCACGCGAGCACCCGCCAGAGCTGTTGGCTCATGATCCCCCCCCCCGATTCGGGCCACGACTCGACCACGCACCGTGGCTTTTCGACCCCATTCACGCGCCGTGTGTGATGGGGCTCACCTTCTCGCCGATCGTCCGCTTCGGGGCTTTGATACCGATCCCGAGGGCCGGGTTCCGAACCCCACGAGGGCACGCCAACCCGACTCCGAGATGTGTCGGGCCCAGACGCCCGCACCAGATTAGTTGTGGACCGAAGAATGGGCCTCGGTGGGCCGAACCCCGCGTCCCGCCAGATGAACCCACGCTAGAACGCATACGCGAGCTCGTGAGTCCGGCATCGGGCCAGCCTCCGGGTCGGAATCCGGGCCGCGTAGCAGTCCGCGAGCCACCCCTGGAGCCCGACTCGCCACGGGAAGCAGCGATCCCGAAGGATCTCGCTGACGCCCAGGC
>JAAUYD010256114.1_pt1 | contig 27059 bp, 26 predicted proteins | sample 7278101 | NCBI WGS metagenome assembly JAAUYD01 (sample SAMN14350128, study PRJNA611818) | marine sediment metagenome | isolation source: surface marine sediment (0.6m) | place: French Polynesia: Moorea | collected 2018-08
CATCACCGCAACGAAGGCGTCGACGCATCGACGCCGGGCACCAGCGTCAGCCGAGCTTGCCCTCGAGCTCCGGGTGGCGCGCAATCATCACCGCAACGAAGGCGTCGACGATGTCAGGGTCGAACTGACCGCCGCGACCCGAGACGACGAAGCGCGCCGCCTCCTCGAGCGGCCACGCCCGCTTGTACGGCCGCTTGCTCAAGAGCGCGTCGTAGACGTCGGCCACGCCGACGATCCGGCCCGTGAGCGCGATCGATGCCTGGCTCAGCCCGAGCGGATAGCCGCTTCCGTCCCACCACTCGTGGTGCGATTGGGCGAGCTCGGCCGCCATCTGGAACATCGGCGCCGAGTTCCCCGCCAGGATCCGGTGGCCCATGCTGGTGTGCGACTTCATCATCTCGTACTCCTCGACCGTCAGCGGACCGGTCTTGCGGAGTACGGAGTCGGGCACGGCCACCTTGCCGATGTCGTGCAGGCGAGCGGCCAGGCGGAGCTGCTCGCACCACTCCGGCGGCTTGCCGAGGGCATGTGCGATCTCCGCAGCGAGGTCGCCGACGCGGTTCGTGTGCTCGCCGGTCTCGGAGTCCCGGAACTCGGTGAGCACGGCGAGCTGCTCGAACGCCTCGAGATGGTGACTGGCAGTGGTCGTCGGGTCCTCGACCACCCCGGAACCGCGGACCATGACCTCGAGCTCCTGGTTGCGGAGCCGGAAGATCTCGGCCTGATGCCGCGCGGTGGCGGTCTCGTGGGCGACCTGCAGCGTGCGCAGCCGCAGATCGGCGGCGTGCGTGAACATCTGGCGGTGCATCGCGTCGTGCGTCTCACGGCGCTCGAGGGCCTCTTCGAACCGGCCGCTGCGCTTGAAGGCGGTGGCGAGCAGGTCGTTGATCTCGAGCTCGTACTCCTTCGCATCGGTGCGCTCGGACATGTCGAGCGCGGCCTGGAGCACGGCGATGGCCTCGTCGAGCGCACCCCGGCGGAGCGCCACGCGGCCCTCGGCGACCATCACGCCGAGCTGGGCCGAATACGACGGCTCGGAGCCGTTCTCGGACATCTGCGCGAGCACCCGGCGCGCCTCGGCGAAGCACTCGGCCGCCTTCTGGTGGTCGGCGAGGCCCATGTACGCCTCGGCGAGATCGGCGAGCAGGTTCGTGACGATCGACGGGCTGTGCTGGCGGGCGATGTCGACCGCCTGCCGCCCCATCGACACCGCCGGCAGGTACTCGGACCGGGACGACCGGATCCGAGCGATGTTGCCGAGGATCAGCGCCACCATCTCGGGGCGCCCGTACGGCTCGGCGGCAGCCAACGCCTGCTCGTACGTGACGATCGCCCGGTCGTTGTCCCCCATCGAGTGGTACACGGCCGCCACGGTGTTCAAGATGTTGCCGGCGTCGACCCCGTGATCGGTGGCCTGGTACAGGTCGAGGGCCCGCAGGCAGTGCTCGAGCGCCTCGGAGAAGTTCGACGCCTGGTAGTGCACGATGCCGAGCAGGTGGATGGCCCAGGCCTCGACGAGCCGCGCCCCGCACGACGCGGCCACCTCGCTGGCCTCGATCGCGAGCGCGAACGCATCCTCCGGATCGCCACTGAAGTGGGCCAGGCTGGCCAACCGGTACAGCGATTCGGCCTCGCCGACACGGTCGCCGTCGGCGCGTGCGACCACACGCGCTTGCAGCGCGTGCTGGCGCGCCGACGCAGGCTTGGTTTCCTGCTCGTCGGCAGCCCGCTGGAGCAATTCGCGTACTGCGGGGGACGCGACCGGCTCCGTGGCGGCGACGGCGTTCGATTCCACGCCTGTACATCGGCACTCGCTGCAGCCGACTTGAAGGGTTCTTGATGCGCGATCGCGGGCCGCGATCGCCCGTGCGATCCACATCTCGCGGCGGTCGAGCGGGGAAGAACGCCCTGATCGCTCCCTATCATCCCCGCATGGCACCGACGACCGAGCTCGGGAGTCGCCGCATCGAACGTTCGGCACTCACTGCGCTGGTGCCGGTCGTGGCGCTCGTGCCGTTCTGGCTCCTCGCGCTCGCCGTCGTCTGGTTGCCGTTCCGCCTCGCCGCCGGTGTGCCGTACTGGATCATGCCGCTGGCCTGGCTGCTGCTCGGCGTGCTGTTGTTCGTGCCGGCGGTGCAGGTGGCGATCATCGCCCCACTGTTGCGCGCCCGGCGCCCGAGCGACGACGAGTTGGCCGTGATCACACCGGTCTGGCGTGACCTCGCAGCGTCGGCGAACCTGCCCCAGTACCTGTATCGCGTGCGCGTGATCGACTCCGACGAGCTGAACGCGTTCGCGTGCGGCGGTCATCTGGTGATCGTCACGTCGTTCGCGGTCGAGTCGCTGTCCGAGCGCGAGCTCTCGGGGGTGTTGGCGCACGAGCTCAGCCATCATCTCGGCCTGCACACCGCGGCCTTGACGCTCGGCCACTGGTTGTCGCTGCCGGTGGTCCTGCTGGCGCGAGTCGGCTTCTACCTCCAGAACGTCGCGACGGCGGCCACCGACTCGTTCGCGGCCCATTCGGCGGCCCTGACCGCGCTCGGGAGGGTGGCGGCAGGGCTCTTGCGGGCGATCTCGTGGGTGTTCCTCGCTGCCCTGTACGCCTCCGACGCGCTCGCCAACCTCGTCGGCCAGAGCTCGGAGTTCGAGGCCGATCGCCGCGCGGTCCGAATGGGCTACGGCGCGGCGCTCGCCGACGCGCTGCGCACGGTGATCCGCTACGGCGGCGGCGCGCGCCCGATCGGCTGGAAGGCCAGGTTGGCCAGCTCACACCCGCCGGCGTTGACGCGCGTCGCGCGGATCGAGGCGATGATGCGGCACCCCAGCCGCTGACTCAGCCGGCGCTGATGTCGGCGACGGTCGCGTCGAGCAGCCGGACCAGATCACCCGGCGCCACGCCGACGTCGACGCCGCGCTTGCCACCGCTGACGTAGATCGTGTCGAACGCGTCGGCCATCTCGTCGAGCACGGTGGGCAGCTTCCGCTTCTGACCGAAGGGGCTGATGCCGCCCCGGACGTAGCCGGTCACACGTTCTGCCGTCGCTGGTTCGCACAGGTCGACGCGCTTGGCGCCGACGACGTGGCCGAACGCCTTGAGCGCGACCTTGGTGCTGACGGGCACGATCGCCACGGCCTGCCGCTCGTCGGCGGTGACGAGCACGGTCTTGAAGACGCTGTGGGGGTCGAGGCCCAGCTTCTCGGCCGCCTCGACGCCGAAGTCGACGCGATCGTCGCTGCGTTCGTACTCGTGCACGGAGAACACGACGCCTGCACGCTGCAACTCGACGATCGCCGGCGTCATGACGGCGACGATAGGCGGCGACCCCCGATCCGAACGCGCGAGCGCCGGCTCGGCGGGACCTAACGTCGCGGCGTGCGCATCACGACCGAACCGTCGACCGACACCGCCGACTACGAGTTCTCACATCGCATCCGGGTGCGGTTCGCCGAGACCGACGCGATGGGCATCGTGCACCACAGCCGGTACCTGCCGATGCTCGAGGAGGCCCGCATCGCGTACCTCCGCCACATCGGCCACCCCTACCAGTCGATCCGCGAGGACGGCATCGAGATGAACGTGCTCGAGGCGTGGGTCCGCTACCGGATGCCACTGGAGTTCGACGATCTCGTCGATGTGCACGTGCACCTGGCGACCATCGAACGGGCGTCGTTCCAGATGGCGTACCTCCTCGCCGTCGGCGGCGAGGTGCGGGCCACGGCGGTGACCGCGCACGGGTGCGTCACGCCGGCCGGTCGCCCCGTTCGACTCCCGGGCTGGTTCCGCGACCTGGCCTGATCGACGTCATCGGTGACGGACGACGACCGCTTCGCCGAACGGTTCGAGCGTGAGGCCGAGCGGCTCGATCTCGCCGCGGACCTCGTCGATCCCGAAGCACTGCCATGACGACCGGACGACGTGCTCGCCGACGAGGTCGTCGCCCCGGAGCACGCGGTACGTCATCGTCCACGCCATCCGACGGTCGTCGAGCGGCTCGGCCTCCTGCCATCCCTCGTAGACGAACTCGCCGACCGGCAGCGCCCGGTAGCGCGTCGGCGGGATCGCTGTCGGCTCGTGGGGAGGGAGCAGCTCGACGACGGCGGGCGCACCCGGTGGCGTCCGATCGCGGACGTAGCGCCACAGCCGGCCTCGTTCGTCGGCGGTCAGATGGCCGAGCGCGGCCGAGACCACGATCGCACATGCGGTCTCGGGGAGGTCGGCGGTCGCCAGCGGGTCCGGCACCACGGTCGTGACCGCCTGGAGATCGGTCTCGATCGACAATCGGGTGTGGAGGGCGGTGCGCATCGCTCGTGACGGTTCGATCGCCCAGATCGAGGCCGCCGGGACGGCGGCGTGCAAGTACGGGAGGCCCACCCCGGTACCGGCACCGATGTCGACGAGCGGGCCGGCGGCCGGATCGACGTCCGCCAGCGCGTCGAGCAGCTCGAGGCCGAACACCTCCCAGTGGCCCGCCGCCAGGAGGTCGTAGAACTCGGCAGTCGCCTCCCCGTACGGGTCGGCCGGATCAGCCGCCGTGGCCGACGGTGCGCCCGCCGTCGACACGGCACTGGGTTCGCCCTCCCCGTCGCCGAGCACCGCATCGGTGTCGCCGAGCAGATGGGCCCAGCGTGCGTCCTTCTGCCCGGGCCGGCGCTCGAGCTGCACTGCGAGCCCGCGTTCGGCGAGGCCGCGCAGCACTGCGGCCACGTCGTCGGTCGCCTCGAAGTGATGCTGCCGATCGGATCGGGTCTTCAGCTCGCCGACCGTCTGCGGTCCACGCAGCAGCAGGACGGCGAGCACGGCGGTGTGCCCGTGGTCGAGCTCGAACGTCTCGGGCACGACATGCCGGAACTTCGTGGCCCGGTTCGACGTGCTGTGCACCGTGCGGGTGAGGCCGCGCTCGCGCAGCGACGCCAGCGCCTGCTCGATCTCCCGGTCGCCGTACGAGACGACCGGGTCGCGACTCGTCGACTGGTTGCAGGCATTGCGCAGGCTGTTCAGCGTCAAGGGGTAGTTGTCCGGCGTCGTCGCCTCCTTCTCGACGAGGCAACCCAGCACGCGGATCTCTGGCGCCGACAGCCCGGTCAGGGTGTGGTCCTGCTCATCCATGCAGCGCAGAGTCTGGCACTTCGACCGTCCACTTACCGATGGGTAAGGTCGCGATGTGCGATCCCCCAAGGACTTCTTCAAGCCACTCGCCGTGGGCGCCCCGGCCCCGCGGCACGAGATCCCGTTCCGCCCGAGCCGGATGATCCACTTCTTCCCCGCGTCGAACGAGAAGATGCGGGGCAAGGCGCAGGACATGGCGACCAAGGTCGACGTGCTGCTCGCGAACCTCGAGGACGGCGTGCCGGCCGGGGACAAGGAGGCCGCTCGGGCGGGCCTCGTCGAGGTCGCGACGAGCGTCGACTTCGGCGAGACGCAGTTCTGGACCCGCGTCAACAGCCTGGACTCGCCGTGGGGCCTCGACGACCTCACGGCCGCCGTGCTCGACGCGGGCGATGCGCTCGACGTGATCATGATCCCGAAGGTCGAAGGCCCCGAGGACATCCACTACGTCGACCGCCTGCTGGCCCAACTCGAGGCCAAGGCGGGACTGACCGAACCGCTGATGGTGCACGCGATCCTCGAGACCGCGCGGGGCGTCGCGAACGTCGAGGAGATCTGCCTGGCCTCGCCGCGGATGCAGGGCTTGTCGCTCGGCCCCGCCGACCTCGCTGCGAACCGGCGGATGAAGACCACCCGGGTCGGCGGCGGCCACCCCGACTACGTCGTGCGGCAGGACCCAGATCCCGACGACGAGCACGCCGATCGCCCGATCTACCAGCAGGACCTCTGGCACTACACCATCGCCCGCATGGTCGACGCGTGCGTGACCGCCGGGATCCTCCCGTACTACGGCCCGTTCGGCGACATCGCCGACGGTGTGGCGTGCGAGGACCAGTTCCGCAACGCGTACCTGCTCGGCTGCGTCGGTGCGTGGTCGCTCCATCCGAGCCAGATCGAGATCGCGAAGCGAGTCTTCTCGCCGCGCCCGGCCGACGTCGCGCATGCGCAGCGGGTGATCGAGGCGATGGGCGACGGCACCGGTGCCATCATGCTCGACGGCAAGATGGAGGACGACGCGTCCACCAAGCAGTGCCAGGTCGTCGTCGCGCTGGCCCGCGAGCTCGCGGCCCGCGACCCCGAGCTCGCCGAGTCGTACGGGTTCGCGTCATGAGCGCGGGCAGCGAGGCCACGCTGCGGCCGAGGAGGTCGGTGCTCTACATGCCCGCCGCCAACGAGCGGGCGCTCGAGAAGGCGAAGACGATCCCCGCCGACGCGCTGATCCTCGACCTCGAGGATGCGGTGGCGCCCGACGCCAAGGAAGCGGCCCGCGACAACGCCGTCGCCGCCGCGGGATCGGGCGAGTACGGCAACCGCGAGATCACGATCCGGTGCAACGGCCTCGACACGCCGTGGGGGGCCGGCGACCTCGCCGCCGCAGCCACGTCGGGTGCGGCCGCCGTCGTGATCCCCAAGGTCAACTCGCACGCCTACCTCGAGGAGGTCGAGCGCCAGCTGGATGCTGCCGGCGCGCCCGTAGAGATGAGCATCTGGGCGATGGTCGAGACCCCGACCGCGATCCTCGACATCCGCTCGATCGCGAACCACGGCCGGGTGAACGTGCTGGTGATGGGCAACAACGACCTGGCCAAGGAGCTCCGGACCGGCGTGGTTCCCGAGCGCACCCCGCTGCTGCCCCATCTGGCGATGGCGCTGCTCGGCGCCCGCGAGGCGGGCAAGGTCATCCTCGACGGCGTCTACAACGACGTCAAGGATGCCGAGGGGTTCCTGGCCGAGGCCGAGCAAGGCAAGGCGATGGGCTTCGACGGCAAGACGCTCGTCCACCCCAGCCAGGTCGATCCCGCCAACTCGGTGTGGGCGCCGACCGACGACGAGGTCGACTTCTCGCGCCGCGTCATCGAGGCGTTCGAGGAGGCCGAGGCCGAGGGCCGCGGCGTCATCACCGTCGACGGGCGCATGATCGAGAACCTCCACGTCGACAACGCCAGGCGAGTGCTCGCCGTCGCGGACGCCATCGCCGCCATGCGCTGACCACCCCGCCCGACCGCGGACGAACGGCTCTGGTCGTCGGCGCCGGGCATCCGTACCGTCGGTGTTGGGCGCCGGGTCTCGACGCCCCCGGAGGAGGACGGTATGACCTACCCAGCAACGATCACCGTGCGGTCCCCCGAGAGGATCGCCCGCTGGCGCCCGCTCGTCCAGTGGATCCTCGCGATCCCGCACCTGATCATCGCCAGCGCACTGGAGTACGTCGCGTTCCTCGTCGCGATCGTGTCGTGGTTCGTCATCCTGTTCACCGGGAAGCTGCCCACCGGCCTCGCCAACTTCCAGATCATGATCCTGCGCTACAGCAAGCGGGCGGAGCTGTACGCCGGCTTCCTGCACGACAGCTATCCGCCGTTCGAGTTCCCGACCACGGCCACCGAGCCCGGCGGCACACCGGTCGACCTCACCGTCGAGCCTGCGCTGGAGGGTCGCAACCGACTGACCGTCGGGCTCCGCATCTTCTGGCTGATCCCGGCGCTGCTGTTCGCATTCGTGATCTGGATCGTCGGGTTCGTGTGCTGGTTCATCGGCTTCTTCGCCGTGCTGATCACCGGGCGCTGGCCCGAGGGGCTTCGGTCGTGGGTGATGAAGCTGACCCGGGTCGAGATCCGCCTCAACGCGTACGCGCTCATGCTCACCGACGAGTATCCCCCCTTCGCCACCGACTGACACCGAGGACACGCCATGACACCCGCGTCACGACGATCCATCCGGCGCGTCTCGCTCGTCGCCGCGATCGTCGGCATCGGGGTCGCATCGAGCGGCACGGCCACGGCGCAGGAGCCGGAGACGGGGGTGGTCGAGGGCCGCGTCACCAACGCCGACACCGGCGAACCCGTCCCCGACCAGACGATCAGCCTCAACAGCGGCGGCATCCTCGCCCTCGCCGACACCGACGCCGACGGCTCCTACCGCCTCGAGGACATCGCCCTCGGCCCCGCCACGCTCGCGACACCCTCCAACCAGCCCGCCTGGGAGGACTTCTCGACCGAGATCGACGTCGTCGCCGGCACCCAGACGATCGACATCGCACTCACACCGCGGGGGTCGTCGGCCCCGACGTCGACGGCCCCGCCGACGACCCTCGTGACGTCGCCGTCGCTCGCGGATCAGCTCCCCGAGACCGGCGAGAGCTCGACGTCGTTGATCGCAGTGTCGATCGCGCTGCTCGCCGGCGGATGGGTGCTACTCGCGGTCTCCCGGCGGGGCGCCGGGTTCCGCCCGGACCGATCAGGTGAGCGCGCTCGGTCGGCCGCCTGAGGCTTGCGGCCACTCGACGCCGGCATCGTCGACCGCGGTCACCGGCGGGGCGGCACGCTGATCCGGTCGAGGTCGTTGGCGAGCACGATCTCGCCGTCGTACACGTCGGCGGCCTCGGCGACGAACGCCTGGACGTCCTGGTAGCGAGGCGAGAAGTGGGTCAGCACGAGCCGGCGGACGCCCCCCTCGGCGGCGAGTCGGCCCGCCTGTCGCGCCGTGAGGTGCCCGTACTGCTCGGCGAGGTGGGCTTCGGTCGTGAGAAAGGTTGCTTCGGCGACGAGGAGGTCGACCCCGTCGGCGAGCTCGACGGCGCCGTCACACCAGGCGGTGTCGAGGATCAGCGCGACCGACTGCCCGGCCCGGTGCTCGCTGACATCGGGCAGGGTCACGGTGCGGCCGCCGAGCTCGATCCGCCCGGCGCGCTGGAGCACGCCGATGTCCGAGCCGGCGATGCCGAGCGCGCGCAGTCGCTCGGGCAGGATCCGCCAGCCGTCTTCCTCGTCGAGACGCCACCCCAGCGCGTCGACGCGATGACGAAGCGACTCGCAGCGCAGCGTGTACGTGTCCTCCGCGTGCACCACTCCGGGCTCGCTGACGGGGCGGGCGTCGACCGGCACCGTCTCCTGCCCCGCGGTCGCCGAGCAGAGTGCCCTGAAGTACGCCTCACCGCTCGCCGGGTAGTGCACGATCGGTGGCGGGTGCCCACCGTCCAGTGCCAGTCGCATCATCATGCCGGGCAACCCGAGGCAGTGATCGCCGTGGAAGTGGGTGATGCAGATCCGTGACGTCGCCGCCGGCGAGACACCCGCCAGGGTGAACTGCCGCTGCGTGCCCTCGCCGGGGTCGAACAGGATCCCGTCGCCGTCCCACCTGAGCAGGTAGCCGTTGTGGTTGCGCTCGCGCGTCGGCGACTGACTCGCCGTTCCCAGCACCACCAGCTCGCGCGCGGCCATGCGCCCGTTCTACCCGGTCACCCGTGAGCGCTCGCGGGCCGACCCGTCACAGCCGTCGGACCTCCGGTTCCTGGCCGGTGTTGCCGTAGGCGATGCCGGTCATCCGGCGGAGATGGGCGAGATCGAGGTCGACGAGCCTCGGCGCGGCGGCCATGAGCCCGCCGTCGGCGGTGACCGAGGCACCGGTCACGAACCGTGCGGCGTCGGACGCCAACCACATGGCGACATCGGCGATCATCTCGGGCTCGCCGCGCTCGGGCCACGGCTGGATCTCCTCGCGCCACTCGTCGGCCATCTCGGGCCGGCCGCGGTGCATCAGCTCGGTGTAGATCGCACCGGGACAGACCGCATTGACCCGGATGTGGTGCGGTGCGAGCTCGGCGGCGGTCGTCTGCGTCAGGTTGATGACGGCTGCTTTGGTGGCCGAGTACGCCTGCGGACCGCCGCCGCCGCTCTGTCCGGCGACCGACGCGGTGTTGACGATCGCACCGCCGTCGCCCTGCTCGATCATGAGCCGCGCCGCGTGCTTGGTCCCGAGGAACACCGAGCGGACGTTGACCGCGAACGTCGTGTCCCAGGCCTCGACGGTCTGCTCGACGATCGGCCCGAACGCGCCACCGATCGCCGCGTTGTTGAACAGCGCGTCGAGTCGACCGAACGAATCGACGGCGGCGGTCATGAGCGCCTCGACGTCGGACTCGTCGGCGACGTCGACGGGCACGAATCGAGCGCGATCGCCGAGGCCGCGCACCGCCTCGACGCCGCGGTCGCGGTTCAGGTCGCCGATGATCACGGAGCCACCCGCCTCGACGATCCGCCCAGCGATCGCACGGCCGATTCCCCCGCCCCCGCCCGTCACGACGGCTACCCGATCGCCCCACGGCTCCATGCTGCGCCAGCGTACGGCCACGCCGTTCCAGCCGCCGGTGTCGAAGGGCTCTGGTCGGGCCGATCACCGACCGCGACGCTGGACATGATGGCAACCGCATCCCACGACCCCTCCGGTACGGGCTTCACGGGTCTGAGCGGGGAGGCACTCGTCGAGGTGCAACGGCGGATCGCAGCGCTCTCCCCGCCGGCCTGGCATCCGGCGGGCCGGCTGCTGGTCGTCGGCGGCGTCTTCGTGGCATTCGCCCGCGGCCAGCAGGGGCCGGGGCAGGCCGGTGATCGGGCCAAGGTCGGTGCGGCCGCGACACGCGGCACGATCGAACTGGCGCACGTCGTCGCCGACGGCGTCGCTGGCGCTTCGTACCGGCCGGGCTACCTCGCTGCGCGCGAGGGGGCGATGATCGTGACCGCTGCCCGGTCGCTGATCGCGCTCATGGATCGCCTGGACGAACCGATCGACGTGCTCCTCGTCGACGCCACGGGCCGGGACCACGAGCGCCGCTGCGGATTGGCGGTCCACGCCGGCGCGGTGCTCGGGGTGCCGACCGTCGGCGTCACGCACCGTCCGCTGCTCGCGATCGGATCTGATCCGGACGATGCCGCGGGCGCGACCAGCGATCTCACCTTGGACGGCGAGGTGGTCGGCCGGTGGTACCGCGCCGTGCGGGGTGTCCGGCCGGTCGCCGTGCATGCGGGTTGGCGGACCGACGTCGACACCGCAGTCGACGTCGTGGCGCAGGTCACCGGACGAGCCCGCACGCCCGAGCCGCTGCGGCTCGCCCGGACCGCCGCCCGGGTGGCGCGGGCCGAGCGAGGGTGACCAGCGCCCTCAGCCGTCGAGCGACGCGGCGACGGCTGCGACGTCGAGGGCCACGCCCGTCTCGCGTTCGGAGACCTCCCAGAGCGTGTCGATGGCCTTGCCGAGACCGACCCGGCGCAGGACCGGCTTGCGGACGGCACGACCGTTGTTGACCCACAGCGGGCCGTAGAACTCGCCTCCCTCGGCCTGCGGGTCGGTCGCCGCACGCAGCTGCGACCGCACGCCGTCGGCCGGCGACATGCCGGTTCGGGCGGCCAGCGCGTGGAAGAAACCGCCGAGCCGGCCGGCGCCACCCTCGGTCACGCTCGTCGACTGCAGTTCGGTGTTCGAGAGGCCGGGGTGTGCGATCAGGCTCTGCGCTGCGACCCCCGCCGCCTCGAAGCGTCGCTGGAGGCCGAGGCCGAAGTGGAAGTTGGCGAGCTTGGCCTGGCAGTAGCTCTTCCAGGGGCCGTAGTTGCCGTCGAGGTGCGGGTTGTCGGGGTCGACGGCACGGCCCATGTGGTGCGCCGTGCTCGTGACGGTGACAACGCGGGCTGCCTCCGCACGCAGCAGCGCGGGCAGCAGCAACGCGGTCAGCGTCCAGTGTCCGAGGTGGTTCACCCCGAACTGCATCTCGTACCCGTCGGCGGTGCGCCGCTCGGGCATCGCCATCAGTCCGGCGTTGTTGACGAGCAGGTCGATTCGGTCGTGGGCGCCCAGGATCTGCTCGGCGGCCCGCGTGATCGACGCCTGGTCACCGAGATCGAGCTCGACGATCTCGAGCGATGCGCCGGGGTGGCGCTCACGGATCGTCGCCTCGGCGTCAGCGGCCTTGGCCTGGTTGCGGGCAGCCATGACGACGTGAGCGCCACGACCCGCCAGTGCGAGCGCTGTCTCGAGCCCGAGCCCGCCGTTCGCGCCGGTGACGACGGCGATTCGGGACGTGAGGTCGGGGATGTCGTCCTGGGTCCAGGCCATGAGTGCTCCTTGTTCGCTCGCCGGTCATTCAACCGGGCGCGCGCGAGAACGGTGCGTCGGGTGAGACGGACCCGATCAGTCCTGGAGCTCGGGTGGCCGGTACAGCACGACCGGGCACGTCGCGTGCCGCACGGTCTCGGCGGCGACGCTGCCGAGGCGGAGGCGTGCGAGGCCGGTGCGACCGTGGGTGCACATGAAGATCAGCGAGGCCGGCAACCGCTCGGCATAGTCGACGAGCGCCCGTGCGGGATGGGCGTCGTGCAGGACGTCGTAGGAGACCTCGTGGCCCGTGTCCTCCACGATCCTGCTCGCCAGACGGGCGGCGTAGGCCGACTCGAACACGTCGATGTCGACCGGCTGGGAGGGCTCGATGACCTCGACGAGCCACGGCATCGCCCCGAACTCGATCGCCCACGCCTGGGCGATCGGCACGATCGCCTCGGAGGACTCCGAGCCGTCGACGGCCACGACGTAGCTGCCTTCCGGTGATCCCGCCCCTTCGTCGACGTGGGGACCGACGACGATGATGGGTCCGAACATCCGCCGCAACACGCTGTCGACGATGCTGCCCAGCACCGCCGCGGACCGGCCGTGGCCGTGTGAGCTCATCAGGATCGTCATGCCCGGGCGGGCCTCGACGTAGTTGGCGAGCGTCGGCGCGATCTCGTCCCCGGCGAGCACCGAGTAGGTGGGTTCGACGATCAGCTTGCCCAGGCGCTCGATGCCCTCGGCGAGCTCGCGCTCGGACTTCACGACGTCGCCGAGCCGGTCGACGACCGTGACGACCTCGACCTTGCCGTCGACGGAACTCGCCAGGCGGGCCGCCGTCGGAACGGCGTCCCAGGATGCTGCGGAGCCATCGATCGGAACGACCAGCTGCTGGAACATGACGACCTCCCTCACTCGTCATGGTCGCGGTCGGGCCGCGCGGTCAACAGAGGAATTCGACCCGAGGTCACCCCTCCGAAAGCGATGCAACGCCTTGCATTTGGCGGGTTTCGCGCTCCTCGACGGCCGACTCAGCCGCGACGGGCGAGGCGGCGGAGCGGCGGCTCCGTCTTCGGCGGCACCTTCCGTGGCGGGAGCGCCGAGAGCAGCTCGGCGGTGGCGGCGGTCACGGCTGCCACGGCCGCCTCGAAGGCCGCCTCGGTCGCCTCGGAGGTCTTCTGGACCCCGCTCACCTTCCGGACGTACTGGCGGGCGGCCGCCTCGACCTCGGCGGGAGTGGCGGACGGCTCGAGCCCGCGCAGCGTCGTGATGTTGCGGCACATGTCCGCGACGGTAGACGGTCGTCCGGTCGGCCCGCTCGTGGCTCCGGACGACGCGCTCGCGGTCGTCGCCTACTGTTGCCGCCCATGATCGACATCAAGCGCATCGCCATCAGCACCGGCGGCGGCGATGCCCCCGGACTCAACGCCGTCATCCGTGCCGTCACGCTCGCCGGCCGCAACCGCGGGTGGGACGTCGTCGGCATCCGCGACGGGTTCAACGGCCTGCTGTTCCCCGACCAGTACGCCGACGGCGGCGTCGTCGACCTCCCGCGTGAGGCGGTGCGCGGCATCTCGCATCTCGGCGGCACGATCCTCGGCTCGACCAACAAGGGGAATCCGACCGCCTATCCGGTGCAGCAGGAGGACGGGTCGTGGGCCGAGGTCGACCGCACCGACGAGCTGATCGGGAAGTTCCGCGAGGCCGAGATCGACGCGCTGGTCACCGTCGGCGGCGACGGATCGTTGACGATCGGCAATCACCTCTTCCAGCACGGACTGCGCGTCGTCGGCGTGCCGAAGACGATCGACAACGACCTCGACAAGACGCACGCGACGTTCGGGTTCGACACCGCCGTCGGTTTCGCGACCGAGTGCATCGACCGACTGTTCGTCACGGCGACGTCGCACGGCCGCGTGATCGTCGTCGAGGTGATGGGCCGCTACGCCGGTTGGATCGCCTTGCACGCCGGCATGGCCGGCGGCGCGCACGCGATCCTGATCCCCGAGATCCCGTACGATCTCGAACCGGTCGCCGCGACGATCAAGCAGCGCGAAGAGCGAGGCGCCAAGTTCTCGATCGTCGTCGTCGCCGAGGGCGCGGCGCCGAAGGGCGGCGGGGTGTCGACGGTCGGCCAGACGGTCGGTCAGGCCGAGCGGCTCGGCGGCCTCGGCGACAAGGTCGCCCAGGGGCTGCACGACCTGACGGGCAAGGAGCACCGCTGCGTCGTGCTCGGCCACCTGCTGCGCGGCGGTTCGCCGACGCCGGTGGACCGGCTGCTCGGGCTGCGGTTCGGCGCAGCGGCCGTGCGGGCGCTGGAGACCGGCCACAACGGCGTGATGGTCGCCCTCGACCCGCCGCAGGTGACGTACGTGCCACTGGTCGGTGCGACGCACCGGATGAAGACGGTGCCGCCCGACTGCGACACGATCCTCACCGCCCGCGACCTCGGCATCAACTTCGGCGATCAGATGCCCTGAGGCGCGACGCGCCCCCGCCGCTCCTCCGACCCACGACTTCGATGCTGTGGCAGCCGAAACGACCCGTTGTCGTCGTGACTGCCGCAGAATTCCGGCCGGCGTGCGACCGGTGGCAGCGCCATCTACCAGGCGGTTTGCAGCGCCCCAGGCAGGGATCGAACCTGCGACGCACGGTTTAGGAAACCGACGCTCTATCCACTGAGCTACTGGGGCTCGGCCGGCCCGTCGGGGGCAGGCGCCGCCACGCTATCCCGGTCGCGGCTGCGGGCACCGGAGATGTTCACCGACTGCCCGACGCGCAACGCGACGGACGAGGCCGGACACCGATCTACGGGGTGAAGATGATCTCGTACCCGCCCTCCGTGCCCTCGTAGCCCGAGACGGTCACCAGCCACGTCTGACTCTCGGGTGACTCGAAGTCGGGAAGGTCTGCGGCCAGATCGAGCACCTCGGACCCACCGCTGCCGTTCGCGTCACGGATCTCGGCGAGGATCAGTCCGGGCCCGAGGGACACCACGACGTCGAGCACCGCATCCAGCTCCGACTCCGGTGTGAGCTCGATCCGTGGAAGCCCGGATCCGGTGGGCAAGGTGACCTGGAACGTCGTCGACCGACCTCCGGCGATCTGTCCGAAGGTGCTCACGCCGGTCTCGAGCGCAACGGTCTCGATGGTCTCCACGGCGACCGTGAAGGACCCGGTGCTGCCCCCGATCCCCGACACATCGACGATGAGCCCGCCGTCGTCGGGCACGATCGTGGTCATCTCTTCGACGCCGCCGCTCGACGTGGCGTTCGCGATTCCGACCTCGACCCCACCCGATTGCCGAACGGCGACGGTGGCATCGAGCGAACCGTCAGGGACCACCCGCACCCGCAATCCCGAGCGTGGTTCGGCATCGATGCCGAACCTCGTGACGTCCCCCTCGCGACCGAGCTCGCCGGCGATCGGCGAATCGTCGACCTCGAGCGGGATGCGTTCGAGTCGCCTCGCCGAGATCGAGAAGTCACCGGTCGACCCGTCGAAGCCGGACACCTCGACGGTGATCGTGGTGTCGTCCGAGAGGGCGATGGCGGCGGTCTCGGGGTCGCCGGGCAGGTTGTCGGAAGCCGCGAGCACCGATCCGGCGTCGTCGATCACGCGCAGGACCGGATCGAACGAAGCCGCCGGCGTGACGCTGACGGCCAGGTCGTCGCCCGCTGATCCATCGATCGAGAACAACACCAACGGTTCGTCGACGCCGACGGCCGCGGCGACCGGATCGCCGCCGACCTCGACGATCACCGGCGCGAAGCGCTCGACCGCGATGGTGAAGTCCCCGGTGGACGTCCCGAAGCCTGCGACCTCCAACGTGAACGGCGCCTCGCCGACCAGCGTCGCCCGCACCGCCTCCCGAGCGCCCTCGAAGGGGTTGTCCGTGAAGCCGAGCTGAACTCCAGAACCGTCGAGGACCCGGACGACGGGATCGAACCCGCCCTCGGGTTGCACCTCGACCGACACGGTCTCGCCGTCCCCGCCCTCGATCGAGTACGCGACGACCTCACCCTCGGCCGCGAGGGATCCATCGACCGCGCCTCCACCGACCTCGACCTCGGGAATCTCGACCTGCTCGACCGAGACGGAGAACCCACCCGTCGAGCCCTCGAAGCCCGAGACCTCGACGATGAACGGAGCATCGCCAGCCAGCGTGGCGGTGAAGACCTCACGATCACCCTCGGCGCCGGCATCCGCGAAGCCGAGGTCGTCGCCATCGGACTCACCGCTGCGCAGACGGACGACCGGGTTGAACGACTCGCTCGGATCCACACCGACGACGATCTCGTCGCCGGCGACCCCGTCGACCACGAGGCTCACCGTCTCGCCGGCCGCCCCGATCTCGGCCTCCACCGGACGACCGTCGAGTGCGAGCTCTCCCGGCCCTTCGTCGGGCACCACCTCGCCGACGCCGAGCACGAACTCGCCTCCGGATTGCGTGGCGATCTCGACGACGAACGACTCCTCGCCCTCCTCGACGGTTCGCCGTACGACGGCGGGCGGCGCCTCGCTCAGCACGTCGCCGACGTCCAGCACGGACCCCGAACGCTCATCGCCGTCGGCCTCGCGGTCGGCGATGTCGAGTTCCAGCGCCTCCAACGTGTCGGAGGCCAACTCGGTGCCGACCTCGTTGCCGTCCACCGCGAGCAGGCGGAGCTGTGCACTGGACGACGACGACGGAGCGGTCTCGCCGCCGAAGGTCAGGCGGGCCTCGATCACCATGCCCTCCTCGGCGCTCACGAGGAAGCGCTCGAAGGCATCGCGTTCGAGCGAGACGTCCTCCTCCCCTCCGAGCTCGAGGTCGGTGGCGTTCAGCGGCGTCTCGCCGTCCGGCCAGAACAACGCCGCCAGGACGATCGCGATGACCAGGCCGGCGACCAGCGCAGCCGCGACGAGGATCCACGTCAGACGTCGTCGTCGCTCGCTGAAGAACGCACGGTTCGAGCTGCGGATCGGCTCGACGAATCGATCGTGGGTGAGCTCGTACCAGTCGGTGCCGCTCCGGCGCTCGCCACGGATCAGGTGCGCGTCGGCCAGCTGGGACAGCACCGCCCTGCCGTTCCTGCCCGGCCCGCGTCGAACCGGTTTCCGGAAGCCATCGTCGGTGATCAGGTCCGAGCGGACCCACCCCCTGATCTCGCGTTCGCCTGCGCCGGTCTGCTTGTCAGCCCGTTCGACCGCCTCGTCGTAGTACTCGGCGAGCGCCTCGTTGACACCGCCGCGGTCCATCACGTCGTCGACCCCGATGCTCGCCGCCGACGCACGAGGTCGGTCCCAGAGGCGACGACACACGACCTGCAGCTGGAGCGGCTCGACGAACGGTCCGAGCTCGGTGGTGGTGACGTCGAGGTGTTGCACCTTGATCTGGCGGAGGTCGTCGACGAGTCGGCCGACGGCGTCGTCGTCGAAGCGCACACCCTGTGCGGCCGCAGGCGCTTGCGCGGCCTCCATCGCCGCCGCCGGATCGAGCAGGCCGAGCCGGTATCGGGTCCGCAAGCGCGTCGGGAACGCCGTGAGATACGGGTCGAGCTGGGCGATGAAGTCCTCTCGCATGGCGAACAACGCCCAGAACCGCTTGTTCTTCAGCGCGCGGCCGAGCTGTGCGATGAACTGCCGTTTGGCGTCGACGTCGACGGGGTTGAGCGTGAAGACCTCTTCGAACTGGTCGAACACGAGGCACAGCCGTCCCTCGGGCATGTCCTGCTCGAGCTGTGCGAGGTAGTCCTCGAGGTCCGTTCGTACCAGCTTGCCGGGCCGCATCTGCGCGTCGTCGGGCAGACGTTCCTCCAGCGAGGCGATCATGCTGGCCGCGTACCGGTTCGCCGGCTCCCCGGCGACCACGTCCAGCTCGTACCCGACACGGATCGTCGGAAGCACCGTGAAGTCGCGCTGGGCGAGCTCGGGGAGCAGGCCGGCCTCGATCAACGAGGTCTTGCCGGCGCCCGACGGCGAGTAGAGCAACATGATCCGGTTGGACACGAGCCGGCCGCGGATGTCGTCGATCTCCCTCGTCCGCCCGTGGATCCTCTCGCCGCGGCCCATGGGGCGCGGTCCGACGTACGGGTTCCCGGGCGCCACGGTCGGTGGCGCCAGCTCGACCGTCGGTGCGCTCACCGAGCGCCCTCCTCGACCCGGCCTGCCCACAGGTCCTGCAGGCCCTCGCAGAACGCCTCGACGGACGACCAGAAGATGTCGATCGACGGCTTACGGCCGCGACCGAAGTAGTCCTTCAGGTACTCGCGGGCGCCGTCGGCGAACTCGGCGTTGTCCGCCGGGTCGATCTCCGCGGCCACGTGCTTCTTCCGCTCGAGGTCGTCGGCGATCTGGGGACTCACCAGGGCTCGCAGCAGCACGCGCACATCCCAGTCCTGCAGTCCGAAGCCCAGGAAGAGCAGGCTCGACTCGGCGATCAACTCGCGGACCTGGTGGGGGATCAGATCCGGCTCCTCGGCGACGGCACCGAGGAAGTCGAAGTAGTCGTCCTCGGTGATGACGATCGAATCCGAGTAGTCGAGGGTGCCGAACACGTGGAAGACCAGCGGCTCCGCGACGCTCGGTTTGTAGGGCTTCTGGGACTCGAACGGCGACGGCGGCCAGTCGTCCTCTGCCTCCTCCTTCCAGCGGCAGAAGTCCTCGCGCGGGGACTTGCCCTGTGCGATCAACGCCTCGCGCAACAGGCCGGTCGGCTGCGCCGTGATGTAGATCTTGCACGGCATGCCGGCGAGCACCCGATGGGGCTCGGCGACCATCTCGCCCGACTCGTGCTTCCAGACGTCGACGATGATGTCGTCGAGACGCTTGTCGGCGTGCCCGTTGACCGCATCGGGGAACGACGACGCGAGCTGGGTGCGATAGAACTCGCCCAGGTCCTCTCGCATGACCGCGTCCTTCTCGGTGACCGAGATGTACTGCGCCACCTGCGGAAGATCGTCGCGGCGGCCGAGGTGGAGGGGGTAGTTGTACTGCTGCGCCCACTCCTGCGCCAGCAGCTTGCGCGAGCCGACCAACCAGTTCGTCATGCCGCTCCCGAGGATCGGCACGCAGGCCTTCCGATCGAGCGCCTTGACCACCGACCGGAGGAGGCGGGCCGACTGGGCGTCGGACGGCGGCTGGCGGTGCCGCGCCAGCAGTTCGGTCGCCTCTTCGGCGACGGCCACGGTGACGTCGTCGCGTCGCTTCAGCTTGTCGAGCAGCGCGACGACCGCAGGCCGATCGTCGGGGTTCCCGACCTTGGCACCGAGCGACGCCACCAGCTCGCGTTGCTCGCGGGGCCCGAGCGAATCGCTCTCGAGCATCTCGCGTTCGGACGTGAGGTCCGCGATCGGCGTCGGCGGTGGATCGGGCAGTACCGCCGGCAGTTCGGGCGGCGCGTCCTCGTGGCCGTCGAGGATCGTGTCGAGCTCGTTGTAGTCGCCCACGTCGGGGTTGATGAACTTGAGGATGTTCGACTGCTGGAGCCGCTCCGGGGCCTCTTCGATCTTGTAGGGCCGGACGTTGATCGGCACGATCGCCTTACCGAGATCCGCGGCGTACTTGAGCTCGGCGAGACACGCACGAGATCGCGCCGAATCGGGGCTCAGGACGAAGAGGAAGATCGGACAGGCGCGAATGTTCTCGAGGATCACCTCCCACCAGTCCTGCCCGCCGCGGATCTCCTGGTCGAAGAATGCGGGGTGATCCTGTTTGACCAAGTTGTCACGGAGCCGGCTCACTGCATCGGCGTCGGCGCGTGCGTAACTGATGAACACCGTGGCAGCTCCAGCTTCGCCGGCCATGGGCCCCCCTCCCAACCTCGAGGCTCTCGCCCGTTGCGAACATACCCCATCGAGTTGGCCCGATGGACGGGATTACGGCACGGTGTCCTGACCACATGAGCTCGTACGTCGGTCGCCACGACGACCGCATCACGACCCGAAAGGAGCCGGCGGTGGGACTCATCCGCCACACAGCGACCGACCCGCCGGCTCCCCGCCAGACCGGTCCGGCCGTGTGGCGGGGCGCCGACCTCGCGCGGACGCCGGAGAGGTGGACGTGGGCGCTCGACGCGCACGAGGTCGACGAGCTCGTCGCAGCGGTCGACGCGTTCGACGGGCCACTCGAGATGCTGACGGCCGACCGCTTCCCGCTGCCGGGCCTCGGCCCACGCCTCACCGCGCTGAGGCACGAGCTGACGCACGGCCTCGGATTCCGGCTCGTCAGCGGGCTCCCCTGCCACCAGCTGACCGAGCGGCAAGCGGCTGCTGCGTTCGTCGGTCTCGGAGCACATCTCGGCTCGGCGAGATCGCAGAACGCACGGGGTGAGCTGCTCGGCCACGTCCGCAACATCGGGCTCGACGTCGCGGATCCGAACGTGCGGATCTACCAGACCGATCGACGCCAGACCTTCCACACCGACTCGACCGACGTCGTCGGGCTGCTGTGCCTCGAGACGGCCGCACGTGGTGGCGCGTCGATGCTGGCGAGCGCCTCCACGATCTACAACGAGATGCTCGACCGCCGCCCCGACCTCGCCGCCGTGCTGTTCCGACCGATCGCCACCGACCGGCGCGGCGAGGTCCCCGCCGGCGCAGATCCGTACTTCACGATCCCCGTGCTGTCGTGGCACGACCAGGCGCTCACCGTGCTGTACCAACGGCAGTACATCGAGTCGGCGCAGCGCTTCGACGACGTACCACCCCTTGCTGGCGACGTGACGGCGGCACTCGATCTGTTCGACGAGATCGCCAACGAGCCCGACATCCACCTCGAGATGCAGCTCGCGGTGGGCGACATGCAGTTCGTGCACAACCACACGCTGCTGCACGACCGGACCGCGTTCGTCGACAAGCCCGGCTCGCCACGCCATCTGCTCCGCCTGTGGTTGTCGGTCCCGGGCGACCGCACCCTGCCTCCCGTGTTCGCGCAGCGCTACGGGTCGATCGAGGTCGGCAACCGCGGCGGCATCGTGGTCGGCGAGCGAGATCAGTTCTGACGGGCGACCATCGACGCGACCTCGTCGACGAGCCGCCACTGCGACGAGTCGGCGGGGCCGGCGAACGTGCGATGCGCGGTGACGGTTCGCAGCGCCTCGTCGCGAGTTGCGCCGAGCACCATGAGCAGGCAGACGGCCATCGTGCCGGCACGCCCCTGACCCATCGCGCAGTGCATCACCACGCCCTCGCCCGCCTCGAGCCGGGCGGCGATCATCCGCAGGAACGGCATCGTGGCATCGGCGGACTCGGCACCGAAGTTCCGGATCGGGAACCACAGCGCCCGGCCGGCCTTGTTGGCCCGCAGCCAGTCGACGTACGCGGGAAACCGGGCCTGCAGCTCGGCGGCGGGATTGAGGCAGACGACCGTCGATGCATCGTCGGCCCATGCGAGCGCCGCCTCGGGGTCGGGCGCGATGTCGTGGCGGCCGCACAGCCAGAGCGACCCCGTGGTGCTCGGCAGGGGGATCCGGTCGATGCTCATCGGGTGATCACGGCGCCGGGCGGTGCAGCAGCGCCGACGTCGGCCTGACGTCGACGAGTGACCCATGGACCGCTGCGTCGCCGTCGACCACCAGGCTGTAGCCGTCGTCGCCGGGTGGGAACAACAAGGTGACGGCCGGACGGGCCGTTGCATTCCCCACCGCCCGCCCACCGCCCGCGTCGAGTCGGAGCACCCGCTCGGCTCCGGTGCCCACGACCGAGGGCCGGAGGGCGAGCAGGTGCGTGCGGTCATCGTCCGAGACGGTCAGCAGGTAGCCGGGGCCCCACTCGCCGATCTGCTCGAACAGGTCGTCGATCGCCACCCGGATGCTCACGGCCGCCACGGTACGGGAATCTCGCCGGACGTGAAACGTCGGCGAGCCGCCGCGACACCCGGGACCGGGCCCGCCCGGAGTCTGCCGGCTCGCCGTCACCGCTCGAGACCGAACCAGGGCTCGGCAGCGAGATCGCTGGTGAAGATCGAGCGGTCCTGCTCGTCGGCGATCGTGACGGTCGCCGCGCGACGGTACGCCTCGCCAGCCTCGTCGACCCTCCCGAGGCAGGCGAGCGCACGCGCACGAGCTTCGTACGCGTACGCGTGATCGAAGTCGGCGACCTCGTCGGCCGCTTCGGCGACGAGCGCGCTCGTCCGGTCGGCGTGGTGCAGGGCGGCCGCACCCTGCCCGGCGGTCGCGTGCGCACGGGACACCAGCCACGAGGCGCGAGCCTGGTTCACCGTGGTGGCACCGGTGGCCCGACGCCAGTGATACGCCGCGGCATAGGCCCGTTGCAGCAGGTCGTCGACCTCGCCGCCGCCGAGCTCGCGGCCGTCGAGGAGCTCCCACACCGAGTTGTTGGCGGTGATCGCTTGGGCCCGGTGCCAGTTGCCCTCGACATCTGCCGCGTCGATGTCGCTGCCGCCGGTGTCGACCGGGGGCAGCGGTTCGCCTGTCTCGAGGAGCGTCTTGAGCCCGTCGAGGATCTCGACCCAGCCGAGCCGGACGTGCTCCCAGGTCGCCGGGCTGAGCGCGAGGTCGCCGTGACGCAGGGTGACCCGCGTGACCGAGCCGTCCTGGTTGGCCGGGGTCAGCGTCCACTCGACGCGACCGGGCGGCTCGGCCGCCATCCCCTCGTCGTAGTTCACGTGCCAGGTCAGGACGAGGCGCCGGGGTGGATCGAACGCCTCGATCACCCCGTCGACCGCCAGTCGATCGCCGTCGACGATGACGTTGCGATACGGCGCGCCCGCCTCGAACGAGGACTCGAACCGCGTGCCGTGGAAGTACCGGACCGTGTCGTCGGGGTCGGTCAGCGCCTGCCAGACGCGCTCGCGCGGCGCTCGGACGAAGATCTCGTAGAGATGGGCGGTCGCAGACATGATCAGGCTCCTTCGGCTCGGTCACGGAGGGCGACGAGCCCAGCGACGAGTGGTTCGGCATAGTGGCTGATCCACCGATCGTGGATCTCACGGATGGGCACCGGGTTCAGGTAGTGGAGCTTGGTGCGCCCCGATCGCTCGCTCAGCACGAGGCGGGCATCCTCGAGCACCCGCAGGTGCTTCATGACCCCGAATCGCGTCATGTCGCCGAGCACGTCGCAGAGCTCGCTCAGCGTGCGACCATCGCGCTCGCGCAGGGCATCGAGCAGTGCCCGGCGACTCGGGTCGGCAAGCGCTCGGAACACGGCGTCCATCGCCGTCGACAATAGGTGACTATTTGGTCACATGTCAACGTATGACCGGGTGACGCCGAGACGCGCCGGCAGCGCCGTCGGTTCGCAGCGACCGGCGACCGCACCGCCGACGCCCGCACATCTCGGATCTCGAGGACCGTCCATCCGAACGAGGATCGTTCGACGCCGGACGCGCCGCGGCCCCGGCCGGGTGGCCGGGGCCGCGAGTCGTGGGGGGTGGGACTCAGCGATCGAGTGCCTGGTCGATGCACTCACGAAGCTCGGTCAGGTCGATCGGCTCGATGCGACCCTCGATGTCCTCGAAGAACTCGTCGTCGAAGATCCCGCCCTCGATGTCCTCGAAGAACTCGTCGTCGAGGAACCGGCCCTCGATGTCCTCGAAGAACTCGTCGTCGAAGATCCCGCCCTCGCCGAGTCGGCCCTCGAGCTCGCCGAACAGCCCGCCGACCAACTCGTCGAGATCGGACACCTCGGCGTCGCCGTCGGTGCTGACCGAGATCTCGCCGTCCTCCTGGGTGATCGTCACGGAGGCGTCGCCCTCACCGAGATCGATGACGGTGACGCCGTCGGCGCCGGCGACGGTGACCTGAGCGCCGTCGAGGACGTCGCCGAACTCACCGAACAGCTCGTCGAGCTCGGGCAACTCGTCGAGGTCCTCGAACGGGAAGCCCTCGGGGAAGCGCTCGAGGTCACCGAACGGAAGGTCCTCGAATGGGAAGTCGTCGAGGTCACCGAACGTCATGTCGAGGTGGGGCAGGCATGCCAGCACGCCGTCGTCGCCCGTCAGTTCGCCGAGGTCGAGGACCAGCGGGTCGCCGTCGCCGGTGTCGATCACGATCTCACCGTCGATCACGGGGCGGGCGGGATCGTCGGGTTCGGCGCCGTCATCCGGCTCGGGCCCGTCGGGCTCGGGAGCGTCGGGGAAGGGCTCGTCGGACTCGTCGATCGGGTCGTCGTCGGCGACCGCGGCGAGCGAGGCGCCATCACCCTCGACCGACGGGCGATCGGCCGAGACCAGGGCACTGACACCGACGATGCCGCCGCCGACCAGGCCGGCAGCGGCGAGCGCCACCAACGCGGTCCGGCCACGGCTCGGCCGGCGTGGCTCGACCGGTTCGAGCGAGACGGGGGGCGTGGAGGGGGGCAGATCGAAGGGATCCATGTGGATCATGATGCCCGTCCTACCTGAGACCGGCCTGAGATCGGCTGAGGAACGCTCTCAGCGAACACTCAGCATCCTCCGGCACACTGAGGACATGCGGCTGCTGGTGGTCGACGACGAAGTACGCCTCGCCGAATCGATCGCCCGCGCGCTGCGGGCCGAGGGCTTCGACGCCGACGTGGTGCACACCGGCACCGACGCGGTCTGGCAGGCCGGCGAGGTCGACTACGCAGCGATCGTGCTCGACATCATGCTGCCGGGCAAGAACGGCTACGAGGTGTGCCGCGAGCTGCGCTCCTCGGGCTCGACGACGCCGATCCTGATGCTGACGGCCAAGGACGGTGAATACGACGAGGCCGAGGCGCTCGACACCGGGGCCGACGACTACCTCCGCAAGCCGTTCTCGCTGGTCGTCCTGCTCGCCCGGTTGCGGGCGCTGCTGCGGCGCGGCCACACGTCGTCGTCCGATGCCATCACCGTCGGCGACCTCGAGATCGATCGGGCTCGCATGTCGTGCCGACTCGGCGGTGACGAGATCGAGCTGACGCCACGCGAGTTCGCCGTCGTCGAGTACCTGGCACGGCGGGCACCCGACATCGTGCCGAAGCAAGCGATGCTCGACGCGGTGTGGGGCATCGACTTCGACGGCGACCCCAACATCGTCGAGGTCTACGTCGGCTACCTGCGCAAGAAGCTGGGGCACGACGCCGTCAGGACCGTCCGGTCGGTCGGATACCAGCTCGCGGGGAGCCCGCCGTGAGGTCGGCCGTTCGCTCGGTTCGCGGGCGGCTGACGATCGCCGTCGCCTTGCTGATCGGATCGATCGCGGTGCTCACCGCGATGCTGGCGCCGCGGCTGGTCCGCGACGAGCTGGTCGACGATCTGCTCGACGCCGAGACCGACGAGGGTCCGGGCCCGGTCGGGCGCTTCGTCGGCGAGCTGAACGACGACCTGACCGACGACCAGCTCGCCGCGGTCTACGGTCCCGAGCTGCTCGACCAGGTCGACGCGCTGAGCGACACGGGTGCCATCGAGCGGCTGCGCTCGTTCAGGGACGACGGCCGCATCGTCATCGTGCCCGCGCCCGGCGTGTCGGGTGTGGTCGAGTCCGACGGCTCGATACTGATCCGGTCCGGTACATCGGAGGGCCCGATCATCACGGGGGCCGAGCTCGCCCAGCTCGCCGTCGAGCTCGGCGAGGAACGCGTCGACCCCGACCTGTTCGAGCTGCCGCTGTTCGGCGATCAGACGCTCGGCGACATCATCGGCGACGACATCCGCGCCACGATCGAGTCGTCGATCTTCGACAACCCCGATCTGACGGACGCGATCGATCCCGAGATCATCGACCCCGACGTGTTCGGCGAGGAGCTGATGGCCGACCCGTTCGCCGAACTGTTCGAGCAGTTCGAGGAGTTCGGCGTCTTCGACAGCGACATCGACGGCGGGTTCGGTGCCGAGCTCGGGGCGAGCGAGCTCGACGAGCTGTTCGAGGCGCTCGACCGTGGCCTCCAGGAGGCGTTCGAGCACGGCGAGTTCCGCGTCGGGACGGCTCCGGAAGACGCCGCAGCGATCGCCGAGGCTGCGCCGGACGACGACCCGGCGCCGGCCGCAGACGAGACCGCCGCCGACGAGCCGGCAGCGCCACTGGGCGCCGACGAGCTGGTGTTCGGCCTCCGACCGGTCGACGGCGTCGACGTCATCGTGGCCGCACCGGCCGAGAGCGTCACACGGAGCGTCGACCGGCTGCGCACCGTGCTGTGGGCTGCCGCTCCGATCGTCATGCTGCTCGGTGGTGGTGTCACCTGGATCCTGGCCGGTCGCGCACTGCGGCCGGTCGGCCTCATGACCGATCGAGCCGCTGGCATCCGCGCCAGCACCTTGCACGAGCGCGTCCCCGTTCCCCGGTCGAAGGACGAGATTGGCCGGCTGGCCACCGAGATGAACGAGATGCTCGATCGCCTCGAGCAAGCGGACACGCGACGTCGTCAGTTCGTGTCCGACGCCTCCCACGAACTGCGCAGTCCGATCGCGGCGCTGCGCGTCCAGGCCGAGGCGACGCTCGCGGACGGCCCCGACGACGACGCTGCGTCGCTGGCCGACGGCGTGTTGGCCGAGACCGACCGGCTCGGCTCGCTGGTGACCGATCTGCTCTCGCTCGCCCGTGCCGACGAAGGGCTCCCCCCGCCGAGCACCGTCGTCGACCTCGACGACATCGTGCTGGCCGAGGCGGCGCGGAGCCGCAGCACGCCGATCGAGACCGACGGCGTCTCGGCCGGACGCGTCCGCGGCAGGGCCGACGAGCTCACCCGCCTGACCACCCACCTGCTCGACAACGCCGCCAGGCATGCGAGCTCGCGAGTGCGTGTCACGCTCGCGACCCACGGCGACGACGTCGTCCTGACCGTCGACGACGACGGACCCGGCGTGCCCGACGATCAACGGACGACCATCTTCGATCGCTTCGTCCGGCTCGACGCGGCGCGGGCTCGGGACGACGGCGGCGCCGGCCTCGGTCTCGCCGTCGTCGCCGCGGTGGCACGAGCCGCGGGCGGCGACGTCGCGGTGGACGACGGCGACCTGGGGGGCGCCCGGTTCGTGGTGACGCTCCCCGCGACCGGCTGATCCGAACCGATCAACCAACCACACGCTCAGCGATCGACGCCCACCCACCCGGCGGCTCGTCACCCTCGCTGCGCGTCTGCCCGCCAACGGGCCGACGCCGACCGAACCGATCAAACCACGACACGCTCAGCAATCGACG
>JAAUYD010022812.1_pt1 | contig 27025 bp, 21 predicted proteins | sample 7278101 | NCBI WGS metagenome assembly JAAUYD01 (sample SAMN14350128, study PRJNA611818) | marine sediment metagenome | isolation source: surface marine sediment (0.6m) | place: French Polynesia: Moorea | collected 2018-08
CTCTAAATTTGATATTGCTTTCATAATCGCAATATAATTCATAGCTTTTGTTGGATCGGCATCCTGATATATCGCCAAAATTCCTGGATGATTTGGGTTTGCTTCATGAAGTACTAAAAAGTCATCGCAATTACGAGTTAGTAAGACACGTTGTTGCGATCTTGCTACTTCTAATACTATCGAATCGGGCATCCCATTTACCGAAATATTGAGGTCTGGTGCCCTGTCTTTTGAGGCAGAATGTTTTTGGGACGGGGTTTGAATCCCGGTCACAAAAACAAACTTATTACTTATTACTTATTACTTAATTCAACTCCCTACAAGCCCGATATAAATCCTTCCATTCTTCCCTTTCTTTCACCACTGTTTCCAAATATTCTTTCCATACCACTAAATCCTGTACGGGATCTTTGATTACCGCACCCACTAATCCAGAGGCCACATCGGTTGCACTCAAACAACCATCCCCAAAATGCGCCGCTAGTGCCATCCCACTGTTCACCACAGAGATAGCCTCTGCGGTACTCAAAGTCCCACTAGGAGATTTAATCTTAGTCTTGCCATCTTCTGTAACACCGCTACGCAGTTCCCGAAATACAGTGACAATGCGTCGCACTTCTTCTAATGCTGGGGGTTCGGCTGGTAATTCCAATGCCCTGCCCAAGCTTTCTACCCGTCGTTGGACAATTTCTACTTCAGCTTCCACTGTTTTAGGTAGGGGTAAAACTACGGTATTAAAACGGCGTTTGAGGGCACTGGAAAGGTCATTTACACCCTTATCGCGATCATTTGCGGTGGCAATTACACTAAACCCTTTATTTGCTTGTACCTGGGAATTTAACTCTGGAACAGGCAGGGTTTTTTCGGAGAGAATGGTAATTAATGTATCCTGTACATCTGCGGGTATCCTGGTTAATTCTTCCACCCTGGCAATCTTGCCATCTTCCATTGCCCGCATCAAGGGACTGGGAACTAATGCATCCATAGAAGGTCCATCAGCTAATAGTTTGGCATAATTCCAACCGTAACGAATTGCTTCCTCACTAGTGCCCGCAGTACCTTGAATTAACAGTGTAGAGTCTTTGGCGATCGCAGCTGATAAATGTTCGGAAACCCAAGATTTTGCGGTTCCTGGCACGCCTATTAATAATAATGCCCGATCTGTAGTCAGGGTTGCCACGGCAATTTCTATGATGCGTCTGTCGCCGATATATTTGGGTGATACTTCAAAACCATTGTCTAATTTACCACCTAATAAATAAGTAGTTACTGCCCAAGGGGATAGTTGCCAATTGGGGGGACGATGGCGAGTGTCAAACTTTGCTAATTCCTCTAATTCCTGGGCAAACTGTTGTTCTGCTTGCTCCCTGAGTAGGGCTTTGGAATTATTTTGGGAATTGTTAACCTTTTTTCTGGATGTTCTTGTCTTAGTAGTTTTATTTACTTCTGTCATTATATAGCAGTACCAAATAACGTTAGGACATTTTCTTAATTTGGGTAAGGTGGGCACGGCATCAGTCAGCTTACAACCTATGGAAGAATATTGTTGGTGCCGTGCCCCTACAGGATAATTGATTTTTTGGTATTCCCCTTGAGGGGAAAACTCCAGTTCTCAAAATGGATGAGGTTTAAAATGTGTCCTAACCTCAAGCCGTAGGGCTATAACCTCTAAAAAATATGAATTTTTTGATGTTTTATTGCAGTGCTTGGATCATTTCCCAGCGAAATTGCAGAGTACTTAAGAAGTTATCTATTGCCTCTTGCCAATTTCCCTGGGATAAAGGTGATAGGGTATTTATTGCTTGATGTGCGAGGGAAGGTTCCATATATAGGGCAAAGTTTTCTATGTGCGATCGCATCTGCCGATCATTTTGCCAATGGTTATCTTGGAGATTTGACTGTATTTTTGACAACACTAAATTACTCAGTTCTACACCCCAATAATGGCTGCTGTGACTTAATAAACGCACAACTGGATGTTGGCAATTAAAAGCTTGGTCTTCGTAATCCGTAAATAATTTGAGGATAAAAGCATCAACTCGATGTTGAGGAAGAATACCCAGTAATTTGGAGATAATTTGTTGTTTATACGCAAAATTTTCGTAATAAAAATTACTACATACTTGCAATAAATCTTCTGCCCAGGATACATCCCGACTGTTGATAGCTGCTTTTGCCCAACCCTCAATTAGTAATTTGTTCCACTCACTATCCTCAGATGCTGAGATGATTGCTGCTGGTGCTTTTTCCCAATGCTGACTCCATATACTGGGGGGAATGCAAGCTAACATTTGCAGGAGTAAACTACCTTTTTCTCCAAAAGTCGAACTATACTCAGACTGGTCAATTCCGTCGCGGATTAGGTCATTGGTGCAACCTGTAGGCAAGGTAACTTCTACCACACCTTTGTGAAGCTGAATTAGTGGTAGAACCCGTTGAATCATTCTCTCACACAGCTGAGATTCTGGTAGTTGAGCAAGTAATTTAGCTGCTACATCTCTGATTGCCTTGCGCTTATGATCTAAAGCAGAGTTCAAAAATGGCTCATCATCCAAACTCAGTCCAGTTTCCAAGGCTTGTAAACAAGCTACGTTCTCATCTAAACTGTTGCTCTGCCAATTTTCTTGTAACTGTTCCCTCGCCTTTTTTGGCTCTTGTTGCCGCAGCTTTGCCAAAGCTAGTTGTTTAGCATTAGAGTTACCTTTTTTCCAAATTAAATCAATATTTTCACTGATGGCATAACTCCACTCTGGGTTTTGCCTGGCCAACCATAACCCCCGTTTGCCCAGTATGGATAGGATTGCTGACTGTAAATGAGTTTGCCGTTTTCCTAATGTTAATAATGCCGGTAAGCATTGGGGTGTTACTCGTTTGCCAACTTTAGCAGCTACAGTTAACCATTCTGGTAATACCTGATTATATTCTCCACTCAACATCATAGTTAAATGCTGTCCTGCTAAGGAATTGCAACAAGGCAAGTCTTGCTGGTTACAGGGTTCTGGCAGGGATGGAGTTGTAGCTGTAGATAATTTACCAGCTTTTTGATAGATTGCGATCGCAGCAGCTGCACCCAGCAAACTACCTTCGCGATCATTACTATCTAGGTGGTGTAACATTTGACCTAGAGGGTTATCTATTGCAGGTGTTTTTAAGGTTTGCCGTTCCGTACCAACTAAAGCTGTTGATACCAAGTCTTGCCAGAGATTCATATCAATAAGTAATAAGTAATAAGTAATAAGTAATAAGTAATAAGTATTTTGGCTCTCTTTCCTTCTTTCTTCGCGCTCTTTGCGCCTTTGTGGTTTCTTCCTCTTCTTATAAGAATTAATGGGACAAAGCAGCAGTACTCCACCACATTAATTTTGATGGGTAAACCAAGTTCCAAATTTATCCTCTCCTTCTCTGACTTCGGTCAAATTATTTTCATCAACCACCTAAAAACAGAGGAATGTATTTTCTGCCCACAAACTTAGAGGCAACAGGTATTCCCCATTCCATTCTCCAAACAAGTCTATGGTATGCCCACCGCTAACAGCCAACAATTCCCACCCCTGCCCAAAACTAGGCATTACTGCTAATTGATGATTGGCATCATCCCGAATCAGCCATTTACCTTGTTGCTGCAAGGGTATAATTCCATTGAGCAAAACTGGAAATTTTTCTAACCAAGGATTACAAGATAGGGCTTGGGCATAGATAGACATCATGGTTTTAATTCCACTATAGCCCTGTATCTGCTGTATTTGTTGTGGTTGATCATAGCGAGTTTTGACAATGGCACGTAAAGGATAAGCACTATCAAAAAATACTAGCTCTGCTTGTATGCAAGTTCCTGGAACTAAACTAGTATCTAGGATCTGCTTGCCATAGACAAAATTAAGTATTAAAGCGGCCTTCCCCGTTGCTTTTCCCCACAACCAAATCCTCTGTGATTTCAGGGCATCTTCTTCTTCCACCCGTTGTCCTAAGATTAACCACTCATCCTCTATCCCCACTTTGGTAAATAACTCTTCTTGAGTTTGCGTCCAACCAATTTGGTGGCGGATATCTGCTTGCAGAGCAGGGGGTAAGCTTTCTAAACGTTTAAACCCTTCTAGTAATAAATAAACATTTCCCAGACGATGTAATAATCTACCTTCCCATCCTGTACCAGTATGGGGAATACTACCCATGTCTCTAATCAATCTGGCTACGCCCCCTGCTTGGGCATCCACTAGTCTGGCTGCGGCTGTATCCCAAAAGCTATAGGGTTGTGTTCGTGCCACAGCTAAACCTTGACGGAGTAAATCCCGCAGCCACAACTCTAAATCCTCCATCCCTGCTTTTACTTTGTTGTAACGTTGTTCAGCACGTTTTAACTTCCCTTTGGGATCTACAGTTTTTTTAGTAGGGGCTTTTTGCTGGTTAATTTGTTTCTGCTTTCGAGTCTCCAACCATTGACTCACCCAGTCTGGAGGGCTGCTGGGATTGAAATTATCTTTAGCATTGGCAAATATTAAAAATAAACCCAATCCATGTTTGCAAGGAAACTTTCGACTAGGGCAGGAACACTTAAAAGCGGGTTCTGTAAGATCAATTTGAGTGCGGTAAGGATTTTTACCACTACCTTTACACTCTCCCCAAATAGCTTGCTCGTTATAACTCAACGATAACCATTTGTGGCGTACAGCTAAAGATTTTCCATTTTTGATGGAACTAGAATCTGGGGCTAATGCCAGAATCTGTTCCTGATTCCAAATTGTAGACATGGGGTCAATCCAAAATCCAAAATCTAAAATTGGATGACATTGCTCAATTTTTGCTATCGCTCAATTCCCTTGGCTCGTAATCGCGACAACCTTTACAGGGTCCACAGGGATTGATGGCGCAACGAATGTGGGCAGAACGAGCATTATATCGACAGCTGATATCACCAATGAGAAAACCAACACCTTCTAGATAATAGCGATCATTTTCCTCTGATATGAGATTATACCTTCTCTGGACAGCAGAAAAGTTCATGCTTAATCGCCTCAAACGGGATCTAGCTCTGATATGGGCTTTACGGATTACCCATAAGGATAATACGGACGGCAAGAAACCAATGGCAATCACTAAAAGTGTTTTCCACACCTTATACATTACCTCTTTATTATTTACTCATCTTTATCTGGAATATCTCTATTCCCGAAGGGAATAGAGAGAAAAATCCATCGAGAAGTTCCTTGAAGTACTATCTGTCACATATAACAGTAAGCATATGGGGAGCGGACTCCATGTTTTGCTCAAATGGAAAGCAAAAATGTCCTCAGCCAAAAACGTAGTGCTATAAATGCAAATAGTCAACTAGTTAAATAGTACTTAAGTACTATAAAGACAGTACTTGTTACTACTTTCATCAGCATAGCTCCTAGAAACCCGGAGGTAATGACTAATTCAATATTTATAATATTTTTTTGTAAATGGTGGGATAAGTTAGTAATGGGTAGTCAGAAAAAATCACAAAACCAGCCCTATATCACAAGCGACTTAACTGTTTGCAACTGGAGCATTGGTTTGCCTATGGTGTATTATGAGAAGCGATCGCAAATAAAAAGGACGTAAAGTCTCTCTCCGGTAGGAAATTAGGGATAATTTCGCCGCCAATATCTGAGATCCTCAATAGATATAGATTTAGTTACCACATTCATCTCATTACCACGCCAATCAACTTCGGGATCTGTGGTAAAAACTCCAGTTTGTAATTCATCAGAATTAATATTCCAATATTCACTAAATCGGCTTTTTAAGGTAAGTACTTGGTCAAAAACTTTATTTCTGTGCTTATTTCTTCTTTTTCTTTCTGTTGCTCCTGTGGCATGTGTATCAATAAATTTAGTTTCAATTAAGAATAATTTAAATTGAGGTGTGAGATAAACAAAATCACATTTACCCAAATCTGTATAGTCAGATATGGGTGATTTCTCAAATAATAGTAGTTCCGAGCAATCAGGGAATAAATCTTTGATATTCAAAAACAGGTAAGCCTGCAATAACAGTTCGTTATCGTAAGGAAAACCTACAACTCCCTGAAAAAATCTCCTGATTTCTTCATGAGTTTGGGGCTGCATTCTTTTGCAATATGTAACAAATTTACTAACTGCATATGATGCTGTGTGAATTTGATGTGCGGTCATGAGTATACTCTCCTATGTCCTCCACATAAATAGTTATGGGATTCAAAAGTATCATTTTTGTTAAGTAATCATCATCCGCATAAGTAACTAAACAAACAATATTTGTGGCTACACATACGTCCATATACTTAAGGGGTGACTGCGATATTTTGTCAATATTATAAATATTGAGGTCATAATATTAAGACTTTTTCAATTCAAGAATCAGTATTGATTTTGACAATAAAGATTGTGGTCAAGTAATAAGTGATAAGTAATATTAGGACTCATATTTGATTTTTGTTGGCGTAGCCTGGGCGAGTGCTTAAAAATCGAGGGTATACTTTCTGTTAAGAGTTCCCCATTCCCCATTCCTCGTTCCCTGTTGCTTGTTGCCTCTGACTGAGGGAATTATGTCTGATGCAGTTGCTGTACACGAGCTGTAAAACTAGCATTTTTCAGGGCTTGAATGGTACTAATGGAGTCCTCTACCCAAAATTGTCTACCAAAACGAACTAACTGCCGAGAAGTGCCAGCCTGTACAATGCCAATGACTGGAACTTTGGCTTTTTCCTTTGCTTTGGATTGTTCTTTTAAAATAGTTCTTAAACGGTCTTGTTCTTCAATAGTGCTTGCCTGATGGGGATTTAGTTCCACCATTATCATCTGTATATTTTCCACCGCTTCAGCATCTTCGACAATCAGCTGAGTTTGCTCATCACGGCGATCTATTTTGCCCCAGAGAATTAACCTGGCATCAACTTCCAGCAGGGGATGAATACGTTCGTAAGTCCTGGGAAAGACAACGGCTTCTGATTGGGCAGTCAAATCTTCTATTTGTAAAATAGCCATAGGGTCACCTTTTTTGGTAATTACCTTTTTGACTCCATTGAGCATGACAACAGCACAAATGAGGGTTCCTTCTTGGCGATCGCCTATTTGAGTTAAATTAATAGGGGTGAGAACTTTAGCAGATTGGCGTAAAGATGTCAAAGGATGATCGGATACGTAAAAGCCGAGAATTTCCTTTTCTTGACGTAATTTCTCTTGGGGGGGTAAATCATTCACGGGTTTGGCTTTCGGAGCCATCTCAAAAGCATTTTTGATTGGACTTGTGGTATTGGTGGAAGAGAATCCTCCTCCGATTAAATCAAACAAATTTCCCTGTCCGCTAGCCCTATCTTTGGCACGGGATTGTCCCCAATCATAAACTAATTCTAAGTCTTTAATTAACTGGTTGCGGTTGGGGTTAATTTTATCAAAAGCTCCGCAATAAATTAGGGATTGTATAGTTCTACGGTTAACCGTACTTAAATCCACGCGATCGCAAAAATCTCCTAGGGCTTGAAACTCTCCCCCAGACTCTCTGGCTGCTAAAACTGCTGCGATCGCATTTTGTCCGACGTTACGTACCGCCGAAAATCCAAACAAAATCTTCTTCTTGCCCTCCAAGGGAGTAAAATCAACCCCAGAACTATTGATATCTGGCGGCTCAATCTTGATACCCATGCTCAAACAGGTAGAAATATATTTCTGTACCTTATCGGTATCCCCACTGTTAGCCGTCAGCAGTGCCGCCATATACTCTACAGGGTAGTTTGCCTTCAGGTATGCAGTTTGATAGGTGACGTACCCATAAGCAGTGGAGTGAGATTTGTTAAAACAATTAGCAGCTATGCAACCATTTTCTATGGCAAAATTATGGTCATTTCTGACACCAATGTCATATACTTTCTGCGTACCTAAAAATTTACGAGTTATTATTTTAACCATTATTCAATATGCTCGGAATTTGACCAAGCCCTTCGGCTGGGTTATCGGTTGTGGGGTATAGGGGAAGAATTAGCCCCTCGTTCTGGGTACAAACCCCTACTTTTAAGTATGAGAATCATATAAAAATGTGTTTCGAGATACATGTTTCGAGATACATATTATGATCAACACGGCATCCTTTTTTGAAACCCCTACTTTTAAGTATGGAGTCCCCTACACCCTACACCCTGTTCGTAAATTAAGGAGAATAATAAAATTTATTGTCAAAGTTAAATCAGAATACCCTCTATCTGCACTTCCCAAATAAATATTAAATTAGTGCAAGCCTTATAAGGGGATTTGTTCGTATAGCTTTACTCAGCTGGAACAATAACCGTCAATTTGTATTAAAATCAAACACTTGAGTCATACAAGGAAGCAATCATGGCATCCATCCGCGAGTTGCACTCACAGCTAGTGAACAAAGAGCGTTCGGCTGTGGAAATTACCCAAGAAACTTTAGACAGAATTCAATCCTTAGAGCCGAAATTACATAGTTTTTTGTGCGTAACGGCGGACAAGGCATTAGAACAGGCTGAGGCAGTGGATGCCAAAATCGCTGCTGGAGAAGAAATTGGTTTGTTGGCAGGGATCCCCATTGGCATCAAAGATAATATGTGTACTAAGGGCATCACTACTACCTGCGCCTCCCGAATTTTAGAAAATTTTGTACCCCCCTATGAGTCCACGGTAACCCAGAAACTGTTCGATGCCGGGGCGGTAATGGTAGGCAAAGCCAATATGGATGAATTTGCCATGGGTAGTTCCTGTGAAACTTCTGCTTACCAACTCACAGGGAATCCTTGGGATGTGTCCCGAGTTCCTGGAGGTTCCTCTGGAGGCTCTGCAGCAGCGGTGGCGGCAGAAGAATGTGTGGTATCCATCGGTTCTGATACTGGCGGTTCTATCCGCTTACCAGCATCTTTTTGTGGTGTGGTAGGTATGAAACCAACCTATGGATTAGTCTCCCGTTATGGTTTAGTGGCATATGCTTCATCTTTGGATCAAATTGGACCATTTGGTCGTTCCGTAGAAGATGCGGCAATATTGTTAAATGCCGTTGCTGGTTACGATCCTAAGGATTCTACTAGTCTCAATGTGCCTATTCCCAACTATGCCGCTAGTTTAAGACCAGATTTGAAACCCAAAGGACAATTGAGAATTGGTGTGATTAAGGAAACTTTTGGGTCAGGTTTGGATTCTGTAGTGGAACAAGCTGTTACCAAAGCCATTGAACAGCTACAAGCCTTAGGTGCAGAAGTTCATGTAATTTCTTGTCCCCGTTTCCGTTATGGTTTGCCCAGTTATTATATTATTGCTCCCTCAGAAGCTTCTGCTAACCTTGCCCGTTATGATGGGGTGAAATATGGTTATCGTAGCGAAGGTGCAGATAACCTCATGTCCATGTATACCAGTACCCGTGCCACTGGTTTTGGTCCAGAAGTCAAGCGCCGGATTATGATTGGTACTTATGCTTTGTCGGCAGGTTATTATGATGCTTATTACCTGAAAGCACAAAAAGTCAGAACTCTAATTAAGCAAGACTTTGAAAATGCTTTTGAACAGGTGGATGTACTAGTGTGTCCCACAGCTCCAGCAACGGCATTCAAAGCCGGAGAAAAAACAGATGATCCTCTCAGTATGTATTTAACCGACTTGATGACAATTCCCGTTAATCTTGCTGGTTTGCCCGGTTTAAGTTTGCCTTGTGGCTTTGATGATCAGGGTTTACCCATTGGTTTGCAACTGATTAGTAATGTTCTCAGGGAAGATTTACTATTTCAAGTTGCTTATGCCTATGAACAATCTACGGATTGGCATTCACGTAGGCCTTCATTGGCAGGGAAGGAGTGATGAGTTCGGAGTTCGGAGTTCGGAGTTCGGAGTGTGTAGGGGCGCAATGCTTGCGCCCAAGAGGGAAGGAGGGAAAAAATCTCTTCTACTCTTGCCCCTTGATTGATTGATGGGAAACTGATAACTGATAACTGATAACTGATAACTGAAATGACAGTGCCCGTAGAGTCTCCTCCAGTGCAGAAAAGGAAGAAATCGTCCCTTGCGTTGACGCTTTCAGCTACTGGGTTGTTGATTGGTAGTGGGGTGGCGACATATTGGTTGCTAACTCAGGGAAGGCTATTTTCTGGGGAATTACTAACAGGTGCCCACACTATTCCCCAAGATGCCCTACTAGCAGTTTCTATGACTACCAATCCCAACCAATGGGAAAAACTGCGAAAATTCGGCACCACAGAGACTCAAGCCGCACTAGATCAAAATTTATTGATGTTACGCGATCGCTTTTTGACCAGTCATGGTTATGATTTCCAAAGGGATATTCAACCTTGGGTGGGCAATCGCATTACTTTTGCTATCCTTGCTCCTCAGAATCCTGTACCTCCCCCAAAGCCTGTTTCTACCAATGCAAAGGACAGGAGTCAGGAAGAACCTGTGGTAATGATATTGCCAATTAAAAGTTTGGCAAAAGCTCAACAAATATGGTCACAAAAGTTCAATCTGCCAGGGGATAAATCCGGTGATACTGCCAAGCAGGAGCCACGGGAAACTACTTATGCAGGAACTTCTATTCAGGAAATAAAATCTAAATCTGGAACTAAGTTTTCTACGGCAATTATCGATCAACGGTTTTTAGCGATCGCTGATAACTCTAATGCCATTAAACAAACCATTGATACCTACAAAAGTACAACATCTCTGGCTACAAGTGAAGGATTTGCCAAAAATTTCCCCAAAATAGCTACCCATCGCCCCTTTGCTCAATTTTATGTGAATGTGCCTGCATCTGCCCAAATTGCCGCTGCTGCACCTAACCGTCGCTTACCAGCTCAAGTTTTAGCCCAATTAAAGGAAAATCAGGGTTTAGCTGGAACTATCTCCTTAAAGTCTTCCGGTATTCGTTTGCAAGGGATTTCTTGGTTAAATCCCAATAGTCGCCGCCAGCTAGTAGTGGAAAATCAAGGGGGCGAGATGGCAAAACTATTGCCACCAGAAACCTTAATGATGTTATCTGGCAGTAACTTACGCCGGTTATGGAAAGATTATGTTTCCACATCCAAAGGCAATCCCTTCTCCCCAGTTGCACCAGAAGAATTAAAGAAAAGTGTTAAAGAATACACTAGCTTAGATTTAGATCGGGATTTACTGAGCTGGATGGGAGGAGAGTTTTCTGTGTCAGTGGTCCCCAATCTGCCTAGAGAAGGGATTGAGGAAGATTTTCGTGCTGCATTATTATTTTTGATCAAGGCAAGCGATCGCCCAAAAGCAGAATTATTTTTTACCAAGCTAGATGAGATCATGAAGACCCAGTACCAGTTCCAAATTCAGCAAGGGGATGTGGCTGGTACACCCGTGGTTAAATGGATTGCACCGTTTGGTACTTTAACAGGCACCCACGGCTGGTTAGATAAAGACGTATCTTTCTTAGTATTAGGTGCTCCCGTTACTAATAGGATTATCCCTTCATCTCGGAATTCCCTAGCTAATAGCCAGTCATTCCAAAATACAGTTCCCTCCCAACCCAATCCCAGCAATGGTCAATTATTTTTGGATGTTGAACGGAGTATCACCAATTTTCCCCTACCTAACCTATTCCCCAACCAGAAGATGATTTTAGGAGCTACCCGTTCTATTGGGGTCACATCGGCTGTCAGTGATAGTCGTAGTAGGCGTTATGACATTTTTGTTGAGTTTAAAAAAGTTAAGGAGTGATGGTTGGTGGTTGTTGGTTGTTAGTTGTTAGTTGGTGGTTGTTGGTTGTTAGTTGTTGGTTGACAGCTTAATTATTTCGCTCCCCACACTCCCCACACTCCCCACACTCCCCACACTTCCCACACTCCCCACACTTCCCACACTTCCCACACTCCCCACACTTCCCACACTTCCCATACTCCGAACTCCTCAAAAACAGATAGGATCTTAAATATGTAAATCCATACGCTTAAATAAAAACCTATTGGGGAGAATACATTTATGAATCTGGTTGTACTCCAGAATTATTTGGATAATGCCGCCTTTGCAGTTTTATTCTGCACTATGCTGGTTTATTGGTGTGGGGCAATTTTTCCCAATTTAACCATTTTACCAACTATCGGTACATCTGGAATGGCGATCGCAAACCTCTGCATAGCTACTCTTCTAGGAGCGCGATGGCTAGAAGCTGGCTATTTTCCTCTCAGCAATTTGTATGAATCCCTATTTTTCTTAACTTGGGGTATCACTACTGTCCATTTAATTGCTGAACATACTAGTAGAAGCCGTTTGGTAGGAGCTGTCACCGCTCCGGTGGCTATGGGAATTACTGCCTTTGCAGCCATATCCCTACCCCCAGGAATGCAAGTAGCAGAACCATTAGTACCCGCACTCAAATCCAATTGGCTAATGATGCACGTTAGTGTGATGATGCTGAGTTATTCTGCTTTAATGGTAGGCTCTTTATTAGCGATCGCTTTTTTGATAGTGACTCGTGGTCAAAATGTGCAGCTAGTAGGTAGTTCTTTTGGTACTGCTGGTAGTTATCGGCAGAATGGCTACCGTTTGCAAAAAGCTGGAGAGTTGGTAGCTAATAGCGAAGCAACCGCCACAGTTGACAATAATGGTCTTTCCAGCTCGGGAACAATTAGCAATGGTAAAACCGCTGTTTTAGATGTAGTTAGTACAACACCAACTCAAACAAACACACCTACAGAGTTGCTCTCACCCCAACGGCTGAACCTTGCCGAAACCCTAGATAATATCAGTTATCGCATCATTGGATTGGGTTTTCCCCTCCTCACCATTGGTATTATTTCCGGCGCTGTGTGGGCAAATGAAGCTTGGGGTTCCTATTGGAGTTGGGACCCCAAAGAAACTTGGGCACTAATTACCTGGTTAGTATTCGCGGCTTATCTCCATGCTCGCATTACCCGTGGCTGGCAGGGTCGTCGTCCCGCAATCTTAGCCTCCAGTGGCTTTGTTGTCGTCTGGGTATGTTACCTAGGAGTTAATTTACTCGGCAAAGGTTTACATTCCTACGGCTGGTTCTTTTAACTAATTCTGCTGGCTGTATGTATGGAGACTGCAAAAATGGGAAGTAACCATTTAAATCAGCTTTTCAGCCAGCAATTCTCTATTTCACCAAATCTCCGAAAGACATCACATCAAAGCAATGTAAATTGATATTAGTTGATATAAGCTGTTAAGCATTTAAATTGTATACATAAAGCGGGCAGGATGCCCACACTACAATCACCTGATTTTTTTACTTTATACAATTTAGCTGTGTATGAACTTAGCAATCCGATTTAATTCCTGAATCACTCGTAGAGAAAGGGAACGGGGAACAGGAAACGGGGAACTTGACGTACTCCCTGGGATAAATCCGCAGGGATTCTCAAACCCCGCCCCTACGAATCATACGATTGGTAAAATGACTTTGGGATATTTTTTAATCTGGAAGTCCCTAGCCTCTCCAAAGGAGTCAAAAGTTGACTGCTCATAGATTTCAGCTTTCAACAATGTCCTAACGTATATGCGTAGTGCTATAAAAGTGTACGCTCGTTTTGTAAGCGCAAGCACAGGCTACGCCAACAAAAATCCGATAAGAGTCCTATATTAGTGATTAAATTCAGTAATGATCCTGAAGTAAATTCTCTCCAATAGTTGCTAAATATAGCATTATATAATGTTAAGTCACTACTTCGGCGATTTGAAAAATACGCCCTATTTTTATGGTGCAAAATGATTATTTAAGTTGTCATTATTGAATAATGTTGGTTTAAATTGATTGGAATTAATATTGAATAATCTATGTTTATAAATTTGACTGTTGCGATACCTACCTATAATGGTGCTAATCGTTTACCTCAAGTATTAGAAAGAATACAAGCGCAAAAAAATATAGAAAATTTAAACTGGGAAATTATAGTAGTTGATAATAATAGTAAAGATAATACAGCAAAACTAATCCAAGAATATCAAAAAAAATGGCAACATTCTTACCCTTTAAGATATGTCTTTGAGCCAAAACAAGGATTAGCATTTGCTAGACAACGGGCTATAGAAGAAGCAAAAGGGGAATTAGTTGCTTTTCTTGATGATGATAATATACCCGCACTTAATTGGGTAAGTGAAGTATATAAATTTGGACAAAAACACCCCCAAGCCGGTGCATATGCTAGTCAAATTCATGGCTTATTTGAAGTAGAACCACCTGAGTATTTAAAATCCATCATTTTTTATCTTGCAATTACTGAAAGAGGTTGTCAGCCTCTACTATATGAACCTCGCAAAAAGGGTTTTCCTCCAGGAGCAGGGTTAGTTGTACGTCGAGATGTATGGAAGCAAAATGTACCTAAACATCTTTTATTTTCAGGTAGAACAGGGAAATCCTTGGTATCTTCTGAAGATACAGAAGCTCTTTTATATATTTATCATGCAGATTGGGAAATTTGGTACAATCCGGAGATGGAAATAGAACATGTAATTCCATCTTCACGGTTAGAAAAAAAATATTTTATGGGATTAATGCGTAGTATTGGCTTGCCTCATTATTATTTGAGGATGGCATTAATTAAGCCTTGGCAAAGACCTTTTTTATTTTTTATGTATTTACTTAATGATATCAGAAAGTTAATTATACATTTAATCACTTATCGAAAAGTATTAAATGCTGATGTAACTGCTGCATATGAGAAAGAACGTTTAATTGGTATATTACAAAGTCCTTTCTATTTAGCGCATCTAAAGTTGCTAAATGTATTGAATTCAGTATATAAATTTGAAACCACAAACAATATCTAATATATGTATGCCTAAGATATCAGTTATTATTCCAGCATATAATGCAGAAAAAACAATTAAAAAAACTATAGAATCAGTACTCAATCAGACTCTATCTGATTTTGAATTAATAGTTATAAACCCCAATTCATCAGACTCTACATCAAACATAATTTCTCAAATACAAGATTCCCGTCTCCAAGTATTTAACTATTCTCAAGCTAATGTAGCTATTAATCGCAACCGTGGTTTTAGTCATGCTACTGGAGAATTTATCACTTTTTTAGATGCAGATGACCTTTGGACACCAGATAAATTGGAAGCGCAGTACACAGCATTAGTAGAAAATCCTGAAGCTGGGGTTGCTTACAGTTGGACTGATTGTATAGATGAGACAGGTAATTTTTTACGTGGATGTGGTCATCCTACTTTAGCAGGAGATGTTTTTCCACACTTGTTGGTAACTAATTTTATCATCTGTGGTTCCAATGTGATGATACGCAGAAAAGCTTTGATGGAAGTTGGAGGCTTTGATGAATCACTGACTAATGCAGAAGATATGGATATGTGGCTGCGGTTAGCTGCAAAATATCAATTTGTAAATGTCAATAAAGTACAAGTTTTATATAGAATATCTTTTAATTCTAAATCTTCTAATATTTTACCTTTAGAAAAATCTAGTTTAGCAGTAATAAAAAAAGCTTATTCTGATGAAAAAGCTGCTAACTATCAACATCTAAAAAAATATAGTATTGGTAATTTATATAAATACTTAAGTTATAAATCACTAGATAAATTACCTGGTAAACAGAAGACTTTACATACGGCAAGATTTATTCTGAATGCTATATATAAAGATGCTGGTTTTGCTATGAAACCTGTTGTTTTGAAAGCATGGTTAAAACTTTTGGTAATGACCATATTGCCTCCATTTGTATGTATAAAAATATTTAAAATTTTTCCTAGATTATTTAACATTAGTACATTTTTAGGATATATCAAAACATCTAACTCATTGTTATAATTAATAATTATGAATGTTGTACCGGAAATTTCTGTAATTATCCCTGTGTATAATGGGGAAAAAACTATTAAAAAAACAATTGAATCTGTTTTAAAACAGAGTTTTTCTAACATAGAAGTAATCATCATCAATGATGGTTCGACAGATTCAACTCTCAAGATTATTAACAGTATTGATGATGTTCGTTTGCAGGTATTTTCTTATCCCAATGCTGGTTCAGGAGCAAGTCGTAATCGAGGAATTGAAAAAGCTAATGGAAATTATATTTCTTTCATTGATGCAGATGACTTATGGGTACCTGATAAATTAGAAGCTCAGTATCAAGCTTTGCAGAACAATCCTCAAGCGACAATCGCTTATAGTTGGACAGATTACATAGATGAATTGGGTAATATTATTAAGTCAGGTGGACGAAAAAAATGTCATGGATATGTTTACCAAGATATGTTGGTATCTAATTTTTTAGAAAACGGTTCTAATTTTTTAACCCATAGCAAAGTTTTTCAGGATGTTGGTCATTTTGATGAGTCCCTTAGTGCTTCTGAAGATTGGGATATGCTTTTGCGTTTGTCTCAACGCTATCAATTTGTATGTGTAGACAAACCACAGATATTGTATCGAATCTCTGTTAAATCTAGGTCTGCCAATTTAATTAAGCAAGAATTAGCTTCCCTCGGATTAATTAATAAATTTTTTAATCATTGCGAGTCAATCCCATTCCAGCATTTAAAGTCATTCTCGATTTCAGTTCTATATAAATATCTTTTTTTCAAAGCTATTGATATATCTATTCAACAATCTTACATCTGTATAGCTACTAAATATTTTTGGAATTGGATAATACATAACCCATTAGTCATATTCCGTGAAACACGGTTAATCATCATAGCAATTTTGAAAATTATTGCTCTTTGGACATACTACCCAATTATGCTATTTAAGGGCTTTTTTGCGTATTGAAATTTAGTAGTATAATACTGGAAAAATATGCTGTTATGTGGCGTTTTCCCTTGAATAGCCATACTTGCTGAGTGTTAACTATGGGATTTTGTTTGTATTGAAGTGAATTTTATAACATTCGTAGGTAGGGAAAACCGAATCGAGTATATATAGATATCACTGAATTAAAATGAGTGCTCTAGATTGTGACTAGCCGTTAAAATTCTCAATGGGAAACTTTAACCTCATTGGAAATTATGCTAGAACAAGGAACCATCAGTATTCATACTGAAAATATTTTCCCGATTATTAAGAAGTCTCTGTACTCAGATCACCAGATCTTCTTGCGGGAGCTAGTATCCAACGCTGTGGATGCGATTCAGAAGCTGAACATGGTATCCCGTGCTGGGGAATATTCGGGAGAGATTGGGGAACCGGAAATTCAAGTAGCTATAGATAAAGGTAAGAAAACTCTCTCCATTACAGATAATGGCATTGGCATGACTGCCGATGAGGTGAAAAAATATATTAATCAGGTTGCTTTCTCCAGTGCGGAGGAATTTGTCCACAAATATGAAGCTCAATCAGATCAACCAATTATTGGTAACTTTGGTTTGGGTTTCTATTCCTCCTTTATGGTGGCAACTAAGGTAGAAATTGATACCCTTTCTTACCAAGAGGGAGCACAAGCTGTTCACTGGAGTTGCGATGGTTCCCCTGCTTTCACATTGGAAGATTCTAGCCGCACCACTCGCGGGACAACTATTACTCTTTACCTGATGGAAGAGGAGGAAGAATACTTAGAAGCTGCACGGGTGAAGAATTTAGTTAAAACCTACTGCGACTTTATGCCTGTACCCATTAAGATGGATGGGGAACAGTTGAATCAGCAAAAAGCTCCTTGGCGAGATGCTCCCAGTAGCCTGAGTCAGGAAGATTATTTAGAGTTTTATCGCTATTTGTACCCTTTCCAAGAAGAGCCACTGCTATGGGTACATTTAAATACTGATTATCCTTTTATTATCAACGGTATCCTGTATTTCCCCAAACTCAGACCAGATGTAGATGTTACAAAGGGACAAATCAAGCTGTTCTGTAACCAGGTTTTTGTTAGTGACAACTGCGAAGAAATTATTCCCCAATTCCTCTTACCTATGCGGGGGGTAATTGATAGTACAGATATCCCATTGAATGTATCCCGGAGTGCATTGCAAGGCGATCGCACCGTGAAAAAAATCGGTGACTACATTGCTAAAAAAGTAGGCGATCGCCTTAAGGAATTATACCGTAGCGATCGCCAACAATACATCAGTGCTTGGAAAGATTTGAGTACCTTCGTTAAATTTGGTGTACTCAATGACGATAAGTTTAAAAAACAGGTAGAAGATTTAATTGTTTTTCGTAGCACCGCCAAACTAGCTGCAACTACCTCTGAAGTTCCCGCAGTTCAAGTACAATCCGATGAGGGAGATGCTTGGCAAGATGTAAATCCATCCACCCAGGATAGTGAGGGTGATGATTATACTACCCTAAAAGAATACTTGGAACGCAATAAAGAACAGCATGAGAATAAGGTATTCTATTGTACTGATGAAGCGTCGCAGGCTACTTACGTAGAATTACACAAAAGTCAAGGATTGGAAGTTCTATTTATGGACTCCTTTATTGACACCCACTTTATTCATTTCTTAGAACAGGAATATCAGGATGTTAAATTCACCAGGGTAGATTCCGATTTGGATAATACCTTGTTGGATAAAGATAAGTCCGGGGAAATTGTTGATCCTAAAACTAATAAAACCCGCAGCGAAACCATTAAGGAATTGTTTGAGAAAGCCATCAACAAACCCAAGGTAAATATCCGTGCTGAAGCCTTAAAATCAGAAACTCAGCAAGCAACCCCACCAGCTATGGTTTTGTTACCAGAGATTCTCCGCCGCCTGCGGGATATGAATGCTTTGATGCAGCAGCAAGCAACGGAATTCCCTGAAGAACATATTTTATTGGTGAATACTGCTCACCCCTTGATTCAAAACCTAGCAGAACTCAGCCAAGGAGGGATTATTCAAGGGGATGGTGAATCACCAACGGGACAATTGGTGAAAATGATTTGTCAACACGTTTATGATTTGGCTCTGATGTCTCAAAAGGGATTTGATGCAGAAGGGATGAAATCTTTTGTTGAGCGCTCTAATGATGTACTCACCAAGTTGACTGAACAAACAACGAAGTAGAGAAGGTGATGGTTGTTAGTTGTTAGTTGTTAGTTGATAGTTGATAGTTGATGGAGGGAAGGAGTGAGGGAGTGAGGGAGGATTAAATTTATCTTCTGAGGTAATCCCAACTGTCAACCAACAACCGTCAACCAACAACCAACAACCATCAACCTCCCACACTCCCGGCGCGACAATCCCGCAACCAAGTATCAATGGCTTGTCCGATATATCCGTTACTACTTTCTCTGGGTGGTGTGGGCATTTTGTCAAATTGGGAAGAGCCTGTCTGGGAAAACATCATTACCTTACGCCAACCACTTTCTGTTTTAGTCAATAACAGCCAATGAAATTCCTGCGACTCCAGCATTTTACCGGCTATATACTGACGTTCCAAAGTAGTGAAAAATACTTGATCCACATCTGGAGAAATAGTTGCCTCAGATTCGGGTGTATAGCTGTTAAGGTTTAAGGGTAACGGTGTGAATTCCGGTCTACCTGCGAAAATTACATAACTAAAAATATCTGTTTTTCTAGCTAGGCGACGGGAACGTTGACTAGCTCGATTTGCATAATTAGGTAAATCACGCAATAGATTAGTAGTTAATACTGCTAGACCCTGGTGAGAACAGACTGACTTTTTCTGGGTAGTATCAGAAAAAATCAGTTTTTTTTGTCCTGCTTTTTTACCATAGGCAGACAAAGATAATGCAGTGGGGGATGCTAGTAGCCAACAGCTACAAAATATTAACCATAAACTCTGATTTAGCTTGATGACTGAAAATTTCATCTCACAGGTGTTAATTCCTCACATATTTTCTGCCAAGCTAGTTCTGGTTCCTCAGCAGCAGTAATTGGTCGTCCAATTACCAGATAATCAGCACCAGCTTGTATTGCTTGTAGGGGAGTGAGCGATCGCTTTTGATCGCCTTTTGCAGCCCAGGTAGGACGTACTCCCGGACAAACTAGCAGAAAATCCTCTCCACAGGTGTCTCGTAATTGTGCTACTTCCTGGGGAGAACATACAGCTCCATCTAATCCGGTTTCTTTTGCCATTAGTGCCATGTGTAGGGCATATTCGGGCAATTCTAAGGGGATTTTTAAATCAAATGCCAATTGACGGGAGGAAATACTAGTTAGTAGGGTAATTGCAATCAGCTTTGGTGGTTTGACATTAGCTTTTGCCGCCCCTTCCTGAACCGCCTCTGTAGCGGCTTGGAGGGCATCCCTACCCGCAGTGGAGTGAATTGTTAATAAATCCACTCCATAGCTAGCAGCAACGCTACAAGCACCAGCTACGGTGTTGGGAATGTCATGAAACTTCAAATCGAGAAAAATTTTCTTGTCGCCAGACTTGAGAACTTCCAAAATTTTTGGTCCGCAACTGGTAAACAGTTCTAAACCAACCTTCCAGAAAGTGACTGATGGTAGTTGCTCCACAAGAGTGCAAGCACTTTCTTCATCTGGTACATCTAAGGGGACGATAATTGGTTTTTCTTTACTCATTTATTTAAAGTTGGGAGTTGTTAGTTGTTAGTTGTTAGTTGTTGGTTGTTAGTTGATGGAGGGAAGGAGTGAGGGAGTGATGGAGTGAGGGAGTGATGGAGTGATGGAGTGAGAGAATTGAACTGTCAACTAACAACTGTCAACTGTCAACTGTCAACTGTCAACTAACAACTAACAACCATCAACCCTCACAAAACTAGTCGCACAAACTTATTTTTCCCTAGTTGTAAAACCTTTCCTTGTAATTCACTTGCTTGTTGAAAAGTAGTGTCAATATCGGTAATGCGATCGCCATCTATTTTCACACCACCTTCCTTAATTTTGCGTTTACCTTCCCCACCGCTTTTACACAAACCACTGAAATTAAGAATTTGGAACAATTTAGTAGGAAACTCTACACTAGCTAGGGAAAATTCCGGCAAATTCCCTGCCTCTCCCCCAGATTCTGCTGCCTTTTGTGCCTCATCCGCAGCTGGTTTACCGTGGTATTGTTGAACAACCTCCCATGCCAATAACTTTTGGCGATCACGGGGATTTTCTGGTAGTTTATCTAAGGGTAAATCTGTCAGTAGCTCAAAATACTGTTCTAAAAGATTATCAGGTACACCCTGCAACTTTTGGTACTTTTGTGAGGGGTGTTCGGATAAACCAATATAGTTATTCAGGGACTTAGACATTTTTTGTACTCCATCAGTACCAATTAAAATCGGCAATAGGAGTCCAAACTGGGGAGCTTTGCCAAAATGACGCTGTAAATCCCGCCCCACGGCAATGTTAAATTTTTGGTCAGTACCCCCTAATTCCACGTCAGCATCTACCGCTACAGAATCATAACCCTGCATCAAGGGATAAAGAAACTCATGGAGAAAAATGGGATTTTCTTTTTGATACCGTTCTGTAAAACCTTCCTTTGCCAACATCTGTCCCACGGTCATGGTAGCAAGTAATTGCAAAATTTTGCTTAAATCTAGTTGGGAAAGCCATTCGGAGTTATAACGTACCTCCAACCTACCAGGAGTATCAAAATCCAAGATTGGTTTTACCTGCTCCAGATAAGTTTGGGCATTTTCTGCCACTTGTTCTGGGGATAAATGACGGCGTACATCAGATTTGCCAGAAGGATCGCCAATTTGAGCGGTAAAATCACCAATAATCAGCACTGCCGTATGTCCAGCATCTTGAAATGCTCGCAATTTTCGCACTGGTATGCTATGACCAAGATGAATATCCGCACCTGTGGGATCAATTCCCAATTTTACCCTCAAAGGGCGATCGCTGCTCGCCAAGATATTTTCTAGGCTGTCAACTTTATGTTCAGGGTCATTTGGTTGTGGGAAAATCTCAACAGTGCCTCGGTGCAGCCAAGAAAAATTTTGCTCCATAATAAAATTCAATTGATTATTAGCTATACTTTTCACAAAAACAGTGGGATTAAATGTAGTCACTGACAAATTGTCTGAATTTCCATCCGCCAAACTAATATAATTGCAAAAATTAGCTAGCAAAGAAACTAAAGTTATTATTTACAAGTGAGGAAGTAAGAGCATCGTGTCTTCTAGGACTTTTTCCAAAAAACAAGGTCAAACCCAAGCTGCATCAGGGTTTGAATTTTTAAAAGGAGTTGGTCAGGTAGCTGGCGGAACTCTACTGTCCATCACCATGCTCACCAGCTCTATTGTAGCTGGGGGCTTAGTTGGTTTAGCCATTAGCTTCCGCAATTTACCAGATGTAAGACAGTTAAGAAACTACTTCCCATCAGAAACATCATATATCTATGACATTAAGGGACGACTTTTAGCGAGTCTCCACGGAGAAGCGAACCGGGAAGTCGTACCACTAGATAGAATTTCACCAGCACTGAAACGAGCTGTTTTGGCAAGTGAAGATAGTGATTTTTATTCCCACCACGGGATTAATCCGAAGGGTGTAGGACGGGCAATTGTCACCAATTGGAATTCTGGTGGGGTTCGCGAAGGTGCTTCTACGGTAACAATGCAGTTGGTAAAGAACCTGTTCTTGTCCCACAAACGAGCTTTTACCAGGAAAATTGCAGAAGCTGTATTAGCAATTCGCTTGGAACAAATTCTGGAAAAAAATGACATCCTGGAGATGTACCTCAACCAAGTATATTGGGGTCATAACAACTACGGAGTACAAACAGCCGCCAGAAGCTATTTTAATAAATCTGCTGAGAATTTAACCCTGGCAGAATCAGCAATGATGGCTGGCTTAATTCAAGCACCGGAGCAATATAGCCCTTTCATTAGTATGGAAAGAGCTAAACAAAAACAAAAAGAAGTGCTGGGGCGGATGCTTCTCTTAAACTGGATTACCCAAAAAGAGCATGACAAAGCCCTCAAGGAAAAAATAAAACTAGGTAAAATTAAATCTTTCCAAGGTAGTGCCCTACCCTATGTCACCAACGCCGTGTCATTGGAGTTGGCGAAAAAATTCGGTCGCGATGCCCTGATTAAAGGGGGAATGCGGATACAAACCACCATTGATACCAAATTTCAACAAATGGCGGAAAAAACCGTTTCCCAGTGGCATTACCGATTACTTAGAAGACGCTTATACAAAAATCAAATTGCTTTGGTAGCTGTAGATCCCCGGACTCATTTTGTCAAAGCCTTGGTAGGTGGTGTGAATGCTAAAACTAGTGAATTTAACCGGGCTACTCAAGCTTTAAGACAGCCAGGATCTTCTTTTAAGCCATTTGTTTACTATACTGCCTTTGCAACTGGTAAATATGGACCCAATACTAAGGTGTTCGATACTCCTGTGCGCTATCGGGATGGTAGGGGTTGGTACTACCCGAAAAACTACGATGCCAGTTTCGGGGGAGCTATGAGTATCCGCACAGCTTTGTCTTTATCTCGTAACATTCCAGTGATTAAACTTGGTAAAGCGGTGGGTATGAACAAAGTTGTGGAAGTTTGCCGGACTTTGGGAATTATGAGTCCCATGCAACCTGTGACTTCTTTGCCTTTGGGGGCGATTGAAGTGACACCCCTAGAAATGGCAGGAGCTTATGCGACTTTGGCTAATTATGGATGGCAGTCACCCACTACCATAATTGTGCGAGTCACTGATAGTAGCGGTAATGTGATTTTAGATAATACCCCCAAGCCCCAACTAGTTCTTGATTCCTGGGCAGCAGCAGCAACAATAGATATTATGCGGGGGGTAATTAACGGTGGTACTGGTAAAAAAGCTGCCATTGGTCGTCCCGCAGCCGGGAAAACGGGGACAACTTCCTCGGAAAAAGATATCTGGTTTGTAGGCACAACACCGGAGTTAACCACCGCTGTTTGGGTAGGTAGAGATGACAATAGAACTCTTTCTCGGGGTGCTACTGGTGGTAGCATGGTAGCACCTATTTGGCGCAGTTTTATGCTCCAGGCTCTCAAAGGAGTACCCGCCCGTAGTTTTAAGTCACCCTCCAAATTCCGCCGTCCCAAAGCTAAGTAAGTTTTAATGCCTTACTCATGGGACTAGGTGCCAAGATATATAAAATTTATTTTGGAAATGTAAGAATAGGTTTGAAAATCAATAGGTTCCTAAGATCCGTTCCGATTATGTCCCTAATTCGGATTTCATCCGTTCTAGAGTTAGTTGCATTTGATCGAACATTTGTTGTGGAGTCACACCAAATTGATTTAACTGGGTTTTTAATTGTTCCATAGTCATTTGTGCCATGAAATCCTCGGAAAGCTCAAAGCGTTTCATAAAAATGCGATAGCGTTCCATCATGGCTTCCATTTGTTCGATGAACAGCTTTTTACCTTCGAGATCGAACTTGCCGTAGTTATTACCTAGTTGGATCAGGGCTTGATAGTCTTCAAACAGCTGTTTTGCTTCTTGCTGAACTATATTAGAGTCAAAAAATCCCATTGTACTTGTATTTAATTGCTGAGTGTATCCAGTAACTTTCTCTCAAATTTGTGCCTATAGTTTTATTCTAGTGTAGGGAACTAATCTAGAAAACCAGTTTCGTCAAGTGTACGGTTTTTAACCGAAATTTCAACACTTGACAAATGTCTATCAGAGAAGGCTGTGCCGATGAAAAAAATTTTTCACTATCAAGGATGAAAATGCTTGGTTCCTAACTCCTCAAGGGCGCACGCAATGCGCCCCTACTTCGCGCTTCTTGATTAGGTAAACAATTGTAGTGGGAGCGTCTCGCTCCCTGCTGTAAGCTATGGTGTATTTAACTTGTATATCGGACGCGGGCAAGATGCCCGCACTACGGTAAACTATCAAAATTAATGAAAAAGTCCACTAGTGCTTTGTCCCATTAGTTTTCAAACTATCGTGTAGGTTGGGTAGAACGAAGTGAAACCCAACAAATCGAACGGAGAATGTTGGGTTTCGTTCCTCAACCCAACCTACAATTTATGCCAATTTTGGGTTTGAAAACAGTCCCTAGTGCTTTGTCCCATTAGTTCTGAAGGGTAAAAAATGTAGTGGGAGCGTCTCGCTCCCTGTTTCCACAAAGCGGGCAAGATGCCCGCACTACAATAAACTATCAAAATTAATGGGACAGACCACTAGATAACTATCAGAAAGTTTTATTAGCGAGCAATTTACTAAATATGGCTGCAATCCCAACAGCTTTTGCCATTGATGTGGGGCTAGGATGCTGATTCTGGGTAATTTTGAGTCGGGGAGCATATTTTAGGGCTAAACGATGTTCTGGGTTGAGCTTTAATGCTTGACGTATATAAACTCTTGCCATACCTGTCAGACCTTGTTTTAGGTGTACTAAACCCAATAAAGCATGATAATCGCTTTGCTGTGGTTGTAGTTTAATCGCATCCCGCAATTCTGGTACTGCTAATTTCCAATTAGATTGTTTGACATAGTCAATGGCACGTTGATAGTGGCGTTGTGCATAATTTTTTGGCAGTGACTGGCTTTGTGCCGTTTGATTGAAATTGATTCGTTTCGGTTCTCGATTAACCTGAGGGACGAGAGCTGTTGATTTTTCCGTGAGAGGAAGCGATCGCTGCAAACACAGGTAAACTAGATTTAATTCTCTTATTTGTTGGGTTACTAGATCGGCTCGATCTAGTAATTTGTATTGAGCAGAAGCTAGAGAAGTGATCGCTTGCTCGTAAAATAGATCTGCTTCCAGGGCAGATAATTCTATCATCTCCCGAGCTATAGGAGTTTTAATGGTGTGACCTTTCCACAAGTTACCCAGCTCAACTTGCGTTTTGAGAATTTCTATGGCGTGACGGCGATTTTTGATACTTTTTATCTGCTCGTAAGCTGGGTTGATTAAACGAGTAAATATTGCTTGGGCTAATTTATGGTCTGGACTATTATTTCTGTGGTATCTATCGGGATGTAGTCGTCTAGCTAAAGAGCGATAACGCCTGAGAATTTGATGTTCATCTGCACCCACAGAAATTCCCAGGACGGCGTAAGGATCTACAAGTTGTTGCAGCCATTCTGAATGGAGGAAAGTCTGTGACATTTTTTAATCTCAGTATCTGAAAAAATAAACTCACCCAAATTACACACCCATTTCTTTGCTGGACTGACGCACGGACAAGGTAATTACAGTCATTGCCACTCAAGGAAGTAATCCCAAATACCTGACTTTTCGTAAAGAATGCGTAAGCCCTATCTTTTTTATAGCTTTTGATTCATATGCCTTGAATGCTATTTTAATATTGTCTTTGGATTATATTCACCCAAGATTTATAGTTTTTACAATTGCTTGAAATTATACCATTTTTGATGTCAGCACTTTGTGGGTTATACAGTACTCCAATTGAAATACAAATATTCCCAGCCCTCACCAAGCCCCATTTACACTTAATTTTTATGTATTGTTAATGTATTATGGTCTATTTAAAAAACTAATAAATAGTTTTGTCAACCGTATTTATACTGTTGACAAAAAATAAATTAATATAAGAGTAAACGGTTAATCAGTGCTTATACTTGCAACTTCTGCCTTCAGCATGGATGCCTCCTGCCTGAGTCAATTTCTGTTATTCCCTTAGTTCATCCAGTGGCGAGTACCAAAATATCCACAGGACAAAGCCGCAATATTGACTGCGGATGCTAAAGCAGTAGTAAAATTATGATTTTCTTGGAGGATGTAGTGACAAAAGGCACCATGGAAAATATCTCCTGCACCTAAGGTATCTACAGTTTGGATCTGAGGAACATCTAAGCGATCGCTTTTACCTTTAATATTGTATGTAATGGGTTGTTCTCCGTGGGTAATGGCAATATAGGGAATCTTAAAGTCGCGCAGGTAGGCAAAAACTTCGGCTTCTTGATAGCAATTGGGAGGAAAAAAGTTACTGGAACAAATGGCATAATCAACGTAGGGTAAGATATTTTCAAAACCAGGTTTCCAGCTACCACCATCAATGACCACAGGAATATTTTTAGCCTTGGCTTTAGTAGCAATTTCCCTTCCTACCTCCATTTGATGCCCATCAATTAATACAATATCCACATCATCTAAAATATTAGTTGGTAGGTTAGTACTACTAGCTTGAAGTTTCACCGCATTCATGGAAATTACTGCCCTTTCTCCCGTTCCTTGGGTGACAATAATGGAAGACACAGGAGGTGGATTATTAGTTGTGGGATGTAAA